>LSQX01204549.1_pt1 | contig 10540 bp, 8 predicted proteins | sample 654561 | NCBI WGS metagenome assembly LSQX01 (sample SAMN04489861, study PRJNA283612) | anaerobic digester metagenome | isolation source: 4 biogas reactors fed with cattle manure at either 37C or 55C with and... | place: Denmark: Kongens Lyngby | collected 2014
GCTACCTTAAAAAGGTCAGAGGAATTCCCCAGACACGCTGGCCCTGCAGAAAATGCAGGGGTAAAGGCTGCGAGAAATGCGGGTTTACAGGCAAACAGTACCCGGAATCCGTGGACGAGCTTATCAAAGGCCCCGTTGTCGAGGCTTTTGAAGCTGTTGACACGGCTTTCCATGGGTCGGGCAGGGAAGATATCGATGCCCTTATGCTTGGAAGCGGCAGGCCCTTTGTGGTGGAAGCAAAGTCTCCTGTAAAACGCAGTGCCGACCTTGAAGCACTTGCTGCAAAAATTAATGAAAATGCGGCAGGAAAAGTTGAGGTAAGGGATCTTCGCTTCGTTGAAAAAGGAATGATCGAAACCCTGAAAAGCTCAAAGGCGGATAAAACTTATAAGCTTAAAGTTACATTTAAAGAGCCTGTCTCAGAGGAAAAGCTTAAATCCTGCCTTGAGTCTTTGAATGGCACAGAGATCGCCCAGCAGACCCCAAAGCGTGTGGTTCACAGGCGGGCAGACCTTATACGGAAAAGGTACGTGCACAGCATCACGCTTAACGAGCTGACGGATGACGGTTATGCTTATATCACCGTAAACTGTGAAGGCGGGCTGTACGTCAAAGAACTGATTTCCGGAGATGAAGGCAGGACAAACCCGAGCCTGACAGGGCTTTTAGGAATCCCTGCGCTCGTGGAAGATCTTGATGTGGTTAACGTCGAAATTTAAGCCTTAAACATCTGAACCTGCCCTTAAAACCAGATAAATCTAAATAATTTGGATAGATCTGATCTGGAATCCTGATCTATCTGAACTAAATGAATCTATCCATCTAATCGGTTTCACTGGCCGGCCGAGCCACAGGGAATAAGTGGCTTCATGAACGGTTCATTTAAATAATATCCATCTTATTTAGAGGAAAATCAAACAGAAACTTTATTAAAGAGAAATTAATCGAGCATTCTAACGGAGGAACATGCGATGACAAATTCACACGGTGAAAGACGCTGCACAAGGTACAAATTACAGAAGACGGTTCGTGAAAGAGGAATTTCCCCTGTAAGCAAGGCAATCCAGGAATTCGAAGATGGACAGATGGTTCACATTGACATCGACCCCAGCGTCCAGAAAGGGATGCCAAATCCGAAATTCCAGGGCTTTACAGGAAAAGTTATAGGACAGCGCGGCAGGTCATATATTCTGGCAGTCCGCGAAGGAAACTCAATGAAGGAAGTCTTTTCTGTTCCGCAGCACCTGAAACCCCAGAAATACTGATTTCGAGCAGGCAGTTAGGTTTTTAAACCTAATCTCCTTCTCTTAAGGGTTTAAGGTATGCTGACCTCCAGCCGGAGGTCTAAAATCCTGACGGAATTCCAGCAAATTGCAGGCTGAATAATAGCAGGTATCAGACATAACAGAACCAATCCCTTAAAGCCTTTATAAAGCAAGTATGCTTGTAAGGGATCTGGAACAACTGCTTTTTAAAATTAATCTCTTATCCTGGTAAGGGAACATCTATAATTATATATCATTTGTAAAACATATGGTTGAGATGTATTATCTGTGAACATGGCACAGATGGCTCAGGATACCGTTATTTAAAATAGTTCCGGCTTATCGGGTGCATACCGGTACTCAAAGACATAATACTGGCAGCAGGAATCAGAGCTCATAAAAGCACTGGAAAGGATTGCTCTGTAAGGAAGTACAGATACTGATATTTTAATTCAAAAGAGTGTATTTCGATGATAGTTAAGGAAGTACTCAACGAAGAATTATTGACACTGGCTGAGGTCAAGGATAAACTTACCGCGATCGCTGAAGAGCGCAGAGAGAAGGGGATCGAGGTTTCATACAGTTTTAGAAAAGCCCTGAATCATGCGGAGCAGTTCTCCAGGATCGGCGGAGCAAAATCAAGAGAACTTGTTAATAAATTGCTTGAGCTCGAAAAAATGAAACCGGTTATTGCGGTCAGGATCGCGGATATCCTGCCTCAATCCAGAGACGAACTCAGGTCAATCTATGCAAAAGAAAAATACACACTGAGCAATGAAGAGCTTGATCAAATTCTGGACTATGTATTCGCAGCTATGGAATAATTAAAAGTTAAAGAGAATAACTATATAGCAGTGTATTTGTTATTTATGAGGGAAGTATTCTAAAACTTGTTGGAGTACTTTAAAGTATGCAAGTGCTCCGACCTGATAAATTTAGCATTAGAAAATTCTCTGGTTCTTAAAATATTTTAACCTGAGAATCCCGTGTTGCAGGTCATCTCCCGGTTTTCAGAACTGAAGGGATATGTTAACGCATCCGGGAAAAACCCTGAACAAAAAGAGAGCTAATAGAAGCTGGGCATATCTAAGTTTGAGCATCCCTGAAAGATACACCGGGGTCTCAATTAAAGGGGTTTCATATTACCGATAGGATGGGTGCTGATGAAAGTAGATAAGTCGCAATCAGGTAGACCGTACACTGGCAGAACCACTGCCGAAAGACCTTCTTCTGGCGGCAGGCGTCCGGCAGGCAAACCGCAATTTGAAAGGCAGTCAGAAAGAGCTCCGCGCTCATCCGGGAAAGCCGTGGAAAGTTCGCAGGACAGGGAGGAATACGTATGGGTGCTGGATTATCTCCCATACGGAAAATCCATTGACGGCAAGTCAGCTTATCAGAAAAAACCTCTCGTGCAGGCTATTGGGGACAAGAAGTTTACTCTTATGGAACTCGTCCCCAAAAGCGGGGTTATTCCTGATATCCAGTCAAGGGTCTATATAGGCCCGGGGGACAGGAATGAAATAGACCACGTAAAGCAGAGGATAGGTTACTCTGACCTTACAAACGGAGCCAACCTGGAGCTGCCGTTTATCCTTGAAGCTATTGTAAGGCACAGAGAAGAAGCATTCGTAAAATTTTTCAATGATGCCCATTCCATTACAACCCGTCTGCATATGCTTGAACTCCTTCCTGGAATTGGTAAAAAACTTATGTGGTCCATCATTGATGAACGCAAGAAAGGGGATTTCAAGAGCTTTCAGGACATCCGCGAAAGGATTCCAAGTCTTCACGACCCTGCCAAGGTTATCTCTCACAGGATCGAAGAAGAACTCAAAGATGACTTTATAAAGTACAGGCTATTCACCACACCCCCCCGCCGCCAGAGACCCGAGTGAGCGGGAAACTTTTTTTCTATTTTTTAATTTTTTTCCGGTATTGTTTCTGTACGCTCAGTTTTAAAACATTATTTCATTCAGGAGGTTTCAGACCTGGTTCGTTCTATTCTTAAAAAGTACAATATAAAAGGGGGCACCTTTGACCAGCATTTTCTTATCGATGCAGGCTACCTTGACCGGATAGTCGCTGCTGCTGAGCTGAGTCCGCAGGATACGGTTCTTGAGATAGGTGCGGGAATCGGAAACCTTACGGAAAGACTCGCAAGAAGGGCAAAGAAGGTGATTGCTGTCGAGCTTGACCCTGCCCTTGTATCAGTCCTGCATGACCGTTTCGATGCTGCAGAGAATATAGAGATTATAGCAGGAGACGCCCTGAAAGTCGATTTCCCTGAGTTCGACAAGGTCGTCTCAAACCTTCCCTATTCTATCTCCTCGGAAATTACTTTCAAGCTTTTACGTCATAAATTCAAACTCGGGGTTCTTATGTACCAGTACGAGTTTGCAGTTCGCATGGTCTCTCCTCCCGGCTGTAAAGACTATTCCCGTCTCACGATCGATACCTGCTACTTTGCTGATGCCTCCATTGTCATGAAGGTCCCGAAAGGCGCCTTCCAGCCAGCCCCTGAGGTTGATTCTGCGGTTATCAAACTGATTCCGCGCCCGGCTCCTTTTGAGGTGAGGGATGAAACTTTCTTCCTCCAGTTTGTAGCTGCGGTCTTTAGCCAGCGCCGGAAAAAGCTCAGAAACGCAATACTGAACACCAGTTCTTTGCTCAAAATCCCTGACATCAAAGAGATTGTAAGCCAGCTCCCTGAAGATTTCATGAACAAAAGGGCGGAAGACCTTACACCTGAAGAGCTTGCCAGCGTTGCAAACATGACTTTTGACCTTAAATCCAGATAATTTCTGACATAAAATTCCGATAAATATGGTTGAAATCGAATACAGAAATACCCGGGTCAGACTCGGAGCTTCGGATCTCGTTTACGAGCCGGCAGAGGATTCTTTTTTGCTTGCCGATGCCGCTCTTGAAGAGGCAGAACCGGGTATGCGTATCCTGGAAATCGGGGCGGGATCAGGTTTCGTATCTGCTGTTCTCAGGGCAAATGTTAAAGGTATCCGAATTTTTGCAACCGAGATCAACCCTCATGCCGCCCTCTGCGCAAAAGCAAACGGGGTTGAGGTAATCCGCACCGACCTTTTCAGGGGGCTAAAACCCGGACATAAGGGAACTCCTTTTGACCTCATCCTTTTTAATCCGCCTTATCTTCCAACTTCCGAAGAAGAAAAAGTTACCGGCTGGCTTAACTACGCTTTTGACGGCGGAGCCAGCGGGAGAGAGACTCTTGACCGTTTTCTGGATGAAGTAAGAAACTACCTGAAGCCCGGAGGAAAAGTCCTGGTATTGATTTCTTCGATTACAGGGCTTGAGGCTGTAAAGGATAGGATGATAAAAATGGGTTTTGAGGTTGATGTTGTATTGAGAAAAAAAGTTTCATTTGAAGAGTTAATCGTAGTCAGGGGGAAGATTCCTTAATTTTTTTAAATTTATTTTAAAATTATTTCTGGAATAAATCTATTTTAAAATCTATTTCTGGAATAAATCTATTTTAAAATTATTCTGAAACCTGCCTTAAAACCTGTCTTTTATATCTATTTTCCTGCTAGAACTCCAGGTTTTTTAAAAACCTTAAACCTTTCAGAAACTCATCATATAAAGTTCTGGTTCTCCATAGATAACTCTATATCTAATTAGTGAATTTAATCCACCTGAATTTTTACCTTTAACATGTCAGACTAAAATGCTTTCAACCCAGAAACGTTTGCCTTATTTACTGGAGATAAAACAGGATGTATCATGATGAAGCCGCTGACGCGGTTCTAAAAACCCTGGACACATCCGAAACCGGACTGAGTTCGGGAGAAGCAGAAAACAGACTTGAAAAATATGGAAAAAACGAACTTAAAGAAGAAGAAAAAACATCTGCAGTAAAACTTTTTCTTTCTCAGTTCAAAAGTTTCCTGATTCTCATTTTAATTGTTGCAGCGCTGTTTTCTGCCTTCCTTGGAGAGCTTGTAGATGCCCTTGTTATTCTGTTCACAGTATTCCTTGCAGGAGTTCTTGGTTTTGTCCAGGAATACAGGGCAGAAGAATCTATCAAACTTCTAAAATCACTGACCAGTCCCGAAGCTCTTGTGGTAAGAGACGGGAAGGAAGTAAAAGTCCCTTCTTCCTTACTTGTCCCGGGAGACATCCTTATTCTGCAGGCGGGGGACAGGATACCTGCAGATGCCAGATTGCTTGAGGCTCAGTCTCTTAAAATTGACGAATCTTCTCTCACAGGAGAATCCGTTCCTGTAGAAAAAAGCATCAAAATTCTTCTTCCCGAAACTCCGCAGCCTGACAGAAAAAATATGGCTTATACCGGAACTTCGGTTACCTATGGCAGGGGAAAAGCAGTAATTACGGCAACAGGCATGAGTACTGCTTTTGGAAAACTTGCCGGTCTCCTGGGAGAAATCGAAAGGGAAAGAACCCCTTTGCAGGAAAAGCTCGACCAGTTCGGGCGCTGGCTTGGAGCCGCAACTCTTATTGTTGTTGCTTTTGTAGCAGTGCTCGGAATCTTTAAGGGCTTTGATCCTTTTGAGATGTTTCTCTGGGGCGTTGCCCTCGCAGTTGCAGCAATTCCCGAAGCTCTCCCTGCGGTTGTGACCGTGGGACTTGCTCTCGGGGTCAGAAGAATGGTCAAGAGGCATGCCCTTGTGAGAAAGCTGCCTTCCGTAGAAACCCTCGGCTCTACCAACATCATCTGTACGGACAAAACCGGAACGCTCACCCAGAACAAGATGACCGTTGAGAAGGTGTATGTAAACGGGGCCATATTGAGTGTTACAGGTAACGGATATGAGCCCGTGGGAGACTTTTTCAAGGACGGCCAGCCTGTTTCTGAAGACATACATCTTCACAAGCTGCTGGTAACAGGAGCTCTCTGCAATGATGCAGGATTGGTCGAGGAGGAAGGAATAGGGGATATTATTGGGGATCCCACTGAGGGTGCCCTTGTAGTTGCGGCAGCCAAAAAAGGGATCTGGAGACCTGATCTTGAGCTAGGTCACAGGCGTATCGGAGAGGTTCCGTTTTCTTCCGAAAGAAAGATGATGACCACCCTGAACACGTCAGAAGAAGGTGTGTATGCATATTCTAAAGGAGCTCCCGAAGTCATTCTTGATTGCTGTACGAAAATTTTCCTTGGAGGTCAGGAGAAGGAATTAACCCCTGAAATTAGGAAGGAGATCCTGAATACCGTAAATGAGATGGCAAACCAGACCCTCAGGGTGATGGGTTTTGCTTACCGTCAGGTTCCTGAGAATATCGTTCCTGAAGAAGCTGAAAAGGATATGGTGTTTGCAGGGCTCATGGGCATGCGCGACCCTCCGAGAGAAGAGGTAAAAGTTGCGATTGCCACATGTACTGAGGCAGGGATCAGAACTGTAATGATTACTGGAGACCACAAAACAACCGCCTTTGCTATTGCAAGAGAGATAGGGATTTACCGGGAAGGGGACCTTGTCCTTACAGGCACGGAACTGGACGCCCTTGGAGACAAAGAATTCGAAGACATGGTGGAGAAGGTTTCGGTCTATGCAAGAGTGTATCCTGAGCATAAGCTGAAGGTTGTTAACGCCCTCAAGAAAAAAGGCTATATCGTTGCAATGACCGGGGACGGAGTAAACGATGCCCCTGCCCTTAAAGCTGCAGATATGGGCATTGCAATGGGAATTACCGGAACCGAAGTCAGTAAGGAAGCTTCCAGCATGATCCTGACAGATGACAATTTCGCATCCATTGTTTCCGCAGTTGAAGAGGGCCGAAATATATTGAAGAATATCAAAAACTTTATTGCTTACGGCCTTACCTGCCATATAGGAGTTGTCCTGATTGTCCTTGTCGGAGTGCTTGCCTGGCAGATCCTGCCTGTTATTGCAGTACAGATCCTCTGGATCAACCTTATCACAGATGGGCTTCCTCCAATGGCGCTTTCTCTGGAAGCTCCTGACAGGGGGCTTATGAAGCAGAAACCCAGAAAATCTACAGAAGGACTGGTTTCCAGGAGAATGCTCATAGCGAGCCTTGGATTGGGAGCCCTGATTGCAGTCCAGTCTCTTGGAGTTCTTTCCTGGGCTCTTGAAGAAGGAATGCCTCTTCCAAAGATCCAGACTCTGATCTTCACCCTGGTTGTGATTTCTCTGATGTTCAACGCGTTTAACTGGCGTTCGGACAGGCTCTCGGTCTTTTCCCTGGGAATTTTCACAAACCGGCCCCTGATCTATGCCATCCTGAGCACGGTGCTTCTGCAGCTTGCAGCAATTTATGTCCCTGTTCTGCAGACGGCTTTCAGGACTGTGCCTCTCTCGCTTTCGGATTGGGGAATGATCATTCCTCTGGCTTCTACTACTCTTATAGTCATGGAAGTTGTTAAATATCTGGAACGAAGAGCCCACAGGTAAAATTCAAGGTTGGGTTTTGCTCCTGAGAAAACTTCATTTTCCTATTTTCCTGTTTTTTCAGAATATGTGAGGAGATAGCTCTTCCTTTGTTTTTATTCTCGTAAAAAATCATAATTCTACAAAACCGCCTTTGAAATCCATGATACTATTGAAATTAAATCGCTCCCGTAATCATATATACAACAAAATCCAATAGTATGGACATTATGACCCCCACTAACAGGGAAAACCCTATTCATCCTAAGTTCATCGTAGGCATAGAACCGCCAGCCGGAAGGACCAAAAAGGCTCTCTGGTTCATTTTCCGGGGCCGTGATATTCTTATTAAAACTCATAAGAACCCTGGAGCAATTCCCAGGATGCTGGATATTAAGGAGATCGGGCTTCCTGCAGTAAGGGAACAGTACCTTGGTGTGCTTGAGGGGACACACTGCTTTTCTGTTGAGCTTCCTGCGGGTGCGAAAGCTCCTGAAGGTCTGGAGTTTGTTGACCTCAGGCAGGCATACTCCGAGATGGGTGAGGGGTGCTTTGAGCTTGTGAACAAAGCAGTTCAGGTAATGGAATGGGACAGGACGAACCAGTTTTGCAGCAGGTGCGGAACAAAGACCTCGCAGAAACCGGGAGAAAGAGGAAAGGAATGCCCTGAATGTGGAGAGCTTTTTTATCCAAGGATCTCGCCTGCTGTCATCGTGCTCATAAGGAAAGGAAGCAAAATCCTGCTTGCAAGGTCCCCAAATTTCCCTCCCGACATGTACAGCCTTATAGCCGGCTTTGTCGAACCCGGAGAATCGGCTGAATCAGCGGTTGCCAGAGAAGTATGTGAAGAAGTCGGTATAAAAGTAAAAAACATTACTTACTTCGGGACGCAGGCGTGGCCTTTTCCCAATTCCCTTATGATAGGTTTTACCGCAGAATACGATTCAGGGGACATTCGACCTGACGGATTTGAAATCGAGGATGCAAAATGGTTCTCAGCAGATGAACTGCCTGTACTTCCAGGAAAGATCAGCATTTCAAGGAAACTGATTGACCACTACCTTAAAGAAGAAGGAATGGAAGTTTAAGACGAATCCATAATTTTTTGAATTTTTATTTCAGTCGAATGCCCCGCTAGCTTGCTGCGGGGATGAAAAACTTCCCCGGTAACCGTTAATGATAATATGATGTATCAATTCCATTTTCGGGCTGTTAATTTCTGCTAAAATTAAATTGTTTAAGGTTATTGTCTACTATAACGAAATTTTGAGCGGTGGCGCGAACATACCCCGTTGCTTGCAGCGGGGTGCGCCAGCGCAACTTTGATTCTCCCGATCGACTTTTTTTAATTCTTTTTATCTTTTTATTGCAGATGCATTTTAATAAAGGACCGCTGCCCCTATGAGGGCCAAGGCAATAAATTTTAGAGTTACTCATTTGATGTTTTTTCTGGAAAGCTCTTCTTTATATTTTGAAATAATGACAGATAATTAATTATTAGGGATATATAAGCGAAATATAAATTAGGAGAACTATGATAAATAAGGTATTTTACTTAAGAATTTGAAATAAAAGATGTATATTACTAACTAAAAGAAGACAAGAAAAATAACCGAAAAAACGATAGCAATAAACATGAAAATGGGTTTTAGAAAAGGAATTCATATGATTAAAAAAAGTATTCCAAATTTTCTTATTCTATTGTTAGTACTTGCTTCTCTAGGATGCATCAATAACGATAGTGATCATGACGGGTATCCAAATAATATAGATGCTTTTCCTAAAGATTATAATTATCATCTTGATTCCGATGGCGATGGATGTGCCGATGAAATAGATGCTTTCCCTAACAATGCGAGATATAAGGTCGAATCTGATAGATTAAAATATACAAACAATTCTGAGGAACTTTATCAATATGGAAATGAACTCTTAAAAACTAAAAATTATGAGCAATCAATTGAGTATTTTGATAAATCTTTATCTATAAGATACAGTAAAGCGGCTTTAAATCGAAAGTCATTGGCATTATTTAATCTTCATAATTATGAGAGCGCTATCGAATGTGCCGATGAAGTTTTGAAAAATAGCGAAAATAACACTTTTGCTTTATGTATAAAAGCAGGCTCTTTCTCACGATTGGGAGACATTGATCAAGCAAATAAATATGCTGATATGGCTATTGAATCAGACCCCGATAATCTAATGTTATTAGAAATTAAGGAAATAATTGCTTCAGAGAATGATATTCAATATGGAAATGATCTTACAGCAAAAATTAAACTTGACTTAACCAAAATGGGCTATCCAAATTCACAAGTGAGATTCTTTGATCAAATTAAAAATATTAAAATTGATATTGGTAAGTTTGAGAGCACAACGGATGCTTCACCTGACTTAAGACCTCAATTTCAGTATATCGCAGAAGAAATAGGTTCTTCGCCATATGTTATTGAAAGCGGTTACGATAGAGTTTTTGTTGAATGGGAAGTATATTGGAATATTGAAGGTGATGGTACAATTGGTACTTCAGCTCATGGGAGTCATCCACAATATGTGTACTACGATATAAAATAAGCTAAAATTAAATATTACTAAGTTTCTTTCAATATAAGGTCTTAAGTTTTCCGCTTCCAGGAAGTAAAAGAAATTTATTCTTATTTTTTTCATAGCCTTTTGTAAACTATTGGAAAGTATCTTCCTGTATTATACAAAAAGGAGATCTACAGGTCCAGAGAAGTGGTCTTCACAAAAAAGAGTTCTCTAAGCTTTTGGGAGGGATCATAGAAAATATGCCTTTCCATGCATTAAGAGCGACCTGCACAAAGTTTGCCGGATTTTGATATTGAGGCTGTGGGGTTTTCGAGTGACATTAAGAGCGACCTGCACAAAGTT
>LSQX01176689.1_pt1 | contig 10539 bp, 7 predicted proteins | sample 654561 | NCBI WGS metagenome assembly LSQX01 (sample SAMN04489861, study PRJNA283612) | anaerobic digester metagenome | isolation source: 4 biogas reactors fed with cattle manure at either 37C or 55C with and... | place: Denmark: Kongens Lyngby | collected 2014
ATCCAGCTTTGAAGATGCCCCCTTCCGTGATCAGGAGGGGCGGGTCATCCCGGATGGCAGCCTCAAGCAGGTCATAAAGATCGTCCAGTTGGTGGATGGATTGGCCCAGTTGGACCAAACCCCTCTCCCCTTGAGCCAGTAAGCGACTGCGGAGGTCAGGAAGCCGCTCCAGAACGCCCCGTAAGGCCACTAAATCGCGTGGCGTCACGCTGGCTGAGGCAATCCTTCCCGACAGGCGCTCGATGTCATAAAGGCCTGTCAGGGCCTCCTGCAGGGACTGACGGCCCATGAAGTCCTCCAGGAGGCCGGCGACGGAGTCCTGACGCTCCAGGATCCGCTCCCGGTCGATCAGGGGTTGTTCCAGCCAGGCTCGAAGGAGGCGGCTGCCCATGGCCGTCTTGGTCCGGTCCAGGGCCCAAAGAAGACTGCCCCGTCTTTTTCTGTCCCTGAGCGTCTCGGTCAATTCCAGATTGGCCCGGCTGGACCGGTCCAGGAGCATATAATCCCGGAGGATATAGGGTTGGATATCCCTGATCTGGCTGGCTGCCATCTTTTGTGTGTTTTCCAGATAGGTCAAAAGAGCGGTGGAAGCCCGTGGCCAGACCAGTTCCGAATCGGGAAAGACCAGCCCCCTCTTACGGGCCTGATCCAGGGAGAAATCTCCATCGTCCAGTATGGTATAGGTCAGCTGCTGGGCCTGGACATAGGCCTGGAAGCGCTTGTTGGCAGAGAAGGCCTGGTTGACAATGAATTCGACCGGCTTCAGGCGGGCAACTTCGTCGAAGAGCTGGGACTCGGACTTGGCCGACAGCATCTCGGTTGTCTCAAAGCGGCCGGAGGAGAGGTCACAGGCCGCCAGGCCAAAGGCATTGCTGATCTGGCAGACCGCACAAATGTAGTGGAAGGCCTTGGCCTCCAGGGCATCGGGATCGATCAGGGTACCGGGGGTCAGGACCTTGACCACCTCCCGGTCAACCAGGCCCTTGGCTGTGGCCGGATCTTCCACCTGGTCACAGATGGCCACCTTATAGCCCCGGGCCAGCAATCGCTTCATGTAGGCATCGGCGGCATGGTGGGGTACCCCGCACATGGGGGCCCGGGCCTCCAGACCGCATTCCCGGCCGGTCAGGGCCAGATCTAGTTCCCTGGCTGCCACCAGGGCATCGTCAAAGAAGAGCTCATAGAAATCGCCCAGGCGGAAGAAGATCAGGCAGTCAGGATACTTTTCCTTCTCCTGGACCAACTGCCTCATCATGGGCGTCACCTTGTCCATGTCAATTTGATCAAAGGTCAGATGCATGATCGCTCCTTCTTGTCCTGTCAATCCTTGAGGGCCCTGCCCTCCAGGGAAAAGGAACCGGCTCCTTCCAGCATAACCCTTGTAAATCGACCGGCTCTCCAGCGGTCAGATTCCTCCGCAAGCTCTGGGTCACGTGAGAAATTGACCAATCGGTCATCCCGGGTCCGGCCCGAAAGGATGTCAGGGTCCCGCCTACTGGGTCCGTCAATGAGGACCTCGACAGCTTGACCGACCAGGGCTGTGTTGGATTCCAGGCTCAATTGGTTTTGCAGTTTGACCAGGGCTTCAAAGCGTTCCTGGATCAGGCCCCTTTCCTCGGCATCATAGATGTGGGCGGCAGGTGTCCCCTGTCGGGGGCTGTAGATAAAGGTGAAGGCCCCGTCAAAGCGGGCTTCCTCCATGACCCGGAGGGTGGCTTCAAAATCTGCCTGGCTTTCACCCGGATAGCCCACGATCAGGTCTGTGGTAATGGTCATCCCCGACCGGCTTTCCCTCAATTGCCTGACCAGTTCCAGATAATGGGCGGCTGTATAGCGACGGTTCATCTTGGCCAGGATCTGGTCACTTCCCGACTGCAGGGGCAAATGAATGTGAGGCTCAACCAGGGGGGAATTGCCGATGACCTGGATCAGTTCCCGGGACAGGTCCTTGGGATGGGAGGTCATATAGCGGAGGATGCCCAGGGATTCGAGCTGACTGACCTCCTTCAGGAGAGCAGGAAAGCCGGGTGACTGGCCTCCCCTGCTACGGATGTCGTTGCCATAGGAATTGACATTCTGGCCCAGGAGCATGATCTCCACCGCCCCCTGGTCCAGGGATCTTTGGGCCTCCTCCAAGATGGCTTCCCAGGGTCGGCTCTTTTCCCTCCCCCGGGTATAGGGGACGATACAGTAGGAACAAAAGTTGTTGCAACCCGTCATGATGGTGATCAGGGCCCGGTGATCCCGTTCCCGGCGAAGAGGCATGGCCTCAGCGAAGGGGTCCCGGTCTCTTTTTGTCAGGTCGATTGTCTTCCGTCTTTGCCCCTGATGCTGGATCAGGTCCAAGAGGGCGCCCGGTAAAAGCTCCATGGCCCCGGCCCCCAGGATGAAATCAACATGGGAGAAGGTGGACAGGATGGTCTGGCGGTGGATGGCCTGCTCCATCATGCAGCCAAAGACCCCGATCATGGGTCTTCCTGCTCTTTTCAAGGGCTTGAAGCGGCCGACGTGACCGAAAAAGCGGTCGTCGGCATTGGCTCTGACGCTGCAGGTGTTAAAAAGGACCAGGTCTGCCTCTTCCGGATCGGAGGCCAGCACAAAGCTTGATTCTTCCAGGATGCCTGCCGCGATTTCACTGTCATGGTCATTTTGCTGGCAGCCAAAGGTCTGGATATAGTAGGAAGGGTATCGGGCGGTATCCTGCCTGAAGGTCATGGACCATGCCTGGAGACGGTCCAGGTCTTCCCTGATCTTATCTTTAGTCATTTGCTAAATCTTTTCTTCTATGAGTCACTTTATTTTGGCCGGCATTGCGGGCGGATGGATCCTTGACCGGCAGGATCTCAGCTGTCTCACCAGGCAGGGACTTGCCTGCCAGATGGTGGGTGAGCTCCCAGGGTAAGGGTTCCGTGACCTGAAGCTTGTCCTTCTTCTTCTTCTGTTTGGATCCCCGAAAGCGTTTGGGCATCAGGGTCATCTTGACCGCGATCTCAGGCCTTAAGGAAAAGGCTTTCAAATTGCCTACATCGCTAAGATCGGAAAAGACCACCATTTCCGAGTATTCCCACTCATTCAGGGGTTTTTGGAAACGGATGGCCAAAAGCAGGCGTTTTCTGGCCTGGGGATTCCTGGCCAGCCAGGCCCGGACGCTGGAGAATCGGGGCAGGGTCCTGAACTTCAGATGACTCATCATCTCCCGGTCGCTATGGCCCTCCAAAGTCCGGCCATAAAATAGCCCCATGCGGCTGATCTCAGACAAGGGGATCAGGCGGATGCCCACCAGATCTTCTACGATCAGTTCGTCATTTCGGGTTATAAAAAGATGGCAGGCCATGCCGGACAAGGAGGAGAGGCCGGTCACCACCGTGAGGACGCCCCCCCATTTGGCCTTCCTTTCCCGGGTATCCACCCGGATCTGGTGTTTGGTCTGCAGGCGGCGTACCCTTCTCCAGATGATGGCGGCCAGGGAAATGGACATGAAAACCAGGCCCAGTTCCAAGGGCAAAGTCCCCTGCCAGACCAGGAAGAGGGCACTTAGAAAAAGAAGAGAAAAAGCCAAAACCATGGAATTAGTCTAGCATATCAGCCAGGAATCTTGCCCTGCCCGGCCCCTCTTCTAAGCCCTGAAGGGGCTTATGGAAGCATCATTTTTATGGATATGGCCCGCTGGCAGAGAGGTCCTGACAAAAGACAGGGGATAAACCAAACTGTCCCGACCCAGACATACCCCGGGGTTCATGACCGCATTGCAGCCCACCTCCACATTTTCAGCCAGCATGGCCCCGAACTTTCTAAGGCCGGTCTCCAGACACTGGCCTTGAAAACGGACCTTGACCGCCTGCCTGTCGGACCGAAGATTGGAGGTGATGGCCCCTGCCCCCATATGGGCCCCATAGGAAAGGATGCTGTCCCCTACATAATTGAAATGGGGCACTTCAACGGACCCGATCAGGATGACATTTTTCAGTTCGGTCGCGTTGCCTACTACGGAATCAGGCCCCACATAGACCTGCTTGCGGATGAAGGCACCGGGACGGATCTCCACCCCTTCACCGATAATGGCCGGCCCCTGGATGGTCACATAGTCAGCGATCCGGGCTGACTTGGCCACCCAGACCCCTTCTTTCAAAAGATCATAGTCGTCCTTGGATAGCTGGGGACCCAGACTGGCAATAAAGGGGCCGATTTCAGACAATAATTCCCAGGGGTAAAGGGATGTCATAAACAAGTCGTAAAAAGGCTCATGGCCCTTTAGGGTGAAGAAGTTTGCGGTTTCAAGGTCTTTTATGGTCATGGGTATCCCTTCCTTATGGCATTTATTAACATTATGCGGCAAAAGTCAGATTCTGTCAGATCTTCTTTCCCGCTTAGCCCCTAGAGTCTTTTAATCCGATAGCTGATCAACCAGCGCCTGAGGAACCAGGCCCAGAAACCCATGGTTTTTCGTAAATAGACTTCTTCTTGGCGGTAGAAATCCAAAAGTCGCCGGAGGTCCTTGTCATCCAGTGACAAAGTGGAGTCCGGGGGACCATAAAGAATCGCTTCCAGCCAGAGATAGAGCTGGGGCGGGAAGCTTTCGTAACGGGCTTCCTGGACCCGCTTGACATAGGCACGCAGGGTCTCATGGGTCATCCGGGCTTTGCCATCCAGGGCCCAGAGGCTGAAGATGTCCCGGCTGATCTCTTCCAGGAAAAGCGCTTGGCCCAGTCTTTTCATCCGCTTCTTTTGACTTTCCTCATCATGCCTCCAAAAGAAGACAAGATATCGCCAGAAAAGATAGACCCAAAGGGGGGATGAAAAGATGAAGAAACGAAGCAGGCCGGGCAGCTCCTTCCAGGCAGTCGATGCCCTGACAGGCTTGCTGGTCGGAGGGCTGGTCTTAGGGCTGGTCGGGCTCTGGCTTTCCTGGCTGCTGGGCACTTGGCTGGGCGGACTTGTCTCCTGGGGCGGCAGACCTGTCATGTAATCGGTACGGACCATATCCTTCAGGTAATCAGCAGGCGTGGCGTCAACCGGAATCCAACCAACCCCATCAAACCAAACCTCTGTCCAGGCGTGGGCCCGTTCCCCGGTTATGGTCTGACGGCTCAATCTCCCCGGCGCTGTTGCAGGCACCAGGAAACCTTCCACATAGCGGGCAGGAAGGCCGGCCTGCCGGGCCATGACGGTCACCGCTGTCGCAAAGAAAGTGCAGTAGCCCCTCCCCTCTTCCAGAAACCAGCCGACAAATTCCCGGGATTCATCAGGGATGCCCGCCTCCAGTGAATAGGTCAGCTTGGTTGACAGGGAAGAGACGATCCCTTCGATGACGACCGGGTCTGTCATGGCATTGTTCCGCCTGTAGAGGAGGCGATGAAGATCGGGGTCAAAGGCCAGGACCCGCTCCTCCAGGCCGGCCAGTTCCGGCAGTTCCAGATAGGCCTTGCGTTCCTGATCGGACAGGACCAGCCGATCAGCTACCTGTGTTTCATAGCCTTGGATGAAGTTCAAGATGGCCTCTTCATTTTCCAGGTAGAGGGGGAGGATGGATTGACCTAAGAGGGTGTAGCCCTGCTCTGGGACCGTCTGGTCCAGATAGATGGTCCCGACCCGGTTGAAGTAGGCATTGAAGCTGGGCCGGCTGCTGATAGGCCGGTAGAAGGCCGGTCGCCCCCCATGGAAGAGGGCCTGCTGCTCTTTTCTTGGGAAGATATTGAGCCTGACATTGCGGGCCGTCCTCAGCATGCCGGTCTCTTCACTTTGGTGGCGGACACCGATATAGAGCCTTTGCGGCTCAATGGCTTTCTCGTCATTAAAGAGCCAGCTGGGGTTCATGCCTTCCGACAACCAGCCATTCCCCGTATATTGACGTCTTGATGATCCCTTGAGCCAGACTGGATAGCCGTCGGTCTCAATGGTCAGATAGGGGCCCGTATCCGGAATGGCCCGACCACCCAGGCGGGTATCCAGGGGCTGATAGCCCAGGCTCTGGAGTGAAAATTCCAAATAACTGGTCACCCTGCTCCCCTTGCCATGGCCCCTTTCCACAATATGACTTACAACTTTTTCCACCCGCTGGATTTTGAAGAAATCATCCGGTAAAAGTAAATCAAAAATGGCGACAGAAAAGACGACCAGAAGGGCGATCAGGAGCGACCAGTTGCCAAGGGCTGTTACCTTGGGCCCTGATCTTGACAGGTGATTTGTCCTGGCTGGCCTTTTGAATCCGGGAGCGGCTTGCTCACGCTGGGCCATTTGGTAAAGCGTGGCCAGCAAAGCGGCCAAATACAAATATTTGGCCCAGGGACTTGCCGTTTCCGCCAGGAGTGACTCTTGCAGGCCATAGGCTATGGAGGCCAGGAGGAGCATGGTCAGGGGTGCCCGGCTCAAGAGGCGGAGAAGAAAGAAAAAGAGTCCTGACAGGAAGACCAGAAGCGCAGAAATGGCCTTGAGGTCCAGTTCCGGGTCCAGCTTACCGGCTAGAAAGTTGGTCCACCATGAAGATCCCTTCTCGGTCAGGTCCAGAAGGGGCGGACTATAGGTGCTGACCAGGAAGCCGTCAGGAAAGAGGAAGGCCATCAGGATGAAAAAAGCGACCAGGGACAGGCCAATCAAACTTGCCCGCCGATAGCGGGTGATCAGGGAAGCCAGCAGTAAGGCCAGAAGGCTGGCAAGGAGCATCAGTCCCGGCTTTGAGGGAAGATTCAAGTGGGGTAGCAATAAAAGTGTCAGGGCCCAATGGAAGAGGAGCATGAAGAAAGAGGGCAAAAGGTCGTGGAGGCGGAAGCTGCTGCCGAAGGGCAAAGGCTTGCTTTGGACCGTTTGGAAGGACACCCTCATCAGGGAGGAATCCGGGCCGCTGGATTTTCTTTTCAGCCGGCGGATCATGGGCTCCCCTCCCCTGTCTGCCGGCCGGAAGCCGCCGGAATGAGGACAAGCTCCACCTTTGACCGGCCAAGCCTGAGCAGGGCATTGTCTTCCTCCCTGGACTTGCTTGGGGGTTCAAAGTAGAAGAAAACCAACTGGGATACCTGTCTTGCCAGGTCAACCATGGCAGCGGCGGAAGACTCTGAAAGGCGCTGGGAAAAAAGGAGATAGCGGTCCTTGGAACTGTGCTGTCCCAGCCTGCCCAGAGCCTGACCCAGGTCAGGCAGGGAATCAGGGGGCAGATGGGCCAGGAGCCTTCTGTAATAAAGGGTCTCCTTGGCCATGGACAGTCTTTCCCGGGCACTTTGTTTCAAGCCCAGATGGAGTTCCAGGGTCATGTCCCGATTCAGTAAGGCCTGGATGGAAAAGGTCACCGCATCCAGGATCTGATCCCTGACAGCCAGTGCCCGGTCACAGGCCTCAGGATCTGACTCCAGGGAGTAAGCAGAGAAATCATCCAGGATCAGGTGACTCCTGACCGATACCGGGGCCTCATACTCTTTGACAATCAGACTGTCCATTCGGGCTGTCAGCGGCCAATGGATGGTTCGGATGTCATCCCCTGCCTGGTAGTCGCGGATGGTGTCTATTTCATCACTCCGCTCCTTTATAGGTCGGCGCTCAAGGTCGCTTTCCTGGACATGATCCAGGGCCTGGACCTCTGTATCCAGACCGCCGGCTGCCAGGGGCAAAACCAGAATTTCTGCTGGATGCTGACTATGAAGAAAACGTCTCTTGAATTTAAAAAGGCCTAAAAGACCCCTTACCTCAAGGAGGATTTCATCCAGGATCAGGCTGCCTGTATGCCGGCTCTTGATCAGGAAGCGGACCTGCTCCTTATCACCGGGTCGAAGCTTGCGAACCTGGCTGAGCTTCTGGGCAAGGAGGCTTTTATCCAGGTGGCCATAACGGGCAGTGATCCGGAGTCTGGCGGGCAGCCATCGACTCTTGAGAAAAAGAGGCAGAAGAAAAACCCCCTCATCTCCCCGGCTGATCTCCTGACCCGCTTCAAGTGCTCCAATAAGCAGTTTACTTCTAAGGAGCAGAATTTCGGCCAAGGCAAGGGCCAGAAGGAAGATGAGGATCAGGATCAAGAGACTGAAGACATGATAACCCCAGTAACTGGATCCGGCCGCCAAGGGCAGGAAGAGAAAGAGGGTCAAGAAGAGCCGCAGGGTCATTTTTCAACCGGGACCGGCACCTGATTCAGGATCATGGTAAGGATCTTGGCGGCGTCGGCGCCCTGTACCCGGCTCTCCGCCTTGACCAGGATCCTGTGCTGGAGGACGGCCAGAAAAAGGGACTGGATATCATCAGGGAGCACATGGTTGCGGCCTTCCAAAAGGGCCTTGGCCCTGGCCGCCTGCATGAGCATGAGGGTTGCCCGGGGCGAAATACCCAGGTCCACCTCCCGATTATTGCGGGTCCTTTGGGCCAGGTGTGCCATATAGTGTCTGACCGGATCCGACACATGGACCTGGCGGGCGGCTTCCTGCAACCAGAAGACATCCTGGCTTGAGGCCACCGCTTCCAGTTTGTCCAGGGGCTGGTCTGAGGAAAAACGGTCCATAATGGCCAGTTCCTCTTCATGACTGGGATAGCCCAGGTCTATTTGCATCATGAATCGGTCAAGCTGGGCTTCCGGTAAGACATAGGTCCCCTGCTGTTCGATGGGATTTTGTGTGGCCAGGACCATAAAAGGACGGGGGAGTTGGAAGGTCTTGCGGTCAACCGTCACCTGGTTTTCCTGCATGGCTTCCAGGAGGGCTGACTGGGTTTTGGGGGAGGTCCGGTTGATCTCATCCGCCAGCAAGATCTGGGTCATGACGGCTCCGGCCTTGAAGTCAAATTCTCCAGTGACTGGATTGTAGACATGATAGCCTGTCACATCCGAGGGCATGACATCAGGTGTAAACTGGATGCGGGAAAAAGACAGATCAAGGGAACGGGCCAGGGCCCTGACCATGGTGGTTTTACCGATCCCCGGAACATCTTCCAGCAGGAGGTGGCCCCCGGCCGTCAGTACGATCAACATGTAACGGATGGCCTGCTTTTTGCCAATCATGACCCGGCTGATATTGTCTTCGATCCGCTCAGCCAGCTGGACTGCCTTATCTTTCATATCTTCCATGCTTAATCCTTCAAATATCTTATTTTTTCCAGTTCCTGCCATGATCCCTGATCTACCAGCCTCTGACAATAAAGAGGTAGGCCAGTAGAGAAAGCACCAGTAAAATGATGAGGACAAGGGGCACGATGGTGATCAGGGCCGCAATGATCATGGCCCGCTTGTCGCCCTTTTCCATGATTTGGGACATGTCGTCACGATCGTAGGTCCGCTCCCGATCTTTCATTTTTTCTTTGACATGATCGATACTCCGATCAAATCTGCTCTTAAAAATCATGATGACCTCCTTTCTGTCCGCTTAACTTATTATAACTTGAATTGATCCGGGCCTTCCCGCCTGAGGAGCTGCCGGCTTCATCCACAAAAAGGAGCCCGGCCTGGGCCGGGTTCCTTTTAATGTCGATGCCCCATGAGGCCTAGAAAATGACGCTGCCCTCAGGTAGTTTATGGTGGCAGGCCACAAAGTGACCCTCCCCCAGATCTTCGAATTCCGGTACCACGTGGACGCAAATCTCTGTCTTGTATTTGCAGCGGGTATGGAACTTGCAGCCAGTGGGCGGGTTGACCGGGCTGGGAATCTCCCCCTCGATAGGGATCATCTCCCTCTTGTCGTCCAGGTCAGTTGTCGGAATAGCCGACATGAGCGCGGCTGTATAGGGGTGCCTGGGGCTGCGGAAGAGGGCCTCAGTCGGCGCCAGTTCCACAATATTACCCAGGTACATAACGGCCACCCTGTCCGAAATATACTTGATGACCGACAGGTCATGGGTGATGAAGAGATAGGTCAGGTTCTGCTGATCCTTGAGATCCTTGAGGAGGTTGATAATCTGGGACTGAATGGAGACGTCCAGGGCCGAAACCGCCTCATCGCAGACCACGAACTTGGGGTTGACGGCCAGGGAACGGGCGATCCCGATCCGCTGCCTTTGTCCACCGGAGAACTGGTGAGGATAGCGGTAGATGAAGTAGCTTTGCAGGCCGGAATCATCCATGGCCTTCAAGATATGCTGGCGCATCCGTTCATCCCGATGCTTGAACATCTTATGGGCCACCAGGCCTTCTCCAATAATATTGGCAACCGTCATCCGGGGGTTGAGGGAGGAATAAGGATCCTGGAAGATCATCTGCAGATCGCTCCTCAAGAGACGGATCTCATTGTAGGTCAGGCGGGCCAGGTCAATCCCGTCATCCCGCATGGCCTCATATTCCTCAAATTTCTCCTCGCCTCGTTTGGCTTCACGGAGGGCTTCCAGGGCCTTTTCAGCTTCCTTGAGCTCCAGGTCCTTGGCTTCAATCTCCTCATCGATTTCCCGGATGGCCTTTTCCGCCTTATCCTTCTTATCCTTGGCCGTGTCATTGGAACGGCCCTTCTCCTCCGACTCTTCCATCTTAAAAGAGGCGTCAGCGACATCGATCTTATGACTTTGTTTCTTCAGATCCAGATTCCGGATCTCCAGACAGAGATCGAAGACACGCCGATAGGCCTCGGTCACGGGTGCCAGATC
>LSQX01112503.1_pt2 | contig 10537 bp, 10 predicted proteins | sample 654561 | NCBI WGS metagenome assembly LSQX01 (sample SAMN04489861, study PRJNA283612) | anaerobic digester metagenome | isolation source: 4 biogas reactors fed with cattle manure at either 37C or 55C with and... | place: Denmark: Kongens Lyngby | collected 2014
GAATCAGTTTTTCAGGGAACTGATAGGAGCCGTAATTATTTGAACAGTTGGAAATTACAACCGGAAATCCGTAGGTGTCGTGATATGCTCTGACAAAATGGTCGGAACTCGCCTTGGAAGCCGAATAGGGACTGTGCGGATCATAGGAAGTCTGCTCGGTAAACAGTCCGTCTTCGTCCAAAGAGCCATAAACTTCATCGGTGGAAATATGATAGAACCTTTTCCCTGTATAGTCATCTTTCCAGATGTGCCGTGCGGCATTGAGCAGGTTAACCGTTCCGATAACATTGGTATAGACAAATTCCATCGGATTCAGGATGGAGCGGTCAACATGCGACTCGGCAGCCAGATGAATCACTCCGTCAAAGCGATATTTTTTAAAAAGTTTAATGAGGAACTCTCCGTCAACAATATCTCCCTTAACAAATCTGTAGTTTGGCTCTTTTTCAATATCTTCCAGATTGGAAAGATTTCCCGCGTAAGTCAGTTTGTCGAGATTAACGATTTCATATTCAGGATATTTGGTTACGAGTTGGCGGACTGTGTGCGAACCTATAAATCCCGCGCCGCCGGTTATTAAAATAGTTTTCATTGTATGTTGCATTTTGTTTTATAAATTTTTCAGGGAATAAAAATTACTGAAAGTCACTTTATTCCGCGCAGATTTTTTTCCCATTCCCAGGCAGATAAAAGGGTTTCTCCTAATTCCTTTTCAGTTTTCCAGCCTAACTCGCTGTTTGCAAAACTTGTATCAGCCCAAATTTTCTCAATGTCGCCTGCACGGCGACCGGTAATTTTGTAATTCAGTTTTACACCGGTAACTTCTTCAAAAGTGTTGACTAACTCCAGCACGGAAACTCCTGTTCCCGTTCCCAGATTAAAAACTTCATAATTCTCTCTGTTCTTTCCGTGCAGCAGTCGCTCAACTGCTACCACATGCGCTTTTGACAAATCAACAACGTTGATGTAGTCGCGAATTGCCGAGCCGTCGGGTGTATCGTAATCATCACCAAAAACTTTCAGTTCATCGCGGATTCCGGCGGCAGTTTGCGTAACAAACGGCACCAGATTTTGCGGAACGCCAAGCGGCAGCTCCCCGATGAGCGCCGATTTGTGAGCGCCGATGGGATTGAAATAGCGCAGTGCAATTCCCCTCAATTCCGGGTGAGCGGCAACAGTGTCCCTTAGAATATCTTCATTCACCCGCTTGGTATTCCCATAAGGCGATTCGGCATCTTTCCGGGGTGTGTCTTCGGTAACCGGCAGCTTGTCGGGCTGACCATAAACCGTGCAGGATGAGGAAAATACCATATTCGGAACACCATACTTAATTTGACACGCTAATAAATTTATCATCGAAACCAGATTGTTCCGGTAGTAGAGCAGCGGTTTTTCCACCGATTCATTCACCGCTTTTGATGCGGCAAAATGAATAACGGCTTTAATATTCGGATTTCGTCGGAAAAAGTCATCGCACTTTTTTTCATCTGCCAGATCAAATTTTTCAAATTCAGGTTTAATTCCTGTTATCTTTTTAATGTTGTCCAGCACTTCAATGGAGGAGTTGGAGAGATTATCCACCACAATCACTTCAAAACCGGATTCCTGAAGTTCAACAACAGTGTGTGAACCAATGTACCCTGTTCCGCCGGTTACCAATATTTTCGCTTTCATTTTTTATTTTTTTCTGTAAAATTAAAAATAAAAAAGAGAGATAGCAGAACCTTTTGCGGTATCGGCTCATTTTTGATGAAACGAATGCTTTGCTTCAACAGATGTTTTGCTAATTTTACAGTTATAAAATGTCATATATGAATATCGGAAAATTCATCCGCCAGCTTTTGCCGGAATACAAAACAGTTATTTTTCCCGGTTTAGGGGCTTTTTTTCTGAAATACACACCGGCAAAAATTGATGCGGAAGCGAAAGTAATTTTTTCACCGTCAGGGAAATTAGGGTTCAATTCAGAAATCAAAAACGATGACGGACTGCTTGCCGGGCATCTTGCCCGAACTGAAAATATTTCGATTAGGGAGGCAAATTTGAAAATCAGGGAAGCCGGAGACGAAATTCTCTATCAGCTTGACAAAGGGGGCAAAGTGAAAATTGAAAGCCTGGGTGCTCTTTTTTATGACGAAAATCGCGAAATTCAGTTTGAACCGCTTCCCGGTGAAATTCCGTTTTCGGAAACTTTCGGTCTTGAGCATATTTCAATGTTGAGCCGGACGGAGATTATCTCTCAGCTTATTGCCGGAGTTTCAGAAAGTATTGCTCAATCTGAAGAGCCAGTAGCCGATCATGCAGAAACTGATGCGATTGAAGACAATACCGAAATTGTGGCTGTTCCGCCCGCTCAGGAACAACCGGAGACTTCGCCCAAAAAACGGCGGGGATGGCTGTGGCTTTTACCACTTCTCTTGTTGGCTGTGGCAATACTCTTTTTTCTTCTGAGAAAAGAGAAGGAAGAAATTCAGGCGCCAAAACAGGAAGCTGCTTTTTTAGCAGAAGATGAAAAAATTCCAGCTGATGAACCTCAGGATTCGCTTGTTGCAGATTCGCTATTTTTTGAAACGGATGTTTCCGTAGCGGACAGCATAACAGCCGGGGAAGTGGAAATTACCGGCTCCTTGGAATTCGCAAAGCCCGATACCTCAATGTATTACCTGATTGGCGGAAGTTTCAGTAAGATAGAAAATGCAGAAGAATATTTCCTGGAAATGAAAGAGAAAGGATATAATCCGCTCTATTTGGGTAAGTCAGGCAGTTTTTATCTCGTTTCTATTCAGGTTTTTGAAAACAGAGCGGAAGCTTTTCGTGAACAGTACGATTTTTTGGACAGATTGCCCGATTCGGGCGTGTGGGTTTACAAACCCGAAAAAGTTGGTGAATAAATAAATTCAAATACTATGAACTCATCCAGAAGAAAATTTATCAAAAATTCAGCTTTGGCAGCAACTGCCATTGGTGCAGGCACAGTGATACCTTCAAAAGTTTGGTCTGCCGGTTTTGCACCGTCCGACAAAATCAATGTAGCCCTTATCGGCTGCCGGAACATGGGTTTCGGAATTTTGTCCAACCATCTCAATACCGGAATGGTGAATTGCGTCGCGCTTTGCGATGTGGACAGGAATGTGCTTGAAGAGAAAGGACAAACCGTTAAAAAGAATTGGGAGCAGGAGCCTGAGTTGTATGGTGACTACCGGAAAGTGCTTGAGCGCCGGGATGTTGATGCAGTGATTATCGGAACGCCTGACCACTGGCACTGTCTGATTATGGTGGATGCGTGCAGCGCCGGGAAAGATGTTTATGTGGAAAAACCCATGGCAAATACTATTGGCGAATGCAATATCATGGTGAAGGCAGCGCGGCGGTATAACCGCATTGTTCAGGTGGGGCAGCAGCAACGAAACAACAAGGTTTTTCTGGATTCGATGGAGCTAATTAAGTCGGGGCAAATCGGCACTTTGCGAAAAGTGAACATCTGGGCAAATTTCCATTACGGAATCGGAACGGTTCCGGTTGCCGACTCACCCGTGCCGGAAGGTGTAGATTATGATTTCTGGTTAGGTCCGGCGCCCAAACGACCGTTCAACAAAGCCCGCTTTCACGGGACCTGGCGTCACTACTGGGATTATGGCGGCGGGCTGATGTCCGATTGGGGTGTGCATCTCGTAGATATGGGGCTTTGGGCAAAAGATTTAACCGGAGGACCAAAAAAGGTGATTACTTACGCTGCAAATTTGTCAAAACAGGCGATGGCGCGCGATTCGTTTGACACCATGAATATTATCTATCCCAAAGATGATTTTGTCATTCAGTATGATCTAACCGCCGGAATTGAGCAGGGTCCGTTTAATTCACCTTATGGAATTCAGTTCATCGGTGAAAAGGGAACTTTGGTGGCAGACCGCAATAAATATCATCTCTATCCCGAGTGGGACGGACAGAAAAATGCTCCAAAAACAGAAGAAATTCACTTTGATAAGGGGAAAGAGTCGCACCGCGAGCATGTGGACAACTTTCTGGAGTGCATTAAAACAAGGGAAACACCTGCATGTCCGCCCGAAGTTGGCAGAGCTGCGGCGCTGCATGTGCATGCCGCAAATATTGCTGCGCGGGTTGGAGAAAATGTACTTGAATGGGATGAAACTGCAAACCGGTTCACAAACAGTGAAAAGGCAAATGAGCTGATTGTGCCGGAGTACCGCAGTCCCTGGAAATTGCCTGATGTTTAAACTGTTTTGGAAACCGATATAAAAATGAATAGCAGGAGAAACTTTATAAAAACAGGCGCTGCCGCAACAGCCGGACTGATTTGCTCAGACCCTTTCGAAGCATTTGCATCGGCAAAGAGAAACAGGCTCAAAAATTTCGGATTTATTGCAGGGCTTGCCGGTGAAGCAATGAAGGCGGACTGGAAAGGAACGCTGAAAAAAGCGGTAGATTTTGGTTTTACCGAGCTGGAAGGCGGGGATAATTTTGCAGCATCAACCCGGGAATTTTTGAGTTATTGCAAATCAATCGGCATCAAACCAATCACCGGCGGAACCGGACTTGAGCCGCTGATTAAAGAACCTCAAAAGCATTTTGATCATTTCAACGAGCTGAATTACAAATATTTCGTAATATACTGGCCCTGGTTTGGAGGCGCCCCGGTAAAGTTGGAAGATTGCAGGAAATCGGCGGCGGCGCTGAATGAGTTAGGCGAAAAAGCAAAAAGAAACGACTTGACGCTTCTCTGGCATAACCACGATCTGGAATTCCATGAAATGGAAGAAGGACTTCCCTTCGATTATCTCATGGAAAACACCGACCCCAATCTGGTTCAATGTGAAATGGACATTTACTGGGTGAAAAAAGGGGGTGGCGATCCGCTGGAAGTACTGAAGAAATATGCAGGTAGAATTCCTGTTCTTCATGTAAAAGATATGGCTCCCGATGGTGATTTTATCTGTCCCGGACGTGGAATTATTGATTTTGCCCCAATTTTCAGGGAAGCTCAAAAACAGGGAATTAAGCACTATTTTGTGGAGAGAGACAACGAACCCGATGGCATGGGATGTCTGAAATCAAGTGCCGGGTTTTTGAAAAATCTGAAGTTTTAGCTTATTGGAAAATGGTTTTGGAGCGTTTGAAAAATATAATTGCCAAAGGTGAAGATTATTACACTGAGTTTAAAGGCAATATAAACAGTGACTTAAAAAAAGAACTCGTTGCTTTTGCAAATGCATCAGGTGGTAATATTTTTTTAGGTATCAATGATAACGGAACTATTTCTGGCATCCGGCATGACAATCAACTCTTTTCAAAGATTCAGGAATTTGCTAATGAATGTGATCCTCCTGTTATAATTCAAATTAAAACTTTATCCGATAATATAGTTCAGATAATTGTACCTGAAAGCAAAAATAAACCTCACAGAACAACAACCGGATTCTATTTGCGGTCTGGAGCAAATTCACAAAAGATGCGTACAGACACCATATTAGAGTTTCTTGAAAAAGAAGGCAGGGTAAGATTTGATGAGCGTGTAAGATACGATGTTGATTTTCTGAAAAATTTTTCAACAAGCCAGTGGAAACGATTTTTAAAACTATCCGGTATTTCATCGGATGTGGATAGAAATACTATTCTTCAAAGTATAGGAGCTATAGTAATTGAAGATAATCAGACTTTTTTTACAAATGCAGGGCTATTAGTTTTTACTAAAGCACCAGTTAATTTTTTACATCAGGCTTATATTTCATGTGTGGCTTTCCGTACGTCTGAGAAAGTTGACATTGTTGATCGAAAAGATTTTCAGGATGATTTTTTCACAAATATTGAAAGTGTGCTTTCATTTGTTGAACGACACATAAATGTTGCTACAATTATCGAAGATACTATTCGTGAAGATGTTTGGGAAATACCAAAAGTAGCATTACGTGAAGCCATTTTAAATGCAATTATTCATAGGGATTATCTTGAAACAGGCGCCAGGGTTATTATAGAAGTTTTCCCTGATAAGATAATAATAACTAATCCCGGTGGACTTCCGAAAGGAATGTTGGCAAAAGACTTTGGAAAATATAGTCTTGCACGGAATGCTATTCTTGCAAATATAATGCAACGTGCCGGTTTTATTGAAAAACTTGGTACCGGAATTAGTAGGATTAATTTGGAAATTGAAAGAAAAGGACTTCCGCAAGCAGTTTTTCACTATAGCTACTTTTTTGAAGTTCAATTTTTAAGAGCGGAGCAGATAGAGAAAAGTTCGGAGAAAAGTTCGGAGAAAATTTTACAAATTATTTCCGGGAATAAATTTATCTCTGCCAGAGAACTGGCAGAAGAATTAAAAATTTCACAAAGGGCAATTGAAAAGAACATGGCTAACCTTAAAAAGGAAGGCAAACTAAAGCGGGTTGGACCTGCAAAAGGCGGGTATTGGGAAATTATAAGAAATTAACTTTTAAAATGACATAATTATGTTGGATTTAGGATTTGTTAGCGCCATTCTGGCAGAAAAAAGTTTTGAAGAAGTTATGAATTTTGCTTCGCAAAATGAATTCAAATGTGTGGAGATCATGTGCTGGCCCGTGGGCAAGGCAGAACGGCGGTATGCCGGTGTAACGCATATCAATGTTGACGAAATCAGCGATGCTGATGTTGCACGGATAAAAAGAGTTCAGGATGAGAGCAAGGTCTATATTTCGGGGCTGGGATATTATCCGAATCCCCTTGACCCGGATAAAAAGCAGGCTGATTTTTTTATTGAACACATAAAAAAGGTGATTCGCACGGCGGCAAAGCTGGAGTTGGGTGTAGTGAACACTTTTATCGGCAGGGATCCTGTAAAAAGCATTGAAGATAATCTGAAAATTTTTACCGATGTGTGGCCCGGAATCATAAAAGTGGCAGAAGAGAACAACATAAAAATCGGAATTGAAAACTGCCCGATGCTCTTCACCCGTGATGAGTGGCCCGGCGGGAAAAACCTGGCAACCACACCGGCAATCTGGAAGAAAATGTTTGAGCTTATTCCAAGTCCGGCTCTTGGGCTAAACTACGACCCGTCTCATCTGGTATGGATGCAGATGGATGAGGTGAAACCCATTTACGATTTCCGTGAAAAACTTTTTCACATTCATTTGAAAGACGTGAAAATTTACCCCGAAAAGCTGAATGAAGTAGGAATCATGGCTTATCCGCTGGATTACCATTCGCCAAAAATACCCGGATTAGGCGATGTGGATTGGCGCGGGTTCTTTTCGGCGCTCACTTCCGTGAAATACCGTGGTCCGGTTTGCATCGAAGTGGAGGATAAAGCTTATGAAGATTCTCAGGAAGATATTGAAGCTGCAATCTTAACCAGCCGCAATTTTGTGAAGCAGTTTTTCGCCTGAAAACTTTCAGCCGAAAATTTTTCTGAAAACATCTTCAACTCTGGCTACCCGCTCCAGTTCAATGTCGAACTTTGACGGGTCGAAACCTTTGTTCAGCTTGGGTATGAAGATTTTATTGAATCCTAATTTTGCCGCTTCGGCAATTCGTTGTTCAATCCGGTTCACTGCCCTGATTTCGCCGGTAAGCCCCACTTCTCCGGTGAAACAGAATTTGTGGTCAATGGCGATGTCGATATTGGATGAGAGGATGGAGCAGATAACCGCCATGTCGGTAGCCGGGTCGTTGATGCGCAGTCCGCCGGCAATATTCAGGAAAACATCTTTGGCAAGCAGTTTAAATCCTGCGCGTTTTTCAAGAACTGCCAGAAGCATATTCAGCCGGCGCAGGTCGAAACCGGTGGATGAGCGTTGCGGTGTGCCGTAAGCGGCTGAACTCACTAATGCCTGAATTTCAATCAGAAACGGACGAATTCCCTCAATGGTTGCCGCAACTGCTGTTCCGCTTATATCGTTGTTGGCTTTGGAGATCAGCTGCTCGGAAGGATTCAGCACTTCGCGGAGACCGTTGCCGCGCATTTCAAAAATTCCCAGTTCATTGGTTGAACCAAAGCGGTTTTTGTTGGTGCGCAAAATGCGATAGAGATAATTGGTGTCGCCCTCAAACTGAAGCACGGAGTCCACAATGTGTTCCAGAACCTTGGGTCCTGCAAGGTTGCCCTCTTTGTTGATGTGTCCGATCAGAATGACTGCTGTATGGTTTTGTTTTGCAAACTTGAGAATGGCAGAAGTGCACTCGCGCACCTGAGTTACCGATCCGGGCGAAGATTCAACTGTTTCTGTTGCAAGAGTTTGTATCGAATCTATTATCAACAGGTGAGGCTGGATTTGCGTTGTATGTGCCAATACGTTTTCTAATGAAGTTTCACTGAGAAACAGGCAGGTATCATTTTCCAGACCCAACCGCCCGGCGCGGAGCTTTATCTGCTGTAAACTCTCTTCTCCTGAAACATAAAGCACCTTTTTGGTGCGCATTCCCAATGCCATTTGCAAAACTAAGGTAGATTTACCGATTCCCGGTTCTCCGCCCAAAAGTACAATGGATCCCGGCACAATTCCGCCGCCCAGCACCCTGTCAAATTCGGCAATCCCTACGGTTATGCGTTCCATCTGCTCTGCGGCAATATCTTCAAGCGTAAGCGGTTGATTGGCTGACAGCTGTGCAGAAATTGCCGGTGAAACTCTCTTTTTTTCAACAATCTCTTCCGCAAACGTATTCCATCCGCCGCACGATGGGCATTTCCCCATCCATTTAGGCGATTCAATTCCACAGTTCTGACAGATATAAACCGATTTTTTAGACATTATTCAAGCTGTTTTATTCTTCTTATCATTTCAGAAGTTGAAATTCCCTGTATCAAATCCAGTCTTTCCACTTTTCCGCCATTTTGCAAAACGGTTTCAAAACCCACTACTTCGTGTAGTGCATACTCACTCCCTTTAACCAACACATCAGGCAAAATCTGAGCAATTAATTTTGCAGGCGTCTCCTCTTCAAAAACAATTACGGCATCTATAAAAACAAAGGAAGCCATAATCAAAGACCGGGCTTCAATATCGAATATCGGACGATCTTTCCCTTTTAATATTCGCACGGAATCATCCGAGTTGAGCCCTACAATTAGCTTTGTTCCAAAATCTGATGATTTTTGTAGCGAGTAAACATGCCCGTGATGGATGATATCAAAACAGCCGTTGGTGAAAACAATGGAGTCTCCGTTTTCTCTCCATTTTTTCAGTGTGGATTCAAAAGATTCAAAATCAGTGAAAATTTTGGAGCTGATGTCAAATTGCATACGTCATTTTTTAGTTTGCGCCAAAAGTACAAAAGTTGATTGTGATATTCCAGCCGGGAATGGAATTAATGCCTATTTTTACATTTTCAAACCATTCCAATATCAGGAAAATGAATTACTTGGATTTAGTTATCGGTCTGATTTTAATTTTTTCTGCTTTCAGGGGGCTGAGTAAAGGATTGGTTGCTGAGCTTACTAAATTGGCAGCGGTTGTTTTGGGCATCTGGGGTGCGATGAATTTTTCGCACATAGCCCGCGATTTTCTGGTGAAGAATTTCAATCCCGAATCAGGAAATCTGAACATTATCTCTTTTTTAATCACTTTTATCGTAATTGTCATTCTCGTGCATGTTGTGGGAAGCTCTGTGGGCAAGCTTGTTCAGGCGGCAATGCTTGGCTGGGTCAACAAAATTGCCGGATTGGCTTTCGGGGTTTTACGCTCAGCGCTGGTCATCAGCGTTTTGTTGCTGATGTTTGACAAAATCGACAGAGAGGTGAACATTCTCTCACCCAAAGTTAAGGCTGAATCAAAATTGTATGAGCCTGTTAAACAGTTTGCTCCTTCGCTTCTGCCTTTCTTTGATGACTGGGTTAAGGATTTGGGAATCAATAAAAAAGAAAACGACTTCGATGAGCAGTTTCAGGATGATTTAAAAGTGAGTTAACCGGAAATGCAATTACTGTTCAATTTACCAACAACCTGTTTTTGAGAAGCAAATCACTATTTTTCAGAAAATTTGATTGAAATATGAGACTATACGTTAATTTATTACTTCCTGTTTTACTCCTGCTTTCGGCTTGTTTGCACAGCCAGAATGAATCCGGGGCAATTTCATTGCCCGGCGACAGATTTTTTGATAACGGGCTTTCTTTGAGAGGAAATGATTCGGCAGATCCGTTTACCGGAAAAATGTTGTATCCTTTTGGTAAAAAAAACCGGGAACCCGTCTGGTTGCTGGCAGAGTGGGGGAGCAAACATCTGCTGCATCAAAGCGATTTTGCAGAAGAAAACGGAACCAAAATATTTGAAAATGAAGGAAAACTGATCGCTTTCAAACGAACCGAAAATGATATGAACATCCGGATGGAAGTGAGGGCTTCTGCCGAATACCAGCGCCCGAGAGCATTCAATGAGTTCTGGTCCCATTTGCTCATTGAGCAGGAATTCATTGAAAAACCGTTAGTTGATTCCATCGGGAAACTGTTGCTGCATTTTGAAGGAAAGTTGCTCTATTGCCAATCTTTCATGGATGATGAAACCTTTAACCCGGGTCTTCATACTGCTCAGTTTCAGCTTTTTCT
>LSQX01331225.1_pt1 | contig 10537 bp, 12 predicted proteins | sample 654561 | NCBI WGS metagenome assembly LSQX01 (sample SAMN04489861, study PRJNA283612) | anaerobic digester metagenome | isolation source: 4 biogas reactors fed with cattle manure at either 37C or 55C with and... | place: Denmark: Kongens Lyngby | collected 2014
AGATGTGTATAAGAGACAGATAGATATGTAACTAATTATAAAAATAATGCTACAATGCTAGCTGGTGCAAATATAAAAATAATTTTTCATATTGAAAGCATAAACAAGCATAATGATGTTAGTCAAGAGTTGAAAGTAAATAATGATATTATATTAAATATACCTTTAGGAGAACCTACTATTCAACTTAATACAAATTATGTTCCAAATAATCAAAGCCCAAATATAAAAATAGTGACTACTCAAACACCTATAAATATAATTTTAGGAGTTTTATCTGTTCTATTTGGTTTGATTGCAATTATACTTATTATTTATGTAATTAGAGTTATTTATAAAGATTACAAATCTCTTCCGCTATATAGCAGATTGATAAAAAGCTTAAAAAATGATTTTGATTATGAAATAAGTGAGATATCGAGTTTAATTGATACCGAAAATGAAGATCGCTATAAATATTTTGATGCTATTTCATTTAAAGAACTTTATGATTTAGTTAAAACAAGTATTGAGAAAAAGATATTATGGAATGAAAAACAATATTTTGATAAAAAAGGAAGATTAGAAAATAGAATAAGCTGGTTTTTTGTATTTATGAGTGATAATAAAGTAATGAGATTCGTGGTAGATGAAAACAAATTAAATGAAGAATATGAAAGAGATCCAAATGTTTTAAAAAAATATAGAGGGTAAAAAATGATAAAAAAAATTAAGAAGATAAAAGGACCACCGAAAAAATTAATAGGACCAATTACTTTTGGAATTGTTATATCACTTATAATATATACAACAATAGCAAGCGCAGCTTTAAATGCAAATTTAAAAATTACCGGCGAAGCTGTATTTATTCCATATGAAGGTTTTGCACAAGAATTTCCATATACAGGTAATTGTGAAGAATATACAGTTCCTAAAAGCGGTTTATATAAATTAGAAGTTTGGGGTGCTGAAGGAGGCGGATCAGTATATAGAGGAAAAGGCGGTTATTCAACAGGGAAAATACAACTATCAGAAAGTACTAAATTATATATATGTGTTGGGGGACAAGGAAAAATAGGACAATCCTCAATTACTCCAGGAGGATTTAACGGCGGAGGAAACGCTTTAAATGTTACCGATAATAATAACGGTTCAGGCGGCGGAGCTAGCGATATAAGAATTTTAAAAAACTCATTAAATAATAGAGTAATAGTCGCAGGTGGTGGCGGAGGTTCAGTAGCAGCATCGGGTAGTGCCTCTATAAATAATAAATATGGACATGGTGGCGGGTTATCGGGATTAGAAGGTTCAAGTAATTATAATGATGGCTATATTAGTAGTGGGGGAACTTCGATTGCAGGTGGTATCGCATGGCCTGAAGGAAGCAGTGGAACTTTTGGCCAAGGTGGAAATGGCTCTAATGACTATCGTACCGGAGGTGGAGGAGGTTGGTATGGCGGAGCTTCCAGTTATATAATAGGTGGAGGCGGATCAGGATTTGTATTTTCTATAAATTCTATCATACCTGAGGCCTATTCCTTATCCAGTGATTTACAATTGGTAGATGCCTATACGATTGATGGTGGAAGTATTATGCCATCTATTGATGGACAAACTACAATCTCTGGTAAATCAGGAAATGGGCACATTAAAATAACGTATTTAGGAACAAATTTGTTGACTGGAGTAGTCACTTACAATACACTAAATTGGACAAACACTAATGTAACAGCTACTATATCAACAAATGCTACAATAATAAATAATGGAGGATTAAATACTTACCAATTTAATCAAAATGATGAGTTTATATTCCAGTTTAATGATGGAACAAAAAACGGAAGTGCTGTTGCCAGGGTAACGTGGATAGATAAAATTGCGCCCGATGAATTTGGAATAACTATAAAAAATACCACAGTAAATTCTATTTCTCTACAGGGAGTAACAACAGATCAAGGAGGAAGTGGAATAAAGGGTTATCAATTTAGTAAAGATAACGGTATAACATGGACAACTATTCAAACAAGCCCTGTGTATCAATTTACAGGTTTATCATTAAATGTAACTTACCCATTACTGATAAAAGCAATAGATAATGCTGGTAACGAACGTATTTCAGCATCAAAATCAATAAAACTAAGAACAGAAACATTTTATGCAACAGCAACTACTTATGGTAATATAAGCGGACATAATTGGACTAATCCAGCATCTGTATATTATTCGGGCAATAACTATCGTTATAATATAACCTCTACTGATATATATGGTTACGCTGAAGCAACTAGTGCAACAAATGATGTAAATACTTCAATAACTTATACATTTGAAAATATTGGAACATCTAATGGATGGTTAAATAATCAGGCATATAGTATGCATGCCAATGCTAAGATTATATCTGCTACAATATATACTGGAATTGGTTTTAACAGGCAAATAGGAACTTTAACAGTTAACGGTAGAACCTATTTTAATGGAGAAGGCCTATCGTTTGATACTGAAAATATATCTTGTGGAAGTTCTTGTCATGAAGTAAAACATTATAATGGAGCTTTACCAGAATCTAGTTTACCAATTAGAGGAGGTAAATTGACATTTATAATAAGTGGTAATACCTGGCGAAATACAGCAGCTTTAGCAAAAGGTAGAATTGTCGCTGCTTATTTATGGGGATCATTTACTGCTCATTGGTATGATACAATTTAAGATTATAAAAAAACGATATGAAATATAAAAGTATAAATTTAATATAAAGAAGGAAGGTAAGAATATGACAAATAAAAAAATATTAACATTTGCAACACTAATTGCATTATTAATATCAATAACAGGAGGATTTATAGTATATGCAGATTTAACACAAAGATTAGACATTAAAGGAAGTGCTGATTTTGTACCACAAAGTTGGAAAATTAATTTTAAAGCAGATAGCTTGAATAGCTCTTTAACAGGAATGGCGTCAATTATTAAGGACCCCTTGTTAACAGATACTATGATTTCCGATTATGAGGTTGCATTAGTAAGAGAAGGAGATTCAGTAACCTACACTTTTGAAATTGCCAATACTGGAAGTATTGATGCAAAATTAACAACGTTTTCATTAGGAATCCCATCGTGCACTGGAACAGAAGGCGCAACTAAAAATGATGATGAAAACATTGTTTGCGGATCTAATTTAACATATACTTTAAAATATGTTAGTGGAGACTTAGCCTCTAATGGTTTAGTCGCTGGAAACAACATTTCAGTAGGTGATAATTTAAAATCACTAACAACAGTTAAAGTAGCTTTGGAATTAGGGTTTTCAAGCTCGGCAACACAATTGCCTAAAAATACAGTAACTATAGATAATTTAGATACATATTTAATTTATAGTGCAGAATAAAGAAATAAAAAAAGGAGAGAATTATGACAAATAAAAAATTATTAGCATTTACAGCAATGATAGCATTGCTTGTATCTTTAACAGGAGGGTTTATAGTATATGCGGCTTTAACCCAGCAATTAAAAATTGAAGGAAATGCAGAATTTGTACCAGAAACATGGGATGTTAAATTTAAATCAGGAAGTTTAAATTCACCTATATTAACTGGAGGAGCGTCAGTTACAACAGCGCCTTATTTAACAGATACTATGATTTCCGATTATGAAGTTATTTTAACTAGAGAAGGAGATTCAATAACTTATGTTTTTGAAATCGAAAACACAGGAAGTATTGATGCGAAATTAACAACATTATCATTAGGAACTCCATCTTGTGCCGGAACAGAAGGATCAACAAAAACTGCTGATGAAGCTATTGTATGTAGTTCAAATTTAACTTATACGTTAAAATATTTATCATCAGATGATAATACCACTAATGGTGTAACAGCTGGAAACAACGTTACAGAAGGCGATAATTTAAAAAGAAACACTACTGCTAAAGTAGAATTAAAATTAGCTTTTTCAAGTTTAGCAACACAATTACCAGCAAACTCAGTAGGAATAAGTAATCTAGATTCATATTTATTTTATACTGCTGAATAATCGAAGATATAAAAAGATGGTATTACTAATAAAGGGGCTATTTTAGGAGGAATAAAATGAAAGGATATAAAAAGATATTATTAATTTCATTATTAATAATGATTATATTGATAATTAATAATTTTTTACAAATATTTAATTTATTTACTTATTCCTTTTTTTTGTTTATAGCTTTTTTTATTATAATCATGGCTCTAATAGGCAAATTGCTAACCAAATTCATATTTAAAAAAGCAACTATTGAGGATAAAAGGAGCATTAGTTATGCTGGATCGTTTGGTAATATGGGATATATGGCCATTCCCTTCTTGCAACTTTTATTCCCGGGCAACTACTTAGTCATATTATATGCAGCATCAGCAATCACAGCATTCAATTTAGTATCATGGTCTTTTGGTATATACCTTCTTTCAGGCGATAAACGAAACATGAATATTAAAAAGGCTATTTTTAATCCAGCAACCATCTCATTGCTTGCTACACTACCCTTCTATATCCTCAATATAAACTTTGTTAAATACCCATTACCAGGCCTTCAAAACCTAATTAATTTATTTGCGACCATGATGGGTCCTCTTGCAATGATTTTAGTGGGGTTAGAAATGTCAGACATTTCATTAAAAGAGCTTGTATCTGATCCAAAAGTATATTTTTCTTCCTTCATTAAGCTTTGTATTTCTCCAGTTCTTGCCTTTGCCTTAATTTCTATTTTATCTTATTTTTTAGATTTTACCCAAATAACTGTTAATATAATCACCGCGGCTGCGGTTCCTTCTGCGAATAACTTACTAATGTTTTCGAACAAACTAGGCAGATCGGCTAAAACCCCCACAAAGATGGTCGTAATATCAACTATATTATCTATTCTAACGATACCAATAGCATTAAATGTATTTACATAAATTTCCAATTATTATTACATTTGAGTAATACAATCATGTACGCAATATAATGCTTTAATCAGTTGTGTTTTTCAGGTTATTTAATTATACTAATTACGTTAACAAATTACATATACCATCTGGAGGCAATCGAATGAAAATAACTAAAGACACACCACTATTAGAAGCATTGCAGTCTGGGAATACTCAAGCTATGGCACAGGTATTACGCGGATATGGGATGCATTGTTTAGGATGCGCTCTTGCAAGGCAAGAAACTGTTGGACAAGCAGCTATGTCGCATGGAATCGATATAGACACTATGGTCAAATCTTTGAATGAAGCTGCAGTAAGTAAAAATTAACTTTCCAAAATAATTAGTGTATAAAAGCGATGGAGCATGGTGTAATGGCAACACAAAGGACTCTGACCCCTTTGATGTAAGTTCGATTCTTACTGCTCCTGCCAATAACGAGGGTTTGGCTATAAAACCCTCGTTGTTTTAAAAAAGTTCTATTCAATGAAACAGTCACTTAAAAATAAAACTCTATATAAAATTGCAGGCTCTATGCGGCGCGCCGTACAAGACTTCGACATGATTAAGAATGATGAACATGTTGCAGTAGCAGTTTCAGGCGGTAAAGATAGCATAGCTTTGTTAGTAGGATTGTCAAACTTGCAAAAATATAGCCCTATTAAATTCCGTCTTTCTGCAATAACCGTAGACCTAGGATTCCCAAGCAATGACTTAACACGATTTGCCATCATCGAAAAACTTTGTGCAGATTTATCAATACCATTTTACCTTGTTAGAACAAATATATATGATGTTGTTTTTAATATCCGACAAGAATCTAATCCATGCAGTTTATGTGCCAATATGAGACGAGGAGCTCTTAATGCTGAATGCGTAAAGATAGGCGCAACTAAACTCGCCCTTGGACACCATAAAGATGATTTTGTAGACACCTTCGTGATGTCACTTTTTCAAGAAAATAGATTGTATACATTCCAACCAGTTTCTTATATGGATCGTATGCAAATTACTTTAATACGACCTATGATCTATGTAGATGAATCCCTTATAAAAACATTAATCGAAGATCTCAAACTCCCTACTATCACCAATCCTTGCGCTTTAGATAAGACTAGTATGCGCCAAAAAACCCGAGATGCACTTACAACCATTTCAAACGATTTCCCAGACATGAGAGATAGTATCTTTTCAGCAATAACTCACCCCGATAGGTTAAGTATCATAGAACCAAAAAAAGATAACTAAATTTTCAACTAATCTTTTTAAATCACCAAAAATAAAACTTCTAAGTTTGTTTGTCTTCTAAAATTATGAATACTAATCTATTTTTGTTGTCTAACGCAATTGTTTGATAGATAATATACTAATGAAAAACAATAAAAATCTTAAAACTTATTTTTATAACTTGATTCAACTAGCTTGGACCTTCTTTAAAATCGGAGCCATAACTTTTGGTGGCGGTTATGCGATGATTTCCGTCATGGAACGCAATGTTGCAGAAAAAAAGAAATGGATTACTCACGAAGAAATGTTAAATATAGTAGCAATCGCAGAATCTACTCCGGGAGCAATAGCTTTGAACGCATCAACGTTTATAGGAGCTAAAATTGCAGGTTTTTTGGGCGCTTTAGTTGCATCCCTTGCATCAATGTTACCATCAGTACTTATTATCGTCGGGATATCTTTACTCTATAATTATTTTGCTGACAGCCAATATCTTTATTGGGCAGGATTAGGCATGCGTGGAGCTGTAGCAGCGCTAATATTAAATGCTGTTTTGAACTTAGGTAAATTTCTGAAAACAGAACGGAGGCCTGCTATCTGGGCTATCCTTATCCTATCTATGACCCTATCCCTCCTGGCTAGTTTTGAAATAATTCATTTTGATAACATTTTCATAATATTAGGAACAATGGTTATCGGATTTATATACACCACTATTGACATAGCGGTCAAAAAGAAAAAAGATTCAAATAAAGCTATAGATCCAATAGGCAACAACGAAGATAACACCGCTAACCGCCCAGCGAACGTGTTAACTGACCAAGAATTAGAGAGAAATTGTAATATATTATCTCACGAGAAAAATTGGGCATCTTCCGTTGAACAAGACATTAATGTAGAAAACTTACAAAATAAAAACCCTGAAAATGACCAATCGTTTAATAGTAAAAATGGGGGTAACAAATGAATATATATCTTGATTTGTTTCTGTCATTCATGAAAATATCATTTTTTACCATCGGTGGCGGATATGCCATGATTCCACTCATTCAATCAACTGTCACAGAAAAAGGTTGGATGACACAAGACATGCTAATTAATTTTATTGGCATTGCAGAAAGTACTCCTGGGCCTTTTTCAGTAAATATAAGCACATTTGTAGGATATAACATGGGAGGAGCTCTTGGTGTTTTTTGTGCTTCCATGGGAATTTTAATCCCCCCATTTATCATAATACTTTTTATCTATTATGTCGGGAAAAAATTTGCTACAAACCCATATGTTTTGGGGGTTATGTCATTTTTAAGAGCGTCGGCAATTGCATTAATCTTTACTGCTTTTATATCTATTGCCTACTCAACTATAATTATTTCGAATGAGCTTACGGGCAAGCCTAGTTTTAACTGGCTTGGTCTTATAATCATGGTTTTATCCTTTTTAGGAATGCGTTTCTTCAAAAAAATTCACCCTGTTTTTTACATTCTTATATCGGCAGCGATAGGTATTGTGTTTTACGGGTTCGTCCTTTAACGCACAACCTAAATACTTATTAAAACCGTAACTAAACTTCTTTTTTCGCGGACATTTCAGTGCCCTTATCATTATTGTTTGATAAAGATTCCATTTCATCTATACTTTCGCGAAAAGTTTCATCATATGGAATAGTTTTTACTTCTTCTATATCCTTATCTTGAAAAAAGAATCCAATTGGTGTCACTAGCATAGATAAAATCATGCAAATTACTCCTATAACTGGCGCTCTCTTAACTCCTAAAGAAATTAATTCACTAAATTTCTGTCCTCCCCCTATAGCTCCAAATACAAATATTAAAACTATTGTTATCACCAGGGTTGTAATCATTGATATATATGCACCCACTTTGGAAGCTTTTTTTGTATATAATCCATAAATATATGGACCAATAAAACATCCTGATATGGTTCCCCATGATAGCGACATAAGAGTAACTATTGCCTCCACTCTCAAGATGGCTAAAACTGCGGAGAGCATTACAAACACAACACTCAAAATGCTTACCAAGTTCCTCACACTCTTATCTGAAGCATCTTTTTTTATAACGCCTTTATACATATCTACACCCACAGAAGATGCAGAAACCAATGACAACGATGAAAGAGTTGACATACTCGCTGCGAGTACTAGAACGCAAATAAGGCCTAATACTGCAAATCCCATATATTCATTACTCATAAACATATTGGGTATTACTTGCGCAGGTCCCTCTGCTGGCATCTCTGGATAAAAAAGCCGCGCAAATCCACCGTTAAAATATGCACTGCCGCCAACAATTAGAGCGAAAAGTGTAGATATTATAGTTCCTCGCATAATAGCCTTATCATCCTTAATGGCGTAGAATTTCTGTACTGACTGTGGCACTGCCCATACTCCAAATGAAGTCAATAGTATATTTGTTATCAGCATAACTGCAGGTCTATCGAAGAAATATTTTGATGAATCAGGTTTTGGGAAAAATCCAAAACCTTTGTCCGTCAATATATTCAACCCTTCAATACCATTCACTTTTTCAGACATTAACATTAAAACAATAATTAAAACTATGCCACCAAGCATGATAATTCCTTGTACAAAATTGCTAATAGCGTTCCCTAAATAACCGCCTAAAAACACATATAGAGCAGTAACCACTGCCATAATAATGACACAATATTCAAATTTCAATCCAAAAACAGCTTCAAATATATATCCTATTCCTTGGTAAACAGAAGTAGAATAAGGAATTAGTAATATAAAAATTATCACAGCTGAAAAAACTTTAAGCCCATATGACGAATATCTTTTTTCAAAAAACTGTGGCATAGTTTGCGCCTTTACTTTGTTTGTATATTCTCTAGTTTTCTTTGCTAGTACTAGCCAAGCTAATAATGAGCCTAATATAGCATTTGCTATTCCTATCCAAACCCCAGCCAGACCTATATTCATCCCAAAAGTTCCAGCATACCCTACAAAAACAACAGCTGAAAAATATGTTGTTCCATACCCAAAAGCACTCAGCCAGCCCCCTACAGATCTATTCCCTAATAGGAAACCATCTAAGGTCTTGGCTTTTTTTCTAGTATACAACGCAATTGCTACAATAAGTGCTATATAAANNTGTTATTGTTGATAATAATATTGAGGGCATCTTTTAATTCTTCGTACTATTTTTCATAATCTATTATATCTATTCTTGATTCAACTGGTATTTCTTCGCCTTCTTTAAGTGAGAAAAATTCTTCATCAAAGTACATATCATCTTCGTATATTTCTGGCTGAACAGTATTCTCTTTCTGTTGTATTTTAGATTCGAATATTATATCAGCTATTTTTATGTAATCCTCCGTAGAAAGGTCTTCTCCTCTAATGTTCTCATCGTAACCAAAGCTTTTTAGAATGTTAGTTATTTCTTCCTTTATTAAGTTAGGGAATACATTGACAACATTGTTAACAAATGTTTTTCTACGCATATGAAAGCCTGACCTAATAAGCGTCTTCAGTGTTTTTTCATCCTTAAACACATACTTCTTGGGATTAATATCTATTCTAACAACAGCGCTATCAACATTGGGAACAGGATAAAAAACGTGCCTATTTACTCTGCGAGTTTTTCTTACATCTCCTTTCAGTGAAATTCCAATTGTTATTGCACCATAATCCGAAGTCCCGGGGCTTGCTGTTAATCTATTTGCTATTTCTTCTTGCACCATAACAGTTATCGATTTCAAAGGTAAATCGCTCTCTATAAATCGCATTAACAGTGGTGTTGTGATGTTATACGGTATATTAGCAACTATCTTAAAGTCTCCTTTAGTTAAGTTTAGAATATCATCGTCCGATAATTTCATAACATCCCTGTAGTGCATCTCAATATTTGGAAAATCTGATAGAGTTTCACTTAAAATGCTTTTTAACGACATATCTACATCAAATGAAATAACCTTTTTTGCTACCTTTGCTATGGCCCTAGTTAAAGTCCCCGCACCAGTACCTATCTCAAAAACTACATCTTCCTCGGTTATGCCTGCATCTGAAACAACTGCATCAAGTAAACTCGTATCTGTTATAAAATTTTGTCCTAAAGACTTCTTAAATCTAAATTTGTTTTTTGTAAGAATGCTTCTAATTTCCATATATTTCTCCTAATTTTGTAATATAAATCCTCCGCCGTTTAACGAGGAAGCATAATTATCAACAAAACTATTTTTCATATTTTCTGATTCTTAAGCCAACTCCTAAATCATTTGCGATTTTTTTTGCTTTTCTTTGATCTTCTACACTGATTACGTCTACCACAGAAAGCGTAACTTCTGGAATGTATTTTTTACATTCTCTTGCAAAATCTAAAATAGCTTCAAATGCGTTTTC
>LSQX01030887.1_pt1 | contig 10536 bp, 9 predicted proteins | sample 654561 | NCBI WGS metagenome assembly LSQX01 (sample SAMN04489861, study PRJNA283612) | anaerobic digester metagenome | isolation source: 4 biogas reactors fed with cattle manure at either 37C or 55C with and... | place: Denmark: Kongens Lyngby | collected 2014
CCTGACTGGCCGGAGGCCCAGCAGCGCATGCCCGCCTGGTGGGCTGGTAGTGATAAACAGCGTCCGCGAAAGCAGATGCAGCGTCTTCGGGCACATGTCCGGCTCCATCAGCGCCGTCCGTTCTGTAGGGCGGGGGCTTGTACCCCGCCGCTCCGGGCCGTTTCCCCGTAGGGGTGCGGCTCTACCGCACCCGGGGGTGGTTGACGGGGTGTCTCCCCCGTAGGGGCGGCTCGCGGCGTCTGCGCCGCCTGCCGCCCGCATGCTGCCGTGGGGGAGAGCACAGAACTCGCTTCACCGTTACATACTTCTGGCAATTCTCAACAGCGCGCTGGCCAGGTTCGCGAACTCCTGATCTGTCCGCGTCGGGCTGGTAGTGATAAACAGCGTCCGCGAAAGCAGATGCAGCGTCTTCGGGCACATGTCCGGCTCCATCAGCGGCGGCGCTTGCACCAGCTTGAAGGCGTCGCGCCCCGGGTGTGAGGCCCCGGTCATCTGCATGACGCACTCCCAGTTGCTGTACACGTGCCGCCCGCTGTCAATTGGCGTCCAGATCGGCAGGTTCCAGGCCTGCCCTCGCTCCAGGAAGCTGCGCATGGCCTCCTCGGTGGGGAAGAGCAGCCCCAGGACCGTCGCGCAGTCGCCTTCCAGGTCGTTCACCGGATTGAACCAGAAGCCGGTCAGGCCCGATAGTGCCCGTCTCAGATTCTGCTTGTCCCGCCGCAACCCGGCCAGAATCCCGTCCAGGCGCCCGAGTTGAACGCGGAGAATGGCGCTGCTGATCTCGCTGACCCGGTAGTTATTGCCCGCGAAAGGTGGGCAATCCAGCTCCTGATCCGGACGCCAGAAGCTCAACGCTCCGTCGGCGTGAATCTTGGCGAGCTGCATCAGCTGGTCGTCATTGCTGACCAGCGCGCCGCCCTCGCCGCAAGTGATGTTTCTGTCGTGGTTGAAGGAGAAGGCTGTGGCCTCGCTGCGCGTGCCGTGTCGCTGTCCCCTATAGGAGCCCCCCGCCGCCTGCGCCGCATCCTCCAGCACCTTCAGGTCGTGCCGGGCCGCCACCTCCAGCAGGGCCTCCATGTTGCAGGGCAGGCCCGCCATGTGCACCGGAATGATGGCCTTTGTCCTTGGCGTGATCTTCCCTTCCACGTCCGCCGCGTCCAGGGTCAGCGACTGGTCAATCTCCGCGACCACCGGCACGGCTCCGATGGCCAGGGGCGCCAGCGCGGTCGCCACGTGGGTGTAGCCGGGAATGATCACCTCATCGCCCGGTCCCAGCCCCAGCCCCACCAGTCCGCAGATCAAGGCCGCTGTGCCACTGGTAACCGCCAGGGCGTGCTGCACGCCGATCAGCTGAGCCCACTCCGCCTCGAACCGGTCCGTCTCGCTCTCGCCCTCCGCGCCGTGATAGCGGAAGAGCCGCCCCGAATTGATCACCCGCCGTACGGCCTCGATTTCTTGCTCGCCCATGATGTACATGCCGCTTACCTCTCGCTCTCACGCCTTCCCCAGGGATCGCAGGTACCTGAGCAGGACGTCAGGTAGATCACTCAGGACGCCTCGCAGTCCCGGTCGCCAGAAGGTCTCAAACTCCTGTACCGTGTTGGTGTAAAACATGTTCGCCCACATTCCCAGCCCCACCAGCTCCGCTGCGTACGTCTCGTTCACATCCTCGCGCCACGGCTGCATCAGCCGCAGGCCGAACTCGTGATGCCGTCGGCAGTTGGCCCGGTCTTCTCCCACACACAGCTCGACCTCCGGATCTAGCTGCCGGAAGACCTCTGCCTCCGCGAAACTACTCACCATCAGAAACGCTTGGCCGTATAGCCCATGCCCGGCGTACAGCTCCACTATCCGCTCCTGGACCTCACGCGTCTCAGCATAGACCTGGATGTTCAGCGCCACCTGCCCGGTCAGCAGGTCCAGTGCCTCCTCCAGCGTCGGCACCGTCACCCCGGAGAACCTCGACCGTTTCCGCCGGTAACCTCCCCAGACGTGCGGCCCTTCCCAGCAGGAGGCGTTGAGCTTCTTCAGCTCTGCCAGCCTCAGGCTGCTCACCGGCCCGGTACCGTCCGTCGTCCGGTCCACCGTGTGGTCATGCATGATCACCGGCACGCCCTCCGCGGTCCCGTGTACGTCGAACTCTATCGCCTCGCAGCCCACCGCCAACGCCTGCTCAAAGGCCAACAGCGTGTTCTCCGGGTACCGCGCTGAGAGACCACGGTGCGCAGTCACGACAATATGTTCCGGGTTTGCGTACAGGGCTTCCAGGTCCGCCATGGTCCCACTACCAGCAGGTGTAGCCTCCATCAATCACCAGGTCATGCCCGGTGGTGTAACTGGCGGCGTCGGAAGCCAGGTAGATGAGCGCTCCCACCAGCTCCTCCGGCTCGGCCATCCGCCCCATGGGGATGAGCGTGTTCCAGTAGGGGAAATGCTCCTCCACCGTATAGGTCATCACTGACAGCGTGTATCCGGGGCTGAGGGTATTAATGCGCACGCCCCGCGATGCCCACTCGGCTGCCAGGCTGCGCACCATGTGCATCAGCCCCGCCTTGGAGGCGTTATAGGAGGTCTGTGCCTGCGGCTGGTTCACAATCGAGCCGGACATGGAGGCGATGTGGATGATTGAGCCCTGGCCTTGCTCCAGCATCTGCCGCCCCGCCGCCCGCGATTGATAGAAAGCCGCGTTCAGGTTGGTATTGATCACCTTGTTCCATTGCTCGTCGCTGGTGCTGATGCTGGGCTCCCAGATGGTAATGCCCACGCTGTTGACGAAGATGTCCAGCCCCCCCAGGCCGGCCGCCGCCTCCTCTACGAGCTTATCCACTGCCGCGGAGTCCGTCACGTCGCAGACCACGCCTTGGGTCTTCACTCCGTAGCGCTTCGCCAGGTCCGCAGTGGTTTCCGCTAGCTCCTGCTCCAGGATGTCCGCGATTGCGAGATTGACCCCGTACTCAGCCAGCGCCTCGGCACAGGCCTGCCCAATGCCACGCGCCCCGCCCGTGACCACCGCCCTCCGTCCGGTGAGATCAAACTTCTCCTTGAGTCCCATCCGTCTCCCTCCTTGCCCTTTCGGTACCCCGGCCCCCCAAACGTGTAACAGCAGAGCCCCGTCGGGCGGACGTTCCCCTGCGACGAGAGAGCCCCACCTCCCCGCTCCTGCGCACCAATTCGCCGGCCCCATCGGTTCTCCTGCACTTCCCCGCCGCTTGGCGTCCTGCCGCTATCCGCTGTCGGGTTCCGAAGTCATGGCGGCGCTCTCATCTCTCGCCCCTCGCCGCCAGAACAGCGCCGCGTACATCACCGCCGCTGTGACCACAAAGGCCGCTAGACTGGGCCAGGGCTGGAACTCGCTGACCGTAATCAGCGCTGGCGTGGGCAACGCTGTTTTCTCCGGATGCGCGATCAGGATGGCGAATAGATTGTTTGCCAGGTGGACTCCCAGGGCCAGCTCCAGCCGCCCGTCACGCAAGGTAATTGCCGTCAGGAAGAAACCCAGCGCGAAGTAGGTCAGCCCCATCGGCAGTCTGCCGTAGCTCATCTCCGGGTTGATCCAGTGCGGCCCGGTGAACAACAGCCCGCTCAGAGCGCACAGCAGCAGCGGCCGCCGCGTCAGCAGCCCCATGCCTTGCAGCAGGTAGCCGCGAAAACTCAACTCCTCTCCGGCGATTTGCAGCGGCGTAAGCACCAGTGCCACTGCGGCAAAGGCCAGCAACTGCTGGGGATTCAGGTGGAATTCAGCGCCGGTGGGATCTGCTATCCAGCTCAACCCCAGGGCCAGCAGTTGCAGGCCCAGCCACCAGCCGAAGCCGTGCCCTATGCGCCTGAGGCTCAGATGTCGCTCCGGCGTGACCAGCGTGAGTAGACTGCGCCGATGAGCCAGCGCTACCACCACCCAGACCGCCAGGATCAAGCCCAGCGAGGCCAGGTTGATAGTCACGAACAGCCGCAGCGAGGGGCCGCCCTCTACCGTCCCGGTGGTCAGGGCCTGCTGAAGTTCGTCCAGCGAGGGGCCCAGGAGCGCCACCGCCACCATGCTCCCGAAGATCTGCGAGATGGTTACCAGCAGCAGCAGCCCTGCCGCCCACCGCCACCACCCGTTTTTCCCCTGCTGCGCCAGGTCCAGAAACCTCTGGGCAGGTGAAGAAGGGCCGGGCATCTCAGCCTCAGGAGCTGCACGCCGGCCGTCCCCCTTCGCGGCCTCCGGTGTCTCTTCCCCCGCGCCAGGGGGGGGCGAGGGGCTGAGACAGGGCCTCTGGTCCTCCCGGTTGCCTGGTTCCTCGTTCATCGCGGACCTCTTCCCCCTGCGCAGACACCTTTCCTCCGCGTCTACAGAACTTGTCTATCAAGGTGTTGAACCGCCGCCAGGGTCATACGCTGAGCGTCGGCCTACCTGACCTCCATCTCGTTTGACAATCCCCCTGGTATTGTTTATCCTACTCAGGTTTCACCCGGCTTTCCGCCGCCACTATTAACCTGTCACGGTGATACTTATGAAGCGTTATTCGGTTGAGGAGCTCTCCTCCAAGGCCGCCGAGATGCGGGCCTGGGTCATGACCGCCATTTGCGCGGCCAACTCCGGCCATCCCGGTGGCTCCCTGTCCATCATGGACCTCGTCGCCGCTCTCTACCTCCACCACCTCAAGCACGACCCCGCCCACCCCGACTGGCCCGACCGCGATCGCGTCTACTGGTCCGCCGGGCACAAGGCCCCTGCGCTTTACGTCGCCCTGGGCATGGCCGGCTATTTCGATCAGCGTCCCGTCACTCTTTTCGACCAGCCTCTTCCTGACGTGGACCTGCACGGTGTTGAGCAGGCTGCCCTCCTGCGCCGGCTGGGCTCCGGCTTCGAGGGGCATCCCAACCGCCTGCGCCTCCCCGGTGTCGAATTGTCTTCCGGTTCGCTCGGACAGGGCCTCGGTGTCGCCTCCGGTACTGCCCTTGCTCTGCGCCTCGAGGGGCGCGATTCTCACGTCTACTGTATCATGGGTGACGGTGAGCAAGACGAGGGGTCCGTGTGGGAAGCCGTGATGGGCGCCGCGCACCATAGGCTCGACAACCTCATCGCCATCCTTGACCGCAACTTCCTCCAGATTGACGGCAACACCGAGGAAGTCATGCGCCTGGAGCCCCTCGCCGACAAGTACCGCGCCTTCGGCTGGAATGTGCTGGAGATTGACGGTCACGATCTGTCCGCCATCCTGGAGGCTTTCCAGGCCGCCGTGGACCATGTAGGCTCGCCCACCGTTATCCTCGCCACTACGGTCAAGGGCCAGGGCGTCAGCTACACCGCCAATGCCTGCGGCTATCATGGCGTCCCGCCCAAGGACGGCCTCTGCGGCCCCGAGTCTCTGGAAACTGCCGTCTGCGACCTGGGCGTGGAGGACGTCCTGACCCCTGAGCGCCGGGCTCGCGTGCTCGCCGCTGTAGCCAAGTACCAGGAGGCCGTGGACGCCTACGTCGAGGCGCGCTTGCCCCGCTTCGCGCACGACTACTGGTGGAACCACGGCGAGACCATGCAAGTGGAAATGGACGCCACCCGCAATGGCTATGGCCGGGCCCTTGCCGACCTGGCCGCTGACCCGCGTTTCGCCGGTATCGCCTCCGACATCACCGAATCCATTCGCATGGACCGTTTCTACCGGCCCGACGGCAAGACCCCCGACCCCGAGCGCGAGAAGCGCTTCTTCTGTCTGGGGATTGCCGAGGCCAACGCCACCCAGGTCGCCGCCGGGCTGGCCCGCGCCGGCATGACGCCCTTCATCGGCAGCTACGGCGTCTTCATCACCGGCCGCAACTGGGACCAGCTCCGCACCACCGTCGCCTATAACGAGCTGGACGTCAAAATCGCTGACGCCCACGGCGGCGTCTCCGTCGGCCAGGATGGCGCCACCCACCAGGCCCTCGAGGAGATTGCCCTCATCTCCATCCTGCCGCATTTCACCATGGTGGTCCCTTGCGATGCGATTGAGACCGAGAAGGCCACCCGTGCCATTGCCGAGATCCGCGGCCCGGCCGTCGTTCGCTACGCCCGCGAGGCCACTCCGGTAGTCACCAGTCCCGCCACGCCCTTCGTCCTCGGTCAGGCCAATGTTACCCGCCTGCGCCGTGAGTCCGAGAGTTTCCTTGAGGCCTTCGACACCGTGCTCGCCTCTGACTATCAGAACGAGCATGAGGACCTCGCTATTATCGCCTGCGGCCCCATGGTGCCCGAGGCCATGCGCGCCGCCGTCATCCTCAAGCACGAGTACGGCCTGGAGACGCGCATCGTCAACGTGCACACCGTCAAGCCACTTGACGCAGCGGCCCTCGCTGCCGCCGGGCGCGAGATCGGCGTCATCCTCACCGCCGAGGAGCACCAGGTCGGCGGCTTCGGCAACCGCGTCGCCGCCGCTCTGTGCGAGGCAGACCTTGGTCGCGAGCTGCGCTTCCGCATGATCGGCGTCCGTGATACCTTCGGCGAGACCGGCCAGCCCTGGGAGCTCATCAAGCTCTTCGGCCTCTCCGCCGAGCACCTCGCCCACACCGCCGCGGAGATGCTGGGCAAGCTCTAGGGGGACCTGTCATCCCCCCGCGTGCGCCGTTTCCGGCTGTGATCGTCTCCGGCTGCAGGGACGGCGGTCACTATCGCCGCCCGCGGGAGACTGCTGTGGCCTGGGGGTAACCCTCATGGGCAACTTCACCGAGATTGAGCATACCGCTGATTATGCCCTCCGCGTTTGGGGTATAGATTATGCAGACTTGCTTCAGTCAGCAGGCGAAGGGTTGATCTATCTCCTGCTCACAGGGGAGCAGGCGGCGCCCGTGCAATGGGCAGAGTACGTGGTTGAAGCCCCGGATCCCGCGGCCTTGCTTCAGCGGGCGCTCCGCGAGGTTCTCCATCAGGCGCAGGAGGGCCGGGCGCCGGTGACCTTTGAAGTCTTGGAGGCCAGCCAGGAACCGCCTCGGGCGCGGTGTCGGATCGGCCTGGCCGCTGCCGACCAGAGTCACGACCTGCTACACCGGGACCTTAAGGCGGTCACCTATCACGACCTGGCGATCCGCCGGGAACAGGAGCGTCTGACCGTAACCTTGACCTTTGACACTTGAGGACCGGGCTCCAGACACCGATGAAGGAGGAGAGTGCCGTGAACCAGGGGATCGTAGCCACCAACCGGCGCGCCACTCATGACTACTTCATCGAGGACCGCCTGGAGACGGGACTCGTCCTTACCGGCAACGAGGTGAAGTCCGTTCGGGCGCGCCACGTCAGTCTCCAGGAGGCCTATGTGGAGGTCCGCGAGGGCGAGCTGTGGGTCGTGGGGATGCGCATCAGCCCTTACCAGGTCGGCCCCGGACAGCCGGAGGTCTCGCCGCACCGCCCGCGCAAGCTGCTCGCCAGCCGCCGCCAGATTGTCCAGCTCCAGCGCCAGGTTCGCCAGAAAGGCTATACTCTGGTGCCCTTAAGGGTATACTTTACTCAGCGGGGTCTCGCCAAGCTGGAGATCGGCCTGGGGCGGGGTAAACGTCAATACGACAAGCGCGAGGCCCTCAAGGCCGCTGATGAGGAACGCCGGGTCCAACGCGCCCTGTCCGAACGATAATATGGTCCTTGCCCCCTACCCTCTCCCGCGAAGCGGGGGGGAGGGTGGGCACCGTGGAGGACGCGGGCGAGGGGATTGCGACCCTCTCCCGCGAAGCGGGGGAGGGTGGCAGCCGCAGCCTTAGCGCAGGCTGCCGGGTGGGAGTCTGCTCCGCAACTCGCGACTACCTGATGAGAGGAGGTGCAGAGGTGGCCGAAGTTCTGATCGCTGACGACGAACCAGCCATGCTCAAAAGCCTGAGCCTGCTGCTTAAGCAGCGCGGGCTAAAGGTCGCTACCGCCAGTACGGGCCGGGAAGTGCTGCGCGAGCTCTGCCGCCGGGTTGCCGATGGCAAGCCGCCGTATGATGCTCTCATGCTCGATATCAAGATGCCTGACATTGACGGTTGGCAGGTGCTACGTGCCATGCAGGCCAATCCCTTGTGGAAGGACATCCCCGTCGTGGTCATGTCCGGCTATGCCAATGCCCCCGCCGACTACGCCAACGTCATGCGGCTCAACGGCCTGCTGGTGGAGAAGAAAGAAGACTTTGCCCGGGTGGTGACTGCCGTACTGGACCGGGTTCTAGCCGCGACTAACCATCACCAGGCCGTCACCCAGCTCGCCGGATCTTGATCGCTAGGTCTTGCACCACCGGCGGCAGCGGCAGCGCCAGCTTCCGTTCCGTGCACGTGGCCTCGCTCCGGCTGGTTATCTCCCCGGTGAGGGTATTCCAAAACTCTACCGTGTAGGTGCCCGGTTGAAGCCCCGTAATATGAGCCGTCACTCGGTTGCTCCCTCCAGCGCCTGGTGACGGCTCGCGCTTTCCCAGCCCCTCGAAGTCGTATACGTACAGAAACGCCGCCTCCTCACTCATCATCGCCTGTACGTTCAGCCCCTCGCCGTTCTGCAGGTGTGGCTGCGTGGACCGGTAGCCCTTACCCCGCCGCTCCTCCCCGGTCCAGAAGGCCTGCATCCCCCCCTGGAACTCCCACAGCCGATACGCCTCCCACTCCCGGTTGTACCAGAAGGCCCCCGGCGCCGACCAGGGCATCATCGAGGACACCCACATCCCGCTGCGGAACTCCTGCAGCCACCGCGACTCCGGCACCGGCAGCTCGACGGTCTGCGGCCCGTACTCGATAAACACGAAGGGCTTCTGGTAGTGGCTGCGCTTCCCGAACGACTCGTTCATTCCCACGTCCCGCCGCTTCCAGTACGAATCCGACTGCAGGTACTGTATCTCCGGAAGTTGCCACAGCTCATCCCCCGCCTGCCAGTACAGCGCAATGTGCGAGGTAATCAGATGCGGGTTCGGGTCCAGGGCTCGCAGGTAACGCGCCATCTCCTGGTGCCAGGCCGCCGACTCCCGCGGGCTGTAACCCTCCGACAGGTCAATCTCGTTCCACAGGTCATACGAGAACAGATTGCGGCTGTAGCCCCAGCGCGCGACGATGTACCGGTACCGCTGCTTCATATCCTCCCTGGCCCGGGCGCTGGAGAAGAACATGTACGGCGCCGGCAGGTAGCCTCCGTTCTCCACCGAGTACGGGTTATAGTCCCACTCGGCGTCAAACTTATCTTGCCGCAACTGCCCGTGCGAGCCCAGGGTCAGCTCCAGGTATAAGTCATGCTCCGCCGCCAGGTCGAACGTATAGTCCAGCCGCCAGGCATTGTACTGCGCATAGCCGCCCACGCCTCCATATCGCGAATGGTAGGCCTGGCTCCACTCAATCCCCGCCCACCACGCCGCCATCCACGTGCGCACCACGCTGATCCCCCGCTCCCGGAACCTGGGGAAGAACTCCTCAAATTCGTACGTTCCCGCTTGCGCCTCCGCCTGATCTCCTCCATCGCGCATGTTGATGATTCCCGGATACAGGAACTCCCCGTTCTCCCATTCGAAGTAGCGAGGGTCCTCCTCGCTGATCTGCGCCAGTCCCCGAGGCTGGAGCGCCGCCGTGGTCTCAAACTTTCCCTCAGCGCTCTTCGCCTCGCCCCGCATATCCTTCAGGGTGACGAAGTACCGGTAGGTCCCCGTCTCTCGCGGCGCAAAGCGCACTTTCCACTCTGGCGCCCCCACTGGAATGAGCTTCTCATGGCCCTGCGCAGTCCTCGTCCGCTCATAGCCCTGATAGAAGAAGCCGGGCACGGTAATCCTCTGTCCGCTCGGCGCCAGAAAATGCCCTTCCACCTCGACCACTTCCGGGTCATAGGGGTTGGAGTAATACCTCTCCACCGGCCAGGTCAACTCAAACTTCTCATACTGGGGCACCGCTTGGGCCGCCGCCACCGGTCTGGGCGCTGAGGGCGGAGAGGTCTCCTGCTCGCGGTAGTCCTCGAGCCGCAGATTGCGCACCTCCACCGTACCCGACCCTTTCCCCTGTCCGAAGAAACGAATCCCCAGCTCCTTCGGCCAGACCCAGGCATCATACCAAATCTTCCGGTGCCCGCCCGGTTGCCAGACGCTATTGAAGGGAGTCAGCGGAAGCTTCACCGCGATCCATTTCTCCGCCGCCAGCGGCTGCGCCTTGCCCTCCGCCTCCCTCAGCGGGTGGACCTGGTACCAGTAGTAGTGAAAATCCTTGAGGTAGACCTGAAGGTCAGTATGCGCCGGGAAGCCCGCGGGCACTCGCAGTTCGAAGCTCAGTGCTGCGTAGCCCTCCCAGTTCTCTGGGCACCGGTACGAGGCTCCAAAGGCAGGAAGCTCACCGGTAATCTGGAGCGTGGAACTCTCTCCAACTACTTTGACGGCCCGCGAGCCCGCATCCAACTCGCACGGGCGCCAGTTGCGTGCTTCCATCTCCAGCGCCAGGGAGACAGGTTGCGCTGCCGCCCAGCCCACCAGCGGACCTCCCAGCCCCAACGCCACGAGGCCCACGACCATTACCCGAAGTATTCCGTTCACGATGGGTCTCATTTCTTCTGCGGCCACCCAACTCCCTGCTCTTGCCGTTCCCGTAGGGGCGGCTTTT
>LSQX01364180.1_pt2 | contig 10536 bp, 7 predicted proteins | sample 654561 | NCBI WGS metagenome assembly LSQX01 (sample SAMN04489861, study PRJNA283612) | anaerobic digester metagenome | isolation source: 4 biogas reactors fed with cattle manure at either 37C or 55C with and... | place: Denmark: Kongens Lyngby | collected 2014
CTTTTTGTCGAAGTAAAGGCATGTCCTATTAGGAGCGGTTTACCTTCCCGGGGAGGTGTCTTGGCCGGATGCCGCTAAAAATTTTACATACGGCAGATTTGCATGTGGGCATGACCTTTAATAACCGGAACTACCCCGAAGCGGTGCGCCGCAGCCTGGTGGAGGCCCGCTACGGGGTCTTGGAGCGCCTTGTGGAGCTGGCCAATACCGAGCAGTGCCGGCTTTTGATTATTGCCGGGGATCTCTTTCACCGCAGCAATATGGCCGCCGAAGCGGTGGCCCGGGTGATCAAGATCCTCTCCCGCTTTGCGGGATGCGTGGCCCTCCTGCCCGGCAACCACGACTACTACGACCCTTACGGGAGTATATGGAAAGAGCTGCGCGTCGGCGCTTTCGACAGCCTGATCCTGCTTGACAAGCCCCGCCCCTTTCCGCTGCACGACTACGGCATTGACGCGGTCCTTTATCCCGCGCCCTGCGACCGCAAGCACTCGGCTGAAAACCGGCTGGGCTGGATTAGGGACAGCGAGCGGCCTGCAGGACGCTGGCAGATCGGGGTGGCGCACGGCGCGGTCCAGGGGGTATCCCCAGATTTTAACGATCAATATTTTCCGATGACCGAGGCGGAACTGGCCGGGCTGAAGCTGCATCACTGGTGCCTCGGCCATACCCATGTGCGCTACCCGGACCGGGACGAAGCGGGGAGCCATCCCTTCTTTTACAGCGGTACGCCCGAACCGGACGGCTTCGACTGCCGGCATGGCGGCTATGTCTGGATCGTAGAGCTGGACGAAGGCGGGGCCTGCCGCTGCCGCTCCGTGGAGACGGGCCGCTACCGCTTCCAGGAGCTGGAAAAGAGCGTCTCGAGCGCGGCCGACCTGGCGGCGCTGCAGGAGGAGCTGGCGCCCGGCGGGGATAAGCTCCTGCTCAAGTTAAAGCTTTCCGGCACCCTGCCCGAAGCCGATTTTCAAAGCCGCGGCGTCTGGTTTAAGCAGCTTGGCGAGGCGCTGGTTTACCTGGAGAAGGATGACAGCGAGCTGGCGGTGGAGCTAACGCCGGCCCTGATTGCGCAGAAATTTCCCGCCACCTCATTCCCCTACCGCCTGCTGGCCAGGCTCGCCGCCCGGGACGATCGCGAGGCGCTGCAACTGGCCTATCGCTTGATCGGCGAGGTGACAAAATGATCATCAATAGCGTGAGGCTCTTCCCCTTTGGGGGCACCGCCGACCGCAGCTATGCGTTTGCAGAAGGATTAAACGTGCTTTTGGGCCCCAATGAAGCGGGCAAGAGCACGCTGGTCAATGCTCTTTTCGCGGCCCTTTTTGTGCCGCCCGATGTGCGCAGGAGCGCCGACGACTGGAAGAATTTTATGGCCAGGTGCCTGCCTTACCCGGAGGGCGATACGGCCCGGGTGGAGATCGAGTTCACGGAGAGCGGCGGGAGAAAACTGCGCTACCGCTGTGCCTGGGGAGGCGCCCGGGAGGAGCGCCTCTACCTCGAGGACGGCACGGAGATCAACGAACCGGCGGCGATCCGGGAGCGGCTGAGCCGGGCGCTCCGTTTCGGGCGGGGCACCTACCAGGGAGTATTGTTTGCCCGGCAGGACGAGATGGCCCGCACCGTAGCCCGGCTGCGCGAGAACCCCGAAGCCTGCCGCACCATCGCCGGTCTGCTCCGGGCAGCCCTTTTTGAAGCCGGCGGGGTTTCGGTGGAGGCGCTGGAGGCGGCCATTGACGCTGCGGAAGAGAAGTTGCTGCAGAACTGGGACCTGGAGCGTGACGAGCCCGCCGGCGGCCGCGGGCTGGAGAATCCCTATAAGCGCGGCGTGGGGGAGATCCTGGCCGCCTATTACCGCATGGAGGAGCTGCGCAAGCGCTGCCGCGAGGCCAGGGCAGCAGAGGAACAGGCCGCGGAGCTGGCCGGGCGGCTGGAGGCAAGCGCGGCCGCGCAGGAAGCGCTGCGGCAGCGCCTGGGCGAGATGGAGTGTTTCGAGGAAGACGCCCGGGAGCGCGTAGCTTTGGGGCCGCGCCTGGAGTCGCTGGCCTTGCAGGAAAAACATTTAAAGAAGATCATCTCCGATTGGCCCCGGGCCGAAGAGCGGCTGCAGGGAATAAAAAAACAGATCGAGAATGCGGAAAAGGAGGCGGCCGCCCTCGAGACAGAGCTGCGGGAAGCGGAAGCTGTTATAAGAGGGCGCGCGCAGCGGGAGCTGCTGCAGAGAGCGCAGCCGCTGCAAGCGGCAGTGGCGGAAAAAGAGGCGGCGCTGGCGGCCATGCCCCGGCTGGCGAGGGCTGGCCTGGAGCAGCTCGAGCAGAAGGAGCAGGAGCTGGAGCGCTTGAAGGCGGTCGTGGAGGCGATGAAGCTGCGGGCGCACTTTTCCACCGCGGCGCCGCTCGAACTAACGGTGACTGCAGGCCTGGATGAACCGCAGGCGGTGCGCGTGGAGCGCGAACTGGCGCTGGAAGGAGCGGGACGGTTGCTCCTGGAAGCCCCTGACTGGACCCTGGAAGTCTTCTCGGGCGAGGGGGATGCGGCGCAGCTCATCGAGCAGATCCGCCGGGAGCGTGAAGCGCTGGAAGCGAAGCTAAGGGAGCTGGCGGTAAAAGACCTGGCGGAGGCGCGGGCCGCGTGTGCCAGGCGCGAAGCTGCAGCAGGCGACCTGGGAACCTTGCGCGCCAGGCTGGAGACCCTTTTGGGAGAGCGCTCTTATGGCGAGCTGGAAGCAGCGGTGGCGGCGCTGGGGCCCGAGAAGGCGGTGCGCGAACCGGAAGCGATCCGCTCCGCCCTGGAGGAGGTAAAGGTTTCGCTCTCTACCCTCCAGGTGGAAGCCAAGCGGGAAGCGGAGCAGATCGCGCGCTGGGAAGAGCAATTCGGCAGCTTCGATCAAACTGTGGACGAGCTGGCCGAACTGCGGCGGCAGATTCGTGAAGCAGAAGCCCGGCTGGCAAAGCTCGCGCCCCTGCCGGAAGGATATGACTCCGGTGACGCCTTTTTTAACGCGTTAAAAGAGATGCGCGAGGAGCGCTACAGGCTCAATGAACGGGTCGCGGCGCTGAAAGAAGAGCTGGCGTTGCTGCAAAGCCGGCTGCCGGAGGAGTCAACGGAAGAACTGGCCGAGGCCCTTGGCCGGGCCGAGGCGGAGTGGGAACGGCTGAAGAGCAGGGGCAGGGCCATCCGCGTGGTGAAGGCTGAATTCCAGGCCTTAAAAGAGGAAGTTGACGGGGGCACCCTGGAGCCGCTGGCCGAACTATTTGCCCAAAACCTGGCCATTCTTACCGGGAGGCGCTATACCGCCGCCCGGCTGGACGGCGCCGTGCCCGGCGAGATCATTTCGGCGGAGGGAAAGGCGCTGCCCGTGGAGCTGCTGTCGGCGGGCACCACCGCCGGTGTAGCCCTGGCGCTGCGCCTGGCCATGTGTGCCTATCTGCTGCAAGGGGCAGGCGGTTTTATGGTCATGGACGATCCTCTGGTCAACTTCGACCCGGAGCGGAAAAAAGCGGCGGCCGGGGCCATTCAGGAGTTTGCCCGCACGAGCCAGCTCATCGTCACCACCTGCGACCCGGAAACGGCGCGTTTATTAGGCGGCAATCTCATCCCGGCCTAGCGCATCATATCCTGTATTAAATCACTGTCTAGAAAAGAGCAACGAAAATGGAAAAGAAAAATTCTTCAGCCTCGCTCGATCTAATCCTGCCGGAAGGAAAGGTGTTGCCGGTCAGCAGAGGCCGCAGCCTCCTTGAAATCAGCGCGTCGGTGAGCGGCCATTACCCTGCGCCCATTGTGGCGGCCATGGTGGACCACAAGCTGGTCGAGCTGGCAGAGGTACTTGCCGAGGGGAGCGAGCTGCGCTTCCTCGATCTGACGAGCATGGAGGGCATGCGGATCTATCGCCGCAGCCTGACCTTTCTGCTGATCGAGGCCATCAAGGAACTGTATCCCGAAGCGAACATTAACGTGGTGCATTTCCTGGGAAATGGCCTTTATTGTGAGATCAAGAAAAGCGATCCCCTGGATGCGGAGGCGGTGGCTGAGATCGAAGCAAAGATGCGCCAGCTGGTCAGGGAGGACCGGCCTTTTAAAAAAAGGCGGGTGTCCCTTTCCGAGGCAGCCCGTGTCTTCAGCAGCCAGGGCGACGAAGATAAAGTACAATTGCTTCCCTACTGGCCTGGCGATCATGTCGATCTCTACTCCATCGGCAGCCGGGAAGATTATTTGTGCGGTTATCTGGTGCCGCGCACGGGCGTGCTCAAGCATTTTGCCCTGAACGATTACCAATCGGGCCTGGTGCTGCGGATGCCCGAGGAGAAAAACCCCTATGTAATTCCTCCTTTCGTGGAACAGAAACAGCTCTTCGGGATTTTTCACGAAGCCGATCGCTGGGGCACGATCCTCGGTTTTGATACGGTGGGGGCTATGAACAGCCTGATCGAGAGCGGGATGGGGCCCGAAATCGTGCGCGTGGCCGAAGCGCTGCATGAAAAGAAGATCGCCCAGATCGCCGATCTGATCTGCGAGCGCCGGGAGGAGATCCGCGTCATCCTTGTGGCCGGGCCTTCTTCCTCGGGCAAGACCACCTTTGCCCAGCGGCTGCGGGTTCAACTTCTGGTAAACGGGTTGCGGCCTGTTCCCATCTCCATCGACGACTATTTCCTGGATCGCGAACAGACCCCCCTGGACGAATTTAACGAGCCCGATTTCGAAAGTTTAAAGGCCATCGATCTCTCCCTCTTTAATGAACACCTGGTGCGCTTAATTGCCGGCGAGGAAGTGGAAATCCCGACCTATAATTTTACTACAGGCAAGCGGGAATATGGCGGGCGGCGGATCAAGCTGGGGCCGGATCAGCCACTGATTATCGAGGGGATCCACGGGTTAAACGAGGAGCTAACGAGGGCGATCCCGCGCCGCAGTAAGTATAAGATCTATATTTCGGCGCTGACCGCTCTAAACATGGATCGGCATACGCGGATACGCACCAGTGATACGCGGCTGCTCCGGCGGATCGTCCGTGATGCGCAGTTTCGGGGCAACGACGCCCTGGAAAGCATCCGGAGATGGCCTGCGGTGAGGCGCGGTGAGGAGAAAAATATTTTTTGCCTGCAGGAAGAAGCGGATATCATGTTCAATTCGGCCCTGGTCTACGAACAGGCGGTGATTAAAAAATACGCTGAGCCGCTGCTGAAAAAAATAGACCGGACTGCGCCGGAATATGTTGAGGCCCGGAGGCTGCTCCATTTATTGTCCTTCTTCAGGCCGCTGGACCCAAACGAGCTGCCCACCAACTCGATCTTGCGCGAGTTTATCGGCAAGTCATGCTTCTTTGGATAAGCCCCATGCCCCCGTCAAATAAGGGCTAGACGTCCATGCCCCCACAATACAGGGGCACCATCAGGGTATGAAAACACTTTTGCCTCTTGCCGCTGAGAGCTGGAGCGACAATTATCAATCTTAATCGATTTCCAGTACTGAAAGGAAAAGGTCCACCAGCTCCGGGTCAAAACGGGTCCCGGCGCTGTTGATGAGCTCTGCCGCAGCCGCAGCATCGTTCATTCCGCGGCCGCGGGGAGGGGGGCTGACCATGTCATTATAGGCATTGGCTATGGCCAGGATGCGGCACTCGATGGGGATGGCCTTGCCCTGCAGGCCGAGGGGATAGCCGCTGCCGTCCCAGTTTTCGTGATGGCGCAGGATCAGGTCGGCTACGTGGGAAAGGTCCGGTGAAGAGCTGGCGATGCGGAACCCCTTTTCCGGGTGCCGGCACACAACTTCCCATTCCTCTTCCGTGAAATTATCTTTTTTGACCAGCAGCGTGTCGGCGATACCGACCATGCCCAGATCTTGGACCTGGGCCAGTAGCTGCAGGTCCGTAAGCTGATGCATGTTCAAACCGGCCCGCTGGCCCAACTTCCAGCAAAGCTCCTGGATCCTTTCTGTTTGTTCGGAGGAAAAATAATCGTGTTCAGCCAATCCGGCCAAGAGGGCCCTGACGATGCGATTGCGTGCTTTTTCGCTGTTATTCAGCTTATCGCGGTACATGAGGCTGTCTGCGGCGATATAGGTTTCTTCGAGCGATTGAGCGGGTCCTTTGCTTACGGCCATCCCGATGGACATGCTGATCGGTAGATCCCAGTGCTGCCGGTTGTAGTTCTCGATTTCCATGCGAATGCGCGCCGCCACCTTTTCCATGGCCTTCTGGTCCGTGCGGGGCATGAGCAAGACAAACTCGTCCCCGCCCACCCGGGCGATGATATCCGACTTGCGCAGCGCTTTTTTAAGCACCAAAGCGCAAACCTTAAGCATCCTGTCTCCTTCCTTATGCCCGAGAATGTCATTGATTAGCTTCAGCCCATCCAGGTCGGCCGAAATAATGGCTACCGGGTATTCCCGATCCCCTTCAAGCCGCTGCAGTTCATTCTCATAATAAGCCCTGTTATAGAGTCCGGTAAGGGGGTCGTGCAGGCTTATATATTTTAACCGCGCTTCATAGGAGAACCGTTCGGTAATGTTGCTGAAGGACCAAACTCTGCCGATGATCTCCTGCCCCTCCATCAGGGGGCGGGAGTAGCGTTCAAATACCCTTCCGTCCTTGAGGTGGAGGATATCGATATGATCAGCGGTGGAATTGAAAAGGGTGTGGTTTTTTTCCTGGAAGGCTTCCGGATCCTTGAGCTGCTCGAGGAGGTGCTGCAGCAGGGCGCGGTCGTCTCGCCTCGCCCGTAACAGCGGCGGGACCTGCCAGAGATCGAGATAGCGATTGTTGGCCATCAGGACCCTGCACTTTCGATCTACGGCCAGGATGCCATCAGCGGTAGACTGAAGGATAGCTGCAAGCTGGCTTTTGCTAAGCTGTGGTTTTTGAGGGTTAAAATAGGCATTTTCTTGCTCGTGGGGCATTAAGTCTGCTCCTGCTAAATTATTAAAAACTGATTTTCAATTACAACAAATTCTATATAGAACTTAAAAATCCTTTAAAAATTTCCAGGGATGAATCTTGTCTTATTTTCCCGAACAATCAGTTATGCGCGAGCCCTTGAATGCCCATTGACCTTGCTGTAACATGGCTATGAGGAAAGTGATGAAACAAAAGAGGTGAAAGATGTGTTGAAAATCGTAGTGCTGGATGGTTACGCCTTGAATCCGGGCGATTTAAGCTGGGAACTTTTTGAAGCAATGGGCCATTTAACCGTCTACCCGCGCACGCCGCCGGAGCTGGTCGCGGAGCGCGCCAAAGAGGCGGCGATTGTGCTGACCAATAAGACCAGGTTGGGGGAAAAGGATTTCGCCTCGCTATCCCGGCTGAAATATATTGGCGTGCTGGCTACCGGCTATGACGTGGTCGATGTGGCGGCGGCGCGGCGCCGCCACATTGTGGTGACCAATGTCCCCGCCTATTCAACCCATTCGGTAGCGCAACTGGTCTTCGCCCTGCTGCTGGAGCTCTGCCACCATGTGCAGGAACATAACGAGGCCGTTAAGAAGGGGGCCTGGTCGGCCTGCGCCGACTATTGTTTCTGGAACTATCCCCTGATCGAGCTGGCGGGCAAGAAAATGGGGATTGTCGGCTTTGGCCGCATCGGCCGGCAGGTGGCGGCCATTGCCGCCGCCTTGGGGATGGAGCTGCTGGTGCATAGCCGCTCGGCAGTTGATCCGGGCGGCCTCGCTTTGCGCGTGCTTGGCCTGGACACTCTGCTCAGCGAATGCGATGTCCTCAGCCTGCACTGCCCGCTAACCCCGGAAACCGCCGGCCTGATCTGCGCGCGGACACTTTCGTTAATGAAACCGTCCGCTTTTTTGATCAATACCGCCCGCGGCGGCTTGATCGTCGAGCGGGATCTGGCCGATGCCCTCAACCGGGGGCGCATCGCCGGGGCGGCGCTCGATGTCCTGGCCGTGGAGCCGCCTCCTCCCGACAACCCCCTGCTGGCGGCCGCCAACTGCATTATCACGCCCCATATCGCCTGGGCCACATTCGCGGCGCGCGGCCGCTTGATGCGCATCGCCGCTGAAAACCTGAAAGCATTTCTGGATGGCAAGCCTGTAAACGTAGTCTAGACCAAGGGTATCTAGACCAAGGGGACGGTTCTCCTGGTTTGATACCAGGAGAACCGTCCCCTTGGTCTACTTATGTAACATTCTGGGTGATTGTTCGTTATAATTAGTGAAAGCAGCAACCGGCCGGAAAGAAGGTCTCGTTTAATGATCGGTGTCCGTGCATTGATCGGAGGTAAAAAAAGTGCTGAAAAAGCCATTGAACAGATCTGCCTGGAGACGTGGGAACCGCTCTACCGCTACATATATTACCGGGTGCAGAACCGTGCCGAGGCAGAGGATATCCTGCAGGAAACCTATGTCAAAGCTTTGACCTACTTGCAAGCGCACAAGATTCCCCATGAAGAGCTGCTAAAGTTTATGAAGGCAGTGGCCATGAATGAAATGCGTGACCGCTGGCGGCGCAAAAAGAGACAGGGGTTGCCGGTTGATTTTGACGCGATTAACCCGGAAGATGCCGGCAGCGAAGATCAGGAATACGCTGTTACCTGGCGCCTGATCCTTGAAAATGCCTTGCAGCAGTTAAGCGTCGAGCAGCGGGCGATTCTGGATTTGCGGATCATTAAAGGCTATTCGGTAGCCGAGACGGCAAAACTCGTCGGGAAAACGGAAGCCGCGGTGCGCACGGCACAGCATCGAGCTCTGCAAACCTTAGCGCAGCTCCTGGAGCAGGATCAATATTGAAGGAGAGGGTAATAATGGATAACCCTGAACTGAGGATTTCAGCTTACATTGATGCCCTGAATGAGGAAAAGGAACCTACTGAAAATCTGGAAATTGCATCCCCCGGTTTGGAAGAAATATTCCAGACCATCAGGCTCCTCCGCACCTGTAGAGAACCGGCCATGCCGGATCCCGGCTATCCGCAGCGGCTGGTGAAAGCGGTAATGCGCCGGTTAAACAAGGCCGGGCAGAGCGGTTGCCGCTCCGCTAAAACAGGTGCGGATAGGGCGACTAAAGGCAGCCGCCGGCGTGTATGGGCGCCTGCCGCAGCGCTGGCCGCCTGCCTGCTCATGGGAGTTTTACTTGCCAACCAGGCCGGTTTCTTTAAGCGGGACCTGGTTTACGCCATGGAAAAAGCCCTGGCCCGGCTTGCCGATTATCATGGTGTCCTTGAAGTTCGCTCGGAAAACGAGGCCGGGGAAATTTGGATCAATCGCACCCTGGAGATCTGGTCGGACGGAGAGCGCTACGCGGTGCGGCAGGAAGACGGCACTCTGACGGTAAACAATGGCGAGCGCAAATGGCAGCTCTCGCCGCAAGAGAAGACAGTGACCGTGCTGCCTTTGCTGCCGGACAGGATGGAGTTTGACCTGCGGGGGGAGGCCGCCCGCGCCAGGCAATACCCGTATGCCGCAGCCGGCGAGGAGACGGTTGCCGGCCGCAAGGCGACAAAGCTGGAAATTGCCCCGCCGGGGGGACTGCCTTATTGCCTGTGGATTGATGCGGAAACCAACCTGCCGGTGCAGCTGCAAACAGCCATGCACAAAGCGCTGCAGACGACCTATACCTTTGTCAGTTTTGTGCCGAATGCGGCGGTAGATCCCGGGCTGTTTGCTTATGAAGTGCCTGCCGGATATACGGTAGTGGAAAATGATCCGGGGGTGCTGGTGGCCACGGTGGAGGAAGCGGCCGCCATCAGCGGCTTTATGCCCCTGCTGCCGCGGGAGGCGCCGCAGCGCCTCCTCGCTTTCCAGGACCGGATCGTCCTGGATTATGGCGACACGTCGATTGTCCAGTCGCCCGCCCGGGGGACTTTCAAGCCGGAACCCAATGCCTCCCTCGGCAGCGCGGCCGGCGGCCCCCTCGAAGTGTGGTGGGAACAGCTGCGCTGGCAGCAGGAAGGGCTGGAGATCGCGGTGGAGGGGCCGCGGCGGGTGGAGCTGACACGGCAGCTCACTGCCGACCTGGCCCTGCCAGATCGCGAGTTGGAGCTGGCCGCCAAAGCCCAGGTTAAGGTTGAAGTGGATCTTGAAATTGCAGCGGCCAGCCAGCGGCAGGTGGACGGGGGCAGCAGCCCCTGGCAGCTCGATCCCCTGCAGGTGGCCCTTACCTTTGTCAATCTCATGGTCACGCCGGAAGGAATCAGCGGCGAGCCGCAGGTGCCGATGGCTGCCTTCAGCCAGGTGGCGAACAACGGCGTCGAGGCGGTGGTGGCGGTAGACACCGGCCCGGTGAAGCACGTTTACCTGAAACGCTTAATCCGGCAGGATGAAAGCGGGATCTGGTCCGTGGTCGGCTACGATCCCCGCTAGGCGAAGAAACCAAGGGGACGGTTCTCCTGGTCTATCTGACCAAGACAAACCGGTAAACCGAGGGAACAGGCAGCTGATCAAGGGGATGGTTTTCCCGGTACCAGACCAGGAGAACCGTCCCCTTGGTTTGCCGGAACAATTTGCCCTACCCTGCAGTCTATATTCATTGGGGATAACGCCCGGCAGCCCAAGTGCAAAATACTAGATAGTGATTCGACCCCAAAAAGGTCAA
>LSQX01242600.1_pt1 | contig 10534 bp, 10 predicted proteins | sample 654561 | NCBI WGS metagenome assembly LSQX01 (sample SAMN04489861, study PRJNA283612) | anaerobic digester metagenome | isolation source: 4 biogas reactors fed with cattle manure at either 37C or 55C with and... | place: Denmark: Kongens Lyngby | collected 2014
AGATTTTTCTCCGGCTTTTTTGTTTTTGCGTCAAGCTTTGATTTTAATTTACAAATAATTATTAAAATTATCCTATTGAATAAATATAAACAAAATGTTACAATACTTAACAGTAAATAAATGTTAGGTGAAGCTTAAAAATGAAAATTGGGGAAATTATAGGCGAAAGATATATGCTTGTCGATTTGTTAGGTACAGGGGGTACATCGGCGGTATATCTTGCAGAAAATATAGTATTGAATAATCTCTGGGCTATTAAGGTTTTATCTAAGAATAGTCAGTGGCTTTCCTTTGAGATGGAGGAAATTGAAATACTAAAAGAGCTAAGCCATCCGATGCTCCCGAGAATAGCTGATTTAGCAGAAGATGCTGATAATTACTACATAGTAATGGACTTCATATCCGGTTCGAATTTGCTAAATATAATTAAAAGTCAGGGAAAAGTATCTGAAAAAATGCTTCTTAAATGGACCGGGGATCTTTTGGACGTACTTTTATATCTTCATGGCAGAACACCTTCGATTATCTACAGGGACCTAAAACCCGCTAATTTAATAGTGGATGATTCTTGTCGGCTAAGACTTGTTGACTTTGGCACAGCCAGATACCACACCAATGAAGCTTCTGAAGACACAGTTTACATAGGTACTCAAGGCTATGCAGCGCCGGAACAATATGGAATAGGTCAAAGTGACCAGAGAACCGATCTTTTTAACCTTGGGATGACCATAATTCATTTGGCAACGGGTGTTCATCCGTTAAAGCTTGGTTTGGACAAAATGAGGGATTCCTTGAAAAAAGAAGGTTTAACTCAAAGCTTTATTAAATTCATTCAAAAACTTACTGAAAGCGATCCAAATAAAAGATTTCAGACCTGCGAAGAAGCTATAGCGGGACTAGACAGAGTAATAAATCAGGGAGGTGTGTTTTTTAGAAATAATACAACAAAAAAAGCAGAAATCAGCTTCAAAGGAGTAATAGGGATTTCTTCGGTTTTGCCGGCAAGTGGAGTAACTTCTTTTTGCATGGCGTTAGGAAAATATTTGGCAGAAAATAAAATTAGTTCTGTATTGGTTGAATTAAATAACAGCGGTGATTTTGACGAGATGAGAAAATATTTGGATGATCTAGGTGAGGTAAAAATTCAAAACAAGAACCGATTTGAGGCAAATGATCTGATTTTTTATTCCAATGCTTCTGATTCCGGAGAAATACCCAGAAAAGGTATCGATGTTATAATACTCGACTTAGGCCAGCTCAATAGTGAAAGAAAAATAAATCAGCTTAATCATGCCGACGTCCGGCTTGTTTTATTTCCATGCGTACCGTGGAAGTATTCTCTTTTTTTTGAATGTAACGAGAGTATTAAATCATTAACAAAGAGTGAGTGGATTTATCTGGCGAATATCTCTCAAGGCTGTGAAAGACAGAAGTTGAGAAAGCTTATGGGACGTAATGGGCTGGTTTTTTATTCTTCTGTAATCAATCTGTTCGATCTAAGTTCAGAAGAGAAAAAGAGCATAGGCATTGTGTTTGAAAAAATATGCAAATTATCAGGGCGATGGTGATATAAGGAGCGGAAAAAAGAGTGATTTTAAGGCCACAGCGTTATAGAACTTTAATGGGTTTCCTAGCGGGACTTTTTATTTCTCTGCTTATAGCAGGGGCAGGATTTTTTTACTATCTGAATAATACACACAATACATCTGAGCAAGAGAAGTTACAAATTGGACAATTGGCAGTGGAAGAGTATAAAAAGAACAATCCTACCGGTCTGGTATATACAGTTATAGCAAATAAAAGGTCAGGCGAGGTTTTACTGGATAAAGATATTGCTCCGGCAGAAATAAGTACGCATTTCATACCGGCTGACGCTGTTACAGAGGCTTCTTTGGCAGTGGGCAAGGTAATACGATGTAGCATTTCATCTAATACCGTGATAACTGACTCTCTGCTATATAGTAAGCAAGAATACCCCGATGACATGAGGTTAATGGAATACTCGGTTCTAAACTTACCTAAAAAGCTTCAAACATTAGAATACATCGATATTAGGATTATGTTTCCAAATGGTCTAGATTACATTGTCATCTCAAAAAAGCAAGTGACAGATTTACAAAATACGGAAGAAAGCCCCAAAAGCATAGTTTGGTTCCATGCATGCGAAGAAGAAATACTCAGAATGGCCAGCGCTATAGTTGATGCAAGCATTGTGGAAGGAGCCATACTGTATGCTGTACCATATATAGCTCCGGATATTCAAAATGAAGCGGTCAGAACATATCCGTCAAATCCCGATGTACAGAACCTCATTATGGAAAACCCAAATATTATTAATAAAGCCATAACAGAATTGGAAATCCGTAACCGTGTATTATTTGAGAACAAAATAAATGAAGATTATCAATACACAGGTAGAAACAAGGTGTTTGGTGATAACAAAACTGTTATATCTCCTGATATTGTTGAACCTGAAGTTATTGAGAATAAAGAGAAAACAAAAGTGGAGGAGAATCTTTAGGAGGTCTTAAATGAATGTTGCATTTTTGGGAGAGAGTACCGAAGCTAAGCGATTTTTAATACTCTGTCTTGCTAAAATCACATCATGCCATACAAAAGTGACAATACTGTCGAAGTATTCTTATTCCTTTGATGAAATGTATGAGAACTATGACTACTGCGGAATAGAGATGCTTCTGCTAAAAGACGGAGATAATTCTTTGACAAAGGTTTCAGAAGAAAAAAGTAATTTTATTGATGCGGAAGACCTTATTAATATTCCGGAGGAATTTAAGGTCATAGCAATCAGTGAACCAACCAGAAAAAGCCTTGAAAGTTGTGTAAAATTAGCCGGCGACTATGCATGTTTCCAGCCTACCTTAAGTCTTTACATTATTCATATTAATATTATGGAATATTGTAAAATAGGGAAGCGATATCTTGATAACTACTGGGAGATTGGATTGCCTAGCTTTACAGAGATAGTCGAAATCTATGAATTATATTTTGAAGAAAAAAACCAGATTGTTATGATAGAAAGCCAGTATTTAAACAGATTATATATCAGAAGTCTTTCTCCCTCGATGAAAAGTGTACTGAGAAAAATAATTCAAGACATTTTTTCTATGGATATAAGGGAAGTAAAAGAAGTATTTAAAAAGGCTGAAAGGATGAAATAGTATGCAAATTTCTTTATGGTCAAACATGCATGGCCAAGGAACTACCAGCTCCATATCCGCAGCTGTAGCCTCTACAATTGCACAAAAAACAGCCTTAAAAACACTGATTGCTCATAATCAAATAGAAAGAAGTGCTCTTGAGGGCTATCTTTTTAAAGAATCGAGGCAGGGTGTGCATGTAATTCAGAGCCTAAGAAATCAGGGCATTGATGCGCTTATAAGGCTTATAAAAAATGGAAGGCTTAAGCCGGAAATGGTAGCCGATTATACACATTCCATTTTAAAAAATCATCGTATGGATTTGCTTTTAGGAACGGAAAAAAAGCAGAAAATAGCCAAAGAGGACCAGGAGCTCTTATTAAACATACTGAGCTGTGCAAAGGATTTCTACGACATTATTATAATGGATGTTCACAGTGGGCTTAAGGAGAATAATAGCTTAAAGATTCTGCAAGGTTCAGACATTATAGTATTCTGCATAAATCAAAACAGCTTTTTGCTGGAAGACTTAACAGCAGTTTTCGAAGAACATGACTTCATGAAACAAAAAAGGGCTGCATTTGTTTTAGCAAGATATGAAAAGCATGCCGGTATGACCACCGGAAATCTTGCAAGACAATACAAAATAGACAGGGATTGCATATTCGAAATTTCAAATAGTTCATACTTTTTGGATGCTTTAAACTCCGGGAGAGTATACGAGTATATAGCCTTTAACCAAAATACAAAGCGCGGTGAGGAGAAAGATATAATAAGCTCTTTAAATCGACTTTGTGAGTATATTATTGAAGGGTGCGATAGAAGTTGCCGGTCATAATTAACTTGTCGATAATTGTATTAATACTTATGGGGCTTGTTATTGCTCTGTATTTTTTCTTTGTATCAAAAAAGTTTAGCAGAGAGACCCAAGACACACAAGATCCACAAAGGTATACTATTCCAACCCTTATCGGATATGTTAAGGATTCAATTAACGAGATAACCAGAACAAATCTATTTGAGCTTGGCCTCAATGAGGTGGAATTTAAAAAACAGACCAACAAAAGGGCAGAGCTAAAAAAAGCGCTGAAGGTATGTATGCATGGTTCCATCGTGGACAAGCAGTTTGTAAAAGCGTTTATTTATGATATCTTACTTTCTTATATCCCAGACGAAAAAATTAACGCAGTTATTCCGTTTAACAACCCTTATCTTCTGTCAACGAAGGAAAAGTTTGTAGTTTTACTCTACATGATAAAAAAGGAGCATGGATTCAATGCTCTTTCTTATTTGATTGATACTTTTGAGCTGGATAAGCTGAAAAAAACAAAAAATGAAGAGTATGCCTTTTATGTATCCAAAAAAGAAATTAATGATATTTATGATCGAATGGGATTGATACCTACAAGAGAAGATAAACTTGAGATTATTACCCAGACAGTCTATGAACAATATAAAGGGTTAGGAGTCATAGATGAAATCAGAGACATGAATATCGATGGGGTATCTGGAGGAGTTTCGGGAGTTAGCGACGATTTTTCCGAATTTCCGAATTTTATGGATCAGATGAACGGAGCTACCGGCTATCAAAAAAATTATGAAAGCATCTGGGTTTTTTATAAAGGAAAATCTATCAAGTTTGACTTTTTAGGCTTTGATAGCGAGAGTGAACTTAAGAGGGTTTGCCAGATAATATATCGTTACAATCGTGGAGGACAACTGTCCGAAGCTACAGGTTACAGAGTCAACGAGATGAAAGATGGAAGCCGAATATTGGTTGTACGTCCCCCTTTCTCCGAGTCTTGGGCTTTTTTCGTGAGAAAGTTTTATATAAAAAATGTAACTCTGGAAATGCTTGTTCGGGATGAAAATGCCAGTTTACCTATTAATCTAATCAAATACATAGTAAAGGGTGGCATGATTACTTCTGTGACAGGCCAGCAGGGAAGTGGGAAAACTACAATGCTTATGGCTATGATTGAGCACATTTATGCCACATTGACACTGCGTATTCAGGAGATGGCTTTTGAACTCAATTTGAGAAAACTATATCCCGAAAGAAATATTTTGTCCTTCAGAGAAACCGAGACTATTTCAGGGCAAATGGGACTGGACATCCAGAAAAAGACTGATGGAAGCGTTAATATTCTGGGTGAGGTAGCCACCGATCCTGTTGCGGCATGGATGATACAAATGTCTCAAGTTGCCTCGTTGTTTACTTTGTTCACCCATCATGCAAAAACTTCAAGAGATTTGGTTTATTCTTTAAGGAACTCACTTTTGAAATGCGAAATGTTTAATAACGAGAAAATAGCAGAGCAACAGGTGGTGTCAGTTTTAGATTTTGATATACACCTTGCAAGAAATTATGAAGGTAAAAGGTACATTGAGCGCATTACTGAAATAGTGGAGCTTACTGACACACCTATTCCTCAGAGTTTTGTTGACATAAAAGATTTGAGAGAAAAATCGTCTCATTTTATGGAATCAGCGGCTGTGTATTTCACGAAGATGACCGATAAAAAGATCTTTGAGTGCCGTAATATTATTGAGTTTAAAAATGGAAAATATGTTGTAGTTAACACTATTACAAAAGAGAGAGCGGAAAAAATGAAAAGCGCTATGACAAAAAAGGATGCACAGGAATTTGATGAGTATTTTTTTGAGCTCATAAGCCTTCAAAGGGAGGTGAATGGGTGAATATATACGGTATTATCGGGGTCTCTTGTGTTTTCATCGCTTTTTTATTAATAGTTGTAAACCTTGCTTATTCTAAGAGGCGAAACAAATTGGGAAAAAGCCTTAAGCAGGAAGGGAAAAATAATTCTGTTTTTTATATTTCACTTTATTATAGAATTAGCATTATTCCTGGCTTAAATAAGCTTCTATTAAGTATTCGAAAAAGACTTGAAATCTACACTGTTTCGGATGAAAAAAATATCCGTAAGACGACTGTTGCCCTTCTTATCACTTCTATAATGGCATACATAAGCATTGTTATTGTATTCTGGCTTTTTACTAGGGACTTAATAATTATGATATTATTTGCGATACTCTTGTCTTTTATTGGAGATACAATTATAGAGCTATTTATAAGCAATCTTCAGAACAAGCTTTTAAAACAACAGATTAAGTATCTGGAGCTACTTAGACATAAATACTATGAACAAAAATCTGTTGAGGATGCCAACCTAGAAGCCTGTAACCTCCTTAATAAAGAGGGAACCTATGAAGTATATACCCAGGCCGAACGGATAAATGATATTCTAATTTCCAAAGATGTGGAGGAGGAACTGGAAAAGTATTATGAGACAGCTCCGAATAAATATTTTAAGATGCTGGCAGGTATAATTTTTATTACCAAGGAATACGGGGATACTTATTTAAATGATAGCTCAGTTTTTATTCGATGTATCACCTATCTTGGAAGCGAAATCAAAGCTGAATTGTATAAGCGAGAAAAGCTGAAATATGCTTTAAGGAGTCTTTCTACCATATCTCTTTTGCCTTTGTTTTTTTTGAAGCCCCTTAGAAGTTGGGCATCAGGAAGCTTTGCACCGTTAGAATCGTTTTATTCCAGTAGAATTGGTATTGTTCTGGGTATAGCGACAATATTTTCATCAATTATTTGTTATATTATTTTAAGAAAACTTCAGCGTTTTGATAATCATATCAGTTTTGGATATGTTAAAAAGACCTTTGCGGAGAGGTTATACGATAGATATTTGTATCCGGTTGTGGATAGGCTGGTACCACGAGAATATACAAAGCAGTCGCAAAATTTTACAGAGCTAATTAAAAATGCGATGGCCCCTGTTAATATGTATACCCTGTATGTAAGAAGGCTATTGACAGGGTTTATTGCGTTTGTGTTCGGATTATGTATGTTTATTGGTCTGAATGTTTACAGCAGATATTCAATCCTAAACGTGCCACAGATGCCTGAAGGTTATTTGGGAGGACAACTTTCTGACAAGGAATTCGAAAAGCTTGTTAGCATCACGGAGTTTGATAAAACCATAATTTTAAAATTAGGCAAAAATAATAGTGAGGATGCAGTTTTAGAAGAATTGACCCAAAATAGCAAATTGGATAGAAATGAAATATCGGTTGCGCATGAGAGAATAAACCAAAAAATCACAAAGCTTTCTAACAGTATATTTTGGTGGTGGCAACTTATTGTGTGTGTAATTCTGTATTTTATCGGGTACTGGGTTCCGATTATAAATCTTCGTATTATGGCCCGCGCAAGAATGATTGATATGGAGGATGAGGTTTCACAATTTCAGACAATTATTTTAATGCTTATGCACATGAACAGGATTCATGTTCAAGAAATCCTTGAATGGATGGAAACCTTTTCGGTTCATTTTAAGGAACCCTTACAAAAATGCATACTGAATTTCAGTTCGGGGCCTTATGAGGCACTTGAAGAGCTTAAAGCGGAGGTTGGATTTTCACCTTTTCTGGCTAGAATAGATAATCTTCAGCTTGCCAGTTCAGATTTGGAGGTGGCAAAGGCCTTTGAGGAGCTTGAGAATGAAATGAGTTTTAATCGTGAAACTCGAAAAGATATGAATGAAAGAACTGTAGAGAAAAAGAAAAACCTAGGAAATATGATAGGATTTTTGCCTGTTTATTTTCTTATTATTTTATACCTGATCATTCCCATGATTGTGTCCGGAATGAACAGCGTTTCAGCTTTTTATAAACAATTACTACAAATTTAAAAGATAAACCATTATTATAGGAGGTTAAGCTATGGAAGGTAATTTATCTAAAGCGCTTTGGCTGGGAGTTTCAATTCTTCTTTTTATTGCAGTTGTAACTATAGGTTTAAGCATTTTCGGAGGGATGAAAGAAGTAAGCACTCTGGCTAATGACCGTGTGGGAGCTATATCTCAAAATATGGCGGAGGAGGAATTCAGAGTCTTCGATGGAAAGGAAGTAAAAGGTGATGATGTTCTTTCAGCCTTAGGGACATTTGCCGGCAGAAGTGGGGAAGTCATAGTCTTTGTGGCTACTTTGGGTTCTAATAGTGGCAATCCCGTTAATTTAAACCTTTCCACAGGTAACAGCTTAAACAGTTCAAGCTTTACTCAGTACATATCAGAAACATCAGGTACATTAAGTGTAGATAATCGATGCGCTATTCTGTCGGTTAATAGTGGAGATCTTCTTTCAAGTATCAGCAAGACCGTTATGGACGCCGAAAGAAGAGATTGTGAAAACCCAAATCTGACATCCAAATATATTAATCCTTCCGGAAAATTTATCGCCCAATTAGTTTATGATGAGAATTTGAAAATCCGTGGTGTAATTTTCGCTCAGCAGGACTGATTTATGAACGGAAATATTGAAAAAATATTATACATTGGGGTTGGAGTTCTATTATTGGGCGTAGCTTTTATGTTTTTCTTTTCCGGATATAACCTCTGCAAGGATTATGTTGGAAAAAACAATGAGATATTAAGTGAGGATAGGATGGTCACTATCTCAGAGGAAAGAGATGATTTCGAAATAAGAGGTGCAGAAGTTATACATCAGGTAATCCAAGCAAAAAAACTTGAGGAAAAAAAGAGACTGTTAGAACTGTATTCAGATTCAATAGTATCATATCAAAGCTGTGCTCAAATATGGGTTTCAGGTAGAAGTGCAGAAGAAATTAATACATCAGATATTGATGAAGATTCATTTTACGATATTGAAATAAAAAAAGACTTCTTCGGACGAATAACAGAGATTAAATATAATTTAAGATAGAAAAGGTGGGAGACATGGACAAACCCATGTGGAAAATACTGGCGTTTATGTTATGCGCAGTTTTGTTTTTTCTATTTCCTTTGATGACCATATTAGACAGGCAGGACGATGTAGCCTACAATATCGTGCTGACAGAATGTAATAGATTTGTAGACGCATGCAGAGATACTGGTTATATAACACCGGATATGTACTCTGAATTTATAAATCGTATAGGAGCGACAGGAAATACTTATAATGTCAGGCTGTCCCATATAAAAAGGTCGGTAAATCCGGTATATAATCAGATTGGAGGAGGTTTGACCTTCTCGGATGAATATGAGATAACTCATATTAACCATGGAGAATACGATATACTAAATGTTTTATATCCCAAGAACACAAGTGTTTCTGTAAATGATAAAACAAGGCGCTATGACATGGGAATGGGAGATTTGTTTTTTGTGGAGGTTAAAAATAATGGTAAAACAATGGCGACTGCTATCCGCGACATGATGTTTTTCAAGGATACCGATAGTCCCGCTATTTTTGTACGTTCGGGAGGAATGGTGAGAAATGAGACTTACTAGTATTGCTGTCATATTTGTAATCATAATTTCTCCTTTTATTTTCATAAGCGGGCAGGAAACTAAAGCTGCCATACAGGACCAAAGACTAAGATATTATTATGATAATTTTATAGATAACGCAATTGGCGATGCGGCATTTATTCTTTCAAACAAGGGCTCCGGGTTTACCTATTCGAGTAATATGGATATTTCAGATACCAAAGAACTTGCAGCAAAAGCCTTCTTTGATTCGTTATATTATGCTTTTAATGCTAAGGGCAATCAATCATTAATGGCACGGGTGGATGCCTGTATACCTGTTCTTGCTTTTTTAGAGAATGAGGGTTTTTCTCTTTATGCCCTTGACGAATATAAAAACATAAATGGACAAAGTGAGATAAGCCATGTTTGGTTTCCATTTCGGCATTTTATCGGAGAACCCATATCGGGCAGGTATAATATCCGATATACGCTGGAAGATAAAGTATATATTTTTGATTATACAGAGCAGTCTTTGGAGGAGGGTGAGTACAGCGATTTTAAAGACGTAATTCCTTACTTTCAAGAAAAACAAGCCTTTGAAGATCTACGTATATCAGCTGTTAAAAATTCTGTTCAAGAGGGAATTATGGCATATATGAATTATCACAACCAATGGACAATGGGAAGAAGTCTATCAGTAAAACTTGAATTTCCATCAATAGATGAGGCAGACTGGAAAAGAGCCCTTATCGACGAGGGGATAATTGTTTTTGCGCAAGGATTTCCGATTATTTCAGGGAAAAGCTATAAGCACTATGCCCTAGGTGGGGCAAGAGTAATAAGAAAAGCTCCTATAACAGGCTATACTTATCAAGACATTTTATATTATTGCAAAACAAATTGTGAGCATTTACAAAGTAATGTTTTAATAGATCCCGGATTTGATCAGGATAGTGTTATTTACTATTCCGATGCTTATGAGGCGGCTTCCAGTGGTTACTACCCATGCCCTTTCTGTCTCCCGTGAGAGGCAGTGCCCATAGTAGTGGCCACATCCACATAATAAGAATAATGCGAACTAAA
>LSQX01187099.1_pt1 | contig 10533 bp, 10 predicted proteins | sample 654561 | NCBI WGS metagenome assembly LSQX01 (sample SAMN04489861, study PRJNA283612) | anaerobic digester metagenome | isolation source: 4 biogas reactors fed with cattle manure at either 37C or 55C with and... | place: Denmark: Kongens Lyngby | collected 2014
TCTTTTTATTCAAATTCTGAAAACATATTAGTCCTATTTTGGTTATTTATTTAAGCAGGTTAATTAATATTGTATAATCAATTATTAAATCTTAAAACATGAAAACAATTATTAAAGTTACTTTAATGGCAGTAGTAACTCTATTATTTTTCCAGCCTGTAAATGGTCAGCGTTTGCTTAATAAACTCAGAGAGAAAGTAGAAGAGAAGATAGAAAAAAAGGTTGAGAAAAAAGTTGATGAAAAAGTTGATGAAACTATTGACAATCAACTTGACAAAATAGAAGGGTCTATTAATAAAAATGAGCCTGCCAAACCCGGAGACCAAAGTAGTTCAAGTACCGGTGATGAACAAAGGCAGCAAAGGATGCAAAAAATGTTAAAAGGAATAGGGATATCAGGTGATCCGGTACCCATTGAAAACAGCTATTCTTTTAACAATCTCATACAGATGCATTTCGAATCATTTAACCGGAATGGGAAAAAAAAGGATGAAGGAGACTTTATCACACATTTTGATCCACAATCAAAAAGTGTAGCCTATCAGATGGTATCAGGAAATATGAGTACGCCGGTACAAGGGCTGTTTATTGTAGATCTGAAAAATAAAGCTGTAATAATCTTAAGTGAAGAAGAGGGTAAAAAAAATGGTCTCGTTTATGGGTTGGGCTCTTTTTTCAGCGGAAATACCGGTCAGATTGAAGATGTGGACTTAACCGATACTCCGGAATCTTATCTTAACAATCCAAATGTTAAAAGAACCGGCAGAACAAAAACTATTGCAGGATATAAATGTGAGGAGTATCAATATAAGGATGAAGAATCTGAGTCCCTGATATGGATCACGAAAGACCTGAAATTAAGTGCACGTGATTTCTTCGGCACACTTTTTAAAACCAGTCTTTATGCAGGAGGTATTGGCTGGGGCTATATGATGCAGATCACCACTACTGATAATAAAACAGGAGAAAAATCGTCGATGGAAGTTACCCGTGTTGACAAAAATTCAAATAAAAAATTTTCTATTGGTGATTATCAAATGACAAATCTCGGTTCACTAACAATTCCTCAGGAATAAAAAGTGATTAGGAACCGTAAAGGAGAGCGGTTCAAAATTTTCGAACGATCCAAATAAGAAATTTACGACGATCAATTCCGGGAAAGCGGCAGAAGCTGGATAAATGATCTGCCCTGACATCTTGGAATTTTGCTCTATTAACGATGTAAGCAAATAAAACAAAGCACTTTATGAACTTCTCAAAAAGTAATTTTTCAATGTTACAGCAAAATCTCATATTAAACATGCTCACATTTACCCATCCGGTTAAAACGGCTGAGTTTTTTATCTCAGCCAAAAAAGCCGATAGACCATTTTCTATTCACAAAACCGAATGGCCTGTTAATATCGAAAATTTATTCCCAAAATTGAATACAATTATACAGTACCTCTAAATTAATTTTGACCAATCCGGGATAAAAAGAATTCACAATACTCTAAAAAGTAAATCCCTGATATTCAATGAGCGGGAAACGGGGATCGAACCCGCGACCCTCAGCTTGGGAAGCTGATGCTCTGCCACTGAGCTACTCCCGCAAATTATAATAACTATTTATTGCGGTACAAATTTAAAATAATATTTGCACAAATAAACTCACTATCACTAAAGCAAAACACATTTGTCTCTGAGCCTATACCTTAGGAAGCTGCCACTTAGTATTATAATTCAGGCGGGTGTACTTATCGGCTTCCTCTTCTTTAACTTTCCGGTTTTCATGATCCCAATGCATCACCTGTCCGTACCTATATGCTATATTACCTAATTCTGAAACAATTGCAACATTTGCTCCCACCTCAACAGGAGCATTAAGAGGCTCCTTTTTCCTAATAAAATTGAGAAAATTCCTGACATGCTCATCCAGTCCGTCGCCATAATTCTTTTTCTTTTCACCTTCAAAAAATGGTCCCTTTAAGTCATCACTCCGGTCTCCCATTGTTTCCCATCCGCTGCGATCAACTATAAGAGTCCCTTTTTGTCCGACAAAAGCTACTCCGTGCCCTCTTCCATAAGGTCCTATTCCCGGATTCAAACCACACTCCCATATCATTGTATGCTTTGGGTAATTATATATGGCCTGCTGAATATCGGGTGTTTCAATTGCACCTTTTTCATGGTAATAAATACCTCCGCCGGGAGCAATTGAATCAGGCATTAACGAATCCATCGAATAAAGAGCAAAATCAAGAAGGTGCACTCCCCAATCTGTCATGGCACCCCCTGCATAATCCCACCACCATCTGAAATTATAATGAAACCTGTTGGCATTAAATGGTCTCGAAGGAGCCGGCCCAAGCCACATATCGTAATCTACATAAGGAGGCGCTTTTGAATCTTCCAAAGCCGGATAGGGATGATCATAACCTTTATATATCCATGCTTTAACCAAATGCACATCACCCAGCTTACCTGATTTAACAATATCTGCTGCCTCAAACCAATGTTTTGAGCTGCGTTGCCACATACCAACCTGCACTCCTAACGAAGGATTTTTTTTCTGTGCCCTGACCATGGCATAACACTCTTCTATACTGTGAGCCATAGGTTTTTCCACATAAACATGCTTCCCCGCATCTAATGCTGTTATCGTCATATAAGCATGCCAATGATCCGGGGCTCCGATAATCACCGCATCAACATCCGGATCATCAAAGATTTTTCTGAAATCAGAATAGACCGCGGGTTTTTTGCCTGTTAGCTTCTCCACATCTGCAGCCTTAGCTTCAAGAATATTAGAATCCACATCACAAAGTGCTACGCAATCAACATTATTTTCTTTTGCCAAAAAACTTTTCAAGTTACTGAAACCCATACTGCGGCAACCTATCAATGCAACACCCACTCTCTCTCCGGGTGATGCACAAGCGTCCATAAACATAGGCAAAGATCCTATGGCAGCAGTTGCAAGCGCAGAATTTTTAATAAATTTTCGTCTGTTAAAATTCATTTTATATGTATATATTGATATTTTTTATGAAATTGTAAATATAAAGGTTCCATAATAGAAAATGAAACCCTTTTACTATTTTTTTTGAGTAGCAAAAATCCGGAAGATGGTTTTCTTTTATTATACTTATGCTGCTTTCATCCGATTGAAGTGCTCTTTCTGATTTTTTTATTAACTTGGCAAAGCATATACTACTAAGTATTGCGTGAATAAAAAATATAAACCCATGGGATTAAAAAAGTTAATAAAAGAAAGATTTTCAGTAAGGAAATATAAAAATAAAACGATTGAAAAAGCAATACTGACAGAAGTTCTTGATGCCGGAAGAGTGGCTCCCTCGGCTGCTAACTATCAGCCATGGCATTTCATTGCAGTGCAGCATCCTGAAAATCTTAAAAAGCTCCATTTAACATATAAAAGGGAATGGATAAGAAGTGCTCCTGCAATTATTATTGTATGCGGAGATCACCGGCAATCATGGAAAAGGGGCTCCGACAATAAAGATTTTTCTGATGTTGATATTGCTATTGCCGTTGACCATATGACATTGAGAGCGGTTGAGCTGGGGCTTGGTACCTGCTGGGTTTGTAATTTTGATGCTGAAAAATGCTCAGAGTTATTTGAGCTTCCGGCACATATTGAGCCATTAGTACTGCTTCCAATAGGCTATCCGGATGAAGAGGTGAAAGAAAAAAAGAGAAAGTCTTTAGATGAGATAGTCCATTGGGAAAGTTTTAACAAACCGGTAAACTGCAAGGAATAAAAATTTGAACCTGAAGATGCACAATAAATGACTGCCATAAACTGTGCCCCAACCATTACTGCGGCTTCAGCCGGCAGATCAGATAAACATTTTAGCCACATGAAGCGCTTGACTGCCATAACCTCCTCCAAAAAGGTGATAGTGATTCAGGATATGGTATAACCGGTAAAGCTTATTGCGCTCCTTCCATCCGGATGGCAGCGGGTTTATTTCATTATAGGCATCATAAAAGCGTCCTGAAAATCCACCGAAAAGTGTCATTATTGACATCTCCATCTCCCTGTCGGCGTAATAAGCTGCTGGATCAATCAATGAGGGGCCTTTATCGGTCATCATGTAGTTACCTGACCACAAATCACCATGAATCAAGACAGGTGTTGATTTTTCAGGTAACAATTCAGGAATCCTGTCAAGCAGCTTATCATATATTTTCATCTCACCCACCGAAAATGCCCTTCTCCTTTGTATCTGTCCAAGTAAAAACCTAAGCCTGTTATCCCTGAAAAAATCTGTCCAATTGGTTTTCCAACTATTATCCTGCGGCGTGGTGCCACAATAATTATCATCAAAAAAACCATACCGGTCATTTGTGAATTTATGCATCTCTGCCAATCCTCTTCCAAATGCCACATCGTCTCCTGATCCCGGCCTGAGGTATTCAAGTACTATAAATCCGGAATGTGCACCTACAGAAGAGACCGCATACACCTCAGGAATAATAAGTGAACCTCCGGAAGCTTTTTTCATCTCTTTCAATCCTTGTGCTTCCCTGATAAACATATCGCCGGGACAATCACTGTTCCACTTCAAAAAAAAGGGCCCCAGGTCAGTTTCTAACTTTGATGCATGGTTAATACATCCGCCGCCAACGGTGGAAAAAGAGTGTATAGAAACCTGCTGTCCGAAATGTTCAGACAACATAATTTCAATTTTTTTATACATATCTGCTTTCTCTTTAACAGGCATAATCATCTTTTTTAAATACCGGCATAAATAAAATAAGCCGGAAACTGTTTTTTTTACAAAGCACTACTTATCTGACACCTTCTCTTTTGAGCCAAGCCAAAAAACCGCACTGGCAAACCAAATAACAGTCCCTGCAAGCATCAGCGAATTAAGTTTTGAACGACTGATCTCCCCTAAAAAGAAAAGTATCGAAGGAAGGATCACCAAAATTAATCCGGCTAATGAAATTATTTGAAGAATTCGTTTCATATTACGCTACCTTTTTTTGATACAACTTACTAAACAGTAAAAACAAACCTATAGCCAATACCCATGCCGGAAGAGGCAGGAAATAAAGTTCAACACCCACTGCAATATTCATAATCAATGCAGCTATCAATAAAATAAACCAGGTCAGCCCGGCAGCCCAGTTAAAATTGATTTTCATTTTTTCTGCATAATAATCCTGCAACTGAAACTTTTTCATCAGATAAAAATCTGCAAAAATTACTCCGCCCATAGGTATTAAAACAAGTCCGTACAGTGCCACAAAATCCATTAACTTCATTACTAATGCAGGAAAAAGAGCAGCTGTTGTAGTAACCAGTCCGGCCAGAAGAGTAACCTTCCACCGGCTCCACCCGGGAGAGGCCACCTGCAAAGCCAGTCCGGCCCGATAGAGAGTCGGGTTGGCTGTAGTCCACCCGGCAACAATAACACAAAGAGCACCGGCTATTCCGGCAGCCTGAAAAGCTACCTCTCCGGGAGCATCACTTGAAGCAGCAGCATACAAAATACCGGAGCAAATCCATGCTACATAATGTCCTAAAAACATCCCTACGGCAGAAGCAAACCCATACTGCCATTTCCTGGCATAACGGAATATCGAAAGGTCACTCATACCAAGATGCATTGCTGCATTAGCAAACCAGGTAAAAAAGATGACGTGCCATATTGTAAACTTTGATTGCCCTTCAAGCGCTCTGCCGGTCCATATCTTCTCATGAGCCACATCCCAAAAATTACCCAAATTGGTTTCTATTCCCAATTTTGGAAAAGAGGCAATTGCTGCGGCAATAAATATCAAAAACATCCACGGTGCCGCTACTTTTGAAAATCTTGCCATCTTTTCAAATCCCAGAATTGCAAATATGGTAATAACTGCTCCAACAACAAATACAGTGATAACCCAACCGGCACTTGTGGGGTACATATCATTCAATGTAGGCATTTCAACATTAAAAGGTATACCCGCTGCCGTAGCCGAGACAGCCACCATTGCTCCTGCCAGAAAGCAAAACATGAGGGCATTTACAATATTATAAAGAAAAACCAGTACCGAACCGCAAATTTTTTTCAATTGCCAGTATAATGATAACCGGACTTTCACTGCAATAGGTGCCGTAATGAATGCCCAGCTAAGGACAGCCATTATATTTCCTATCAATCCTCCTAAAAACATATCAGTAACAGATACTCCGTGAGCGACAAAAAGCATACCTATAACAAACTCAGTACCGGCCACATGCTCTCCGGCAAAGCTTCCCAAAAAATTACCAATACCCTGCAAGGCGTTATTAGTCACAGGCTCACGGTCAAACTCATAAAGTGAGTCTAACCTTTTTGAAATGGTTTGTACCTTCATGCTGTAGTTCAATTATGTTTAAAAAGTTTCTAATTTATAGAATAAATTTCAAAAATTTCAGGAAACTTACAAACTTTAATTGTAATTATGTAACTTGGTCAAAATAGAATATTATTATGCAAAATACATTACTAACCTATTTTAATAAACGTTTGGGCCGCGAAGACCTCCATGAAAAGAAAAAAACAAATCCTGGCCCGGTGATCACAATATCCAGACAAGTAGGATGTAACGGAGTAAAACTTGCAAAAAAAATTGCAGACAAATTAAACGAGCATCCTGCATTTTCAACATGGAAATTATTAAGTAAGGAGATCTTCTATGAAAGCGCCAAAGAGCTGGATATGGAGCCTGAAAAAATCAGGAGAATGTTCAAACAGGAAGAATCATTTACACTGACAGACATAATTAACTCATTAGGAACCAGAAGATTTAAAAGTGAAAAGAAAATTGTCAGAACTGTAAAAGAGATTATTTACTCTTTTGCAGAGGATGGCTATTGCATCATAGTAGGCCGGGCAGCACATATTATTGCAAGCGACATTAAAAATACCCTTCATGTCAGGTTGTACGCTCCCTTGAAATACAGGGTTAAAACGATTATGGAGAACAACCTTTTAAATATGGAGGAAGCATATGAGTTTATCAGCAAAGTTGAAAAAGAACGAATTGCCTTTCGGAATACTATTGGAGGAATAAATACGGAAACCGACCTGTTTGATATTTTTATTAACAGGGCAACATTTGATGATGAAGATACCATTTACCTAATAATAAAAGCAGCAGAAAAAAAAGGCATTTTTAAAGATTACCTGGACCTTCCGCATCTTTATCTGTAACTAAGAGATTTTCTTCCGGCGGGATAATTAAGAATAACCTGTCCAGTCAATTGCAGGAATTAACCTTTCAAAGCAGTTTATATCTCCATAAAGAAAATCTGCCGGGCGGGATGGATTGTCATAACACATCATCGGATGCATCATAGATATGGCATTTTTAAGTTCAATGCCTCCTGATGCTTCTGCTGCATGGTTGCCCCAAAGAAACCATACTGCACCATCTGCTTTTTGATTAATAAAATTTAAAAGCTTTGCCGTAAAATTTTTCCATAGCTGTTTATGGCTTCCGGGATATCCGGGTTCACAAGTGAAAGATGTATTCAGCAACAGAACTCCCTGCTTCTCCCAATGGACAAACAACTCGCCGGGGGGCAGTACGGGAAAATCTGATTTAAGCTTTTCCTTAAGATTGCTATAACTGATAATTTCGCCGGTATAAGCTTTATAAACCGCCCTTAAAATATTCTTCAACGATATATTTCTAAAACTTTGTTCCCAGGTAGTTAAATCACCCACTTCAAAAGCCCGCCCGGTTGCTGCTCCTTCCTGCGGATAAGGGTCCTGACCCAAAATTACAACCTTGGCTTCATGGAGGGGAAACTCCAAAAACCTTAAAACCTTATCTGTGCATGGAGTATATGGCCGACCGGATATTTGAGACTCAATTTCTTTCAACAATCCTGTAATTGAACTGTTTAAAAATGGTTGCCAAATATCATTAACTGCAATATTTTTTAAAAAAACCGAGCTCATTTACATATATATTTTATCCTGTAACTTTTAAAGGCAGCCCTTTTATTTTTACCGGTTTCAAATCATCTGTCTTAATTTCAAACATATCATTTGGAGTAAGCTTACACTCTTCTATCATCTGAATGCAGTACTCTAACCTTCCAAGGTCAGAATCCACATTATTTGTTCCAAATGTAAATTTCACCCCTGCCTCCTTAGCAATTTTTATCATTCTTGCATCGGGCACTTTATATCTGGCATTTATTTCTAAAGCTATATTGTTGTCAGACAATACATTAACCACCTTTTTAATACGTTCTTCTGTCCACAGAGCTTCATACTCATCCATAATTGACTCAGGCAGGACAGTTGGGTTGACATAGATATCCACAGGTTCCTGCGAAAATACTGATTCTATCTTTTCAATCATCTGATCCATGAACTGCTGTTTATCATCAACCCAAACCTCTTCGGGTATCCATATACGGTTACGGCGTCCTTTATAATCGGTAAAAGTCATAACATCCGTAAATACATAATCAAATAAGGCAACAGCATCAGGAGAAAAAAGGGTAACCCATTCCCTGCCTTCAGCCTGCATCCCTTTAAACACCGGCACATCAGCAACTCCTGTAATATATTCATAAAGTGATAAATCATTTGTCACCGGAAAATGCAATCCGCAATTAGGTGCAATTCCATAATTTATACCTAACCGCTGAGAACTTTTTACCACATCACCGATTGTCAATCCGCCTTTAAGATGAACGTGGTAATCAATAACCGGAAAACCTGCTTTCATCAATTTAGTAATCAGTGTATCCCACTCTTTATCAACTTCCGGGCTTTTCCTTTCTGCTGCGGGAAGCCGCTTTACTTTAATATTTTTATAATATGTTGTACTCCCGGGATCATGAGCCTGAAGAGCAAAAGTGCCCTTGCCCAGGCGAATTCCATCATCACCTTTTGATCTCCAGGGATCGTCAGGCTCGATATACTCATTTACTTTTATATCATTCACGAACACTTCCACATGGTTTGCAACTACCCGAATCCGCATTTTAAACCATTCATTATCATTAACCAAAGGAAAATATATATTACGTACATTATATATACTTCCTGTTTTTCTTCTTTCAGGACTCTTTTCCGAACCACGGTAAGAGTTATTGACCTGAATTTCATAACCTAAATGAGGCCATCCCTCCTTTTTATAGCCTGTATGAATAAATATTCCGGAGTTAGCCTTTTCCAGGGTTTTTATTTCTGTTTCAAATTCAAAATTTTCAAATACACCGTTATAAAAGAGGTGAGCCCTGGGGCCTGAACATTTAATGGTGCCATCTTCTACCGTTATACTTTCTGAATTTTCAACCGAACATCTCCAACCGTTTAAAGTCTTGCCATCGAACATAGAAAACCATTCTCCTGTTGGTGGTTGTGATTTGCAGGCCATAAAAAGCAGAGTAACGACCAATAAGTTTAAAATATCAATTTGCTTCATAAATATAAATTAAAAAGTTCTCATCTTTTATGCACTCTTAATGTTCTGTATCCATAAATTGTAATAACCACAAAACTTATGAACGGAAGAATAAATGACACATTCACTGCAGGCAGCCGGCCAACTCTTCCCAAATCTATTATAGCACCCTGAAGGGGTGGCATCAATGCCCCACCCACAATAGCCATTACCAGCCCGGCAGCCCCCAGGGTAGAGTCATCACCAATCCCTTCAAGGGCAATTCCATAAATTGTAGGAAACATCAATGACATAAATGCAGATGTGGCAATAAGCAGATAAAGCCCGGCCATTCCCTGAATCAGTATAACACCCGTTGTTGTCAGCATACCGCCAATGCCAAACACCATCAGCAATAGCCGTGCATTCAAATATTTCATTAACATAGTACTTATAAATCTGCTGAGAAGGAAGATCATCATCGCCAATATATTGTAGTTCTGTGCTGTCGACTTAGATATTCCCAGATTATCTGCATAGTGTATAATAAAAGTCCAGCACATTATCTGAGCGCCAACATAAAAAACCTGCGTAACAACACCCTCCCTGTACTTAATATTTTTCATCAGTCTGCGAAATGAATCTTTCAGATGTATGGTGTGGTCAGCATTTTCCCTAACCGGCATTTTAGACAGATAGATAATGATGAACATAACAATTACCACAAATCCAAGTAAAACATATGGATTTCTGATAACAGCCAGATCGTGGGTTCTGACAACAGCTTTTTCAACTTCATTTAATGTATTAAATATCAACTCTCCCGCAGCATCTCTTTTGTCAGATTCAAGAGACCTGAGAATAAAGTTTGAAGCAACAAACATTCCTAAAAGAGAGCCCATCGGATTAAAAGACTGAGCCAGGTTAAGCCGGCGTGTAGCTGTCTTAGGATCACCCATAGAAAGAATATATGGGTTAGCTGGTGTTTCCAAAAAAGCAAGCCCGAATGTCAGGATATACAGGGAAACCAGAAAAAACTCAAATATCTCATACCGTGCAGCCGGATAAAACATCAATGCACCTATGGCATAGAGGCCTAATCCCATAAGTATTCCATTTTTATAACTGTACTTTTTTATAAATATT
>LSQX01312335.1_pt7 | contig 10533 bp, 9 predicted proteins | sample 654561 | NCBI WGS metagenome assembly LSQX01 (sample SAMN04489861, study PRJNA283612) | anaerobic digester metagenome | isolation source: 4 biogas reactors fed with cattle manure at either 37C or 55C with and... | place: Denmark: Kongens Lyngby | collected 2014
ATCAGCTGAATTTCCATTTCCGCGATCTCGGCTAAAGATGGACCTTGATCTTCGCTTTCCAAAAAACCCTTGAGGCGTGCCAGGTAAATGGTCACTCGTTCTATGTCATGATTGTGGATTAAGGGAGTCCAGTGCTCCTTCTGCATCTGCCAGGTAGTCTCGATTTGAGCATACATCTCCAGCGCTGTCTGCCACTGGCTGTTTCTCACCGCTTCTTTGACCAAGTCCAAGTTGCGGGAGATATGGTCGGTGGTTTTTAGAATCGATTGCTCCAACCACAACCCTCCTGCAATGATCAAAACGATCACTGCCAGAATAGCAATCCAGAGTCTCATAGGCATCTCCTTACGATTCTTTGGCTTGGAAGAAAAGCTCGCCTTGGGTATTGAGGGAGGCAATCAGCACTTCACTGGGGCTCTTGATCCCGTAGATCTCCAGTTCGGACCGGAGCCAAGCCTCGCTGAGCTTGGCCTTTTTCAGTTCGGAGACCATGACTTTGCCATCCATAATCAAGACTAGGGGCAGTCCTTCGTACTCTGTCGCGACCTGCAGATCCACGGGTGTAACAGGGCGTTTCTGCGATTTCAGAAGTACACTCAACTCGCCGCTTGTCTCCAAAATAGCAAACTCCACATCGCCCAGATCGAAGATGGATTTCAGCCGCAGCTGCTCCATCAGCTCATCGAGGTTGTAGCGGGCTTTACGCATCTCGACCTCCTGAATGACACCATTGGCGATGATCAGGTTGTAGCGTCCATCTAAAAAGGAGCGAAAGCGTACCGAACGCAGGCTGAGGACACTTAGAGTGACCTGAACGAAGAGTAGGGTCGTGATGGCGATAAACCCGTTGATTAAAGGAATGTTGGGGTCCTGCATGGGTATAACCGCTAATTCGGCAATCATAATGGCTATAACGAGCTCGAAGGGCTCTAGTTGGGCGATTTGTCTCTTGCCCATGAGCCGCATCGTGACCACCACAAGGATATACAAAAAGACGGTTCTAACCATGGTAATCAGCACAGACAACACCCCTTACCGTAATTATGTCCCTGGCCCCCTCGGGGAATACCTAGGATTATCGGCAGAAGAATAGTATAATGGAAGGGTATCAAGCGATTTTTTTCAAAGGAGTCCTGTATGAAACATTTCTATTTAAAGACCATGGGTTGTCAGATGAACGACCATGATTCTGAAGTGATCACTGGCATTCTCCTGTCCCTAGGTTACCAACCAACGGAAAGTGTGGAGAAGGCTGATTTCATCCTCTATAATACCTGCTGTGTGCGGGAGAATCCCGAGCGCAAGGTCTACGGGCATATTAGTGCCTTCCGCCGCCTCAAAGAGCAACATCCTGAGCTGGTGATCGGAATCTGCGGCTGTATGCCCCAGCAACCGCAAGAACTGGAAACAATGCTCAAGAGACTGCCCCATGTGGACCTAATCTTCGGCACCCATAACATCCATCGCCTCCCCGAACTGCTTAATCGGGCGACAAGCGGGGAGAGGGTTGTGGAGATCTGGGACGAAGCCCAATATGGTGAGGGTCAGGACTTCCGGGATCAATTGCCAGTTCAGCGTACTAGCAAGCTCAAGGCCTTTGTAAACATCATTTACGGATGCACCAACTTTTGCACCTATTGCATCGTTCCCTACGTGCGGGGAAGGGAGCATAGCCGCACCCCAGACAGTATCCGAGGCGACATCCTCGACTTGGTGGCCGAAGGGTATAAGGAAGTGACCCTGCTCGGGCAAAACGTGAATGCCTATGGCAAGGACTTAAGCGAAAAGACCTCCTTCAGTTCTCTGCTTGAAGACCTGAACACCATCCCTGGCTTCGCTAGGATTCGCTTCACCACCAGCCATCCTCGGGATGTGGGAGCGGACTTGATTGGAGCCTTGGCCTCCCTAGAGAAGGTGTGCGAACATCTCCATCTGCCGGTTCAAGCTGGAAGCTCAAGGATCCTCAAGCGCATGAATCGTGGCTACACCAGAGACGACTACCTGAGACTGGTGGATCAGGTTCGGCAAGCTGTACCCGAAATCAGCCTGACTACAGACCTCATCGTAGGTTTTCCGGGAGAAACGGATCAAGACTTCCAGGATACTCTCAGCCTCGTGCGGGAAGTGGGCTTTGATTCAGCCTTCACCTTCATCTATTCACCGAGGGAGGGTACCCCTGCGGCGAGATTGCCCGATCAGATTCCGGAAGACCTCAAGAAAGAACGGATCTATGAACTGATAGAACTGCAAAACGCCATCAGCGATGCCCAGATGCAGAAACTGGTGGGCAGCACCCAGGAGCTGCTGGTGGAAGGTCACGGAAAAAGTGGACTGGTGGGACGAACCCGCACCAATCGCCAAGTATACCTGGAGGGGACAGAAGACCTTGTCGGTTCCCTGGTTTCAGCTGAGATTACCCAGGCGAGCACTTGGAGTCTGCAAGGACGAATTCTTTAAGGGAGTAGAGAGCACTGTGAAACTTACCCCAATGATGCAGCAGTATTACGAACTCAAGGAGCAGTACCCCGACAGTCTTCTCTTTTTTAGGCTGGGGGATTTCTATGAGATGTTTGGGGACGATGCCAAAGTGGCCTCGAAAGTGCTGGAGATCGCCTTAACGTCCAGAGAAGCGGGCCCCCAGGGACGCATTCCCATGTGTGGAGTTCCCCATCATGCTGCAGAAGGCTACTTGGAAAAGCTCGTTCGCAGCGGATATCGGGTGGCCCTCTGCGAACAGCTGGAGGACCCCAAACAAGCGAAAGGTGTGGTCAAACGCGATGTGGTGCGACTGATCACTCCCGGCACATTCATCGAAGGTCATCTCGAAGGGGAAGAAAACCAGTTCTTGCTGGCCATCGGCTGGGAGGCGAAGTCGTTTGCCCTCGCCTCGTTGGACATGTCCACGGGGGAGTTCATGACTGTCTCTCTGGCCAACCAGTCCCAGTTGGAGGATGAGCTGCGGCGGTTGAATCCCGCCGAGATCGTGTTGACTGCAGACCTAAGGATCTTGACTGTGGTGGAAGCAGCGGGTGAGGTGCTAGGATGTCCCATCACAATCTGGGGCGAAAAGCAGGAAAGCCTGGCCAGGGCAGGCCAAATCCTTTTGGAGCACTTTGGGGTATCCACACTAACGCCCTTTGGCCTGACTACCTCGTCCGAGATTTTGGCAGCAGCTTTGGCCCTCCGCTACGTACAAGAAACGCAGCGCAGTGTACTCAGCCATATTCGGGTTGTTCGCAGTTACAAACTGGAAGAGTTCCTGCAAATCGATGGCCACAGTAGGCAGAATCTTGAATTGACCCAGACGATTCGGGACGGCAAAAAAACCGGTTCTTTACTCGGGGTCTTAGACTACACCGCGACCAGCATGGGCGCCCGGCTGTTGCGAGCGTATCTGGAAAAGCCTCTGCTTAATCGGGAGAAAATTGTGGCTAGGCAAGATGCTGTGGAAGCACTCTGGAAGGACACAGCCCTGCGCCTGGACCTGGCGGCGGTCTTGGGCGAAGTCTATGATCTCGAACGGCTATTGGGCCGCTTAGTGACTGGGAGCGGCAATGCCCGGGACCTTTTGGCCTTGGCAGAATCTTTGGGTAAAATCCCTGCTATTCAAGGCCTTTTTGCCAATGACCCAGCCCCGCTCTTAACCACTCTCGTCCAGGATCTTGATCCGCTGGTTGATTTTGTGGACCTCATTAAAAGAGCGATCGTGGATCAGCCGGCCATAACGCTCCGAGATGGCAATTTGATCAGGGATGGTTACCATGCTGAGCTGGACAAGTTACGCCAAGCACGTCGTGGGGGGAAAGACTGGATCCGCGATTTAGAGGCCACTGAGCGGCAGCGAACAGGTATCAAGTCGCTGAAGGTAGGTTTTAACCGCGTCTTTGGTTATTATCTTGAGGTGACCAATGCCAACTCCCATCTCGTTCCCCAAGACTACCAGCGTAAGCAAACCTTAGCCAATTCCGAGCGCTATATTACACCCGAACTAAAAGAGCAGGAAGCGCTGGTGCTCGGTGCAGATGAACGCATTAAGGAACTGGAGTATGAACTGTTTGTGACCATTCGCAGGCAAGTCCAGGATCATGTGGAGTCCATTCAGCAAAATGCGCAGATCATAGCAGCCCTCGATGTGTTCCAAAGCCTGGCCGCTGCAGCAGTCAAACACAGGTTCGAGCGGCCTCTGATCTGTGAGGAGCCCATACTCGATATCAAGCAGGGACGTCATCCTGTGATCGAGGCAGCAGATGGTCAGTTCGTGCCCAATGATGTCTTCTTTGATCGCAACCAACAGATCATCCTGCTCACAGGCCCTAATATGGCAGGGAAGAGTACCTACCTGAGGCAAGTGGCCCTGCTGGTGATCATGGCGCAGATGGGGAGCTTTATACCGGCTCAGGAAGCCAAAATCGGCTTAGTCGACCGCATTTTTACGCGCATCGGGGCCAGCGATGATTTAAGTACCGGCCAGAGCACTTTTATGGTCGAGTGTTCGGAGACCGCAGAGCTTCTACTCAATGCCACCAGCCGTTCCCTGATTATCCTGGATGAGCTGGGTCGAGGTACCAGCACCTTCGATGGCATGGCCATTGCTCAAGCGGTGATTGAGTACATTCATGCCAAAGTGAAGGCCCGAACCCTCTTTTCCACGCATTTTCATGAGTTGACTCAGCTGGAGTACAGCCTGAAGCGGCTGGTCAGTTATCGAGTGGAGGTGGAGGAGAAGGACGGTCACATCTACTTCTTACACCGCGTCTCTCGGGGAAGTACAGACCGCAGCTATGGAATCAACGTAGCTCGTATGGCGGGTATCCCGCAACCTGTGATCAGGCGCTCCCTGGAGCTCTTGGAAGAGCTGGAGACCCAGGGGAATGGCCCGAAACAATTGGATCTCTTTAAGACACTGGATTACGACAGCGCCATGCTGGAACCCAACGCAGAGACGGCAGCCACAAGCCAATGGGAAAAGGAACTCTTGGATCTTGATCTTGATCATGTGACTCCCCTGGAAGCCTTGCAGTTGCTGACCGTCTGGCAGCAAAAAGCAGGGGCAAAGGAGAGTGACTAAAATGGCCCAGATTAAAGTATTGCCTCCTGAGGTTGCGCATAAAATAGCGGCAGGTGAGGTCATTGAGCGCCCGGCTTCCTGCGTGAAGGAGTTGGTTGAAAACTCCATTGACGCGGGAGCTACCCAGATCACAGTTGAGATTCAAGGGGGAGGGCTGGAGCTCATTCGTGTACAGGACAATGGGTCCGGCATTGCCCGAGACGATCTGGAGCTGGCCTTTGAGCCCCACGCCACCAGTAAGATAGAGCGTGCAGAGGATCTTTTCGCCCTCTATACGCTCGGTTTCCGCGGGGAAGCCCTGCCTAGTATGGCCAGCATTGCCAAACTCACTTTGGTTTCCCGACCAGCTGATCAAAAGAATGGATATAAAATCTGGCAGAAGCAGGGCAAGTGGGTTGTGGAACCCGAGGGGACGCCGCCTGGAACCACAGTGGAGGTTCGGGAGCTTTTCTACAACGTTCCCGCACGGCTCAAGTTCCTGAGATCTGCTGCCGCCGAACGCCGTCAGGTACTGGAACTCTGCACCAAGATGGCACTGGCCCAGCCCCATATTGCCTTTCGGATTGCCGCCGAAGGAAAACTCGTCTTGGCAACACCAGGGAGCGGACGCCTTCTGGATACCATTTTGCTGGTGCACGGGGGAAATGTCGCCCAGGAGCTCATCAAGTTCCAGGCCAGTTACGCCTGGGGCCAGGTCCAGGGGTACCTTGGCTCTCCACGTCTAGCCAAAGGCAATCGCAGCGGCCAGATCTTCATCATGAACGGACGGGTAATCCAGAACCAGACCTTGCGGGTGGCTTTGGAAAAGGCTTACCATGGCCTTTTGCCCAGCCGCGCTTTCCCCTGGGCTCTCCTTGCAGTGGAGTTACGTCCTGAGCTGGTGGACTGTAATGTCCATCCAGCCAAGGCCGAAGTGCGCTTTGCCCAGGAACAAGTCATGTTCAGTGATATTCTGCAGGCAGTCCGATCGGGCCTCTCCAGACAAAATTTAGCTCCCACGCTGCAGCAAACGGAAACTCCCAGGAAGTCGATGCCAGCCCGTACAGCCCCACAAACGCAGCTTAAGTGGGAGCCGGAGACCTGGCAGCATATGGATGAGCTCCTCAAGAGCTACCGCGCCAAACGGGAAGATCGAGAGCAGAGGGAGCAGGATTTCATGGTGCAAGAGAGTAAAGAGCCCTTCCTCTCCCAGGCACCCTCCGGGAAAGATGAGGACCTCAGGTCCCATCTGCGAACGGGCCGGATCATAGGACAGCTTCATCAAACCTATATTCTACTGGAAGTTCCGGAAGGCTTATGGCTCCTGGACCAGCACATTGTGCATGAACGCATCCTCCTAGAGGAGCTCGAAGCATCCTTCGAAAACGCAACCCTCCATATCCAGGAAATTCTCCCTCAACACCTGGAGTTCACCCCCAGCGAGGCTGCGCTGGTGGAGGAGAGCGTGGACCGGCTCCGAGAATTCGGTTTGGAACTGGAAGCCTTTGGCCAGAACAGTTTTCTGCTGAGGGCAGTTCCAAGTACCCTGGCCCACAGTGGCGGTAATTGGAAAGAGGAGATTTTGGAGATTGCCAGCACCTCAAAGAAAACAACGTCCCAAAAGCAAGAGGCCCTGATTACCCTGGCCTGTAAAGGGGCAGTAAAAGCAGGGGAGTACCTGGACGAAAACGTGATCCGGGCACTCCTTAACCGGCTCGCCGAGGCCAAAAACCCATTCACCTGTCCCCACGGACGCCCCATCATTGTTCGCCTGGAGAACCATGAGCTTAGCCGGCGATTTGGCCGTACTTAGGAGTGAAATCTTGTGGTACAACAGAAGATTCTTGTCATTTTGGGTCCCACGGCTGTGGGGAAAACCGAGCTTAGTCTCGATCTGGCTCGGCAGTTTGGCGGTGAGATCATTTCCGCCGACTCCATGCAGGTTTATCGGGGCCTGGATATCGGCACGGCCAAACCTAGTCCAGAGGAACGCAGGGCGGTTGTCCATCATCTTGTGGATGTGGTGGATCCGGACACACCTTTCAATGTGGCGGACTACGTTCGCCTGGCCGAAGAGGTTCTAGCTGGACTCAAATCCCGGAAGACAACGGCCATTTTGTCTGGAGGAACAGGACTCTATATCGATGCTTTGCTCCAAGGCTTCCTCTTTCCTGATGCATCTGCCGATGCAGCTATCCGCAGCGAGCTTGAACAGCAGGCGCAAAGGGATCCCCTAAGCCTGTTTGAGGACCTAAAGAAGGTGGATCCACTCAGTGCCAAGAGACTGCATCCCCATGATTTACGCCGCATTATCCGGGCCCTGGAGGTTTACAGGCGGACAGGCGAACCCATTAGTCTCCTGCAGCGCAGAAAGGCGCAAGAAAAAAGACCCTACCAGCCCGTATATATTGGCCTTTGGCGGGACCGGCCAGACCTTTATGCTCGGGTGAATCGCAGGGTGGACGCCATGATCCAGGCCGGCCTGGTCGACGAGGTCGCCGGTCTGCTCAAGACCTACCCAGAGCAGCCAACTGCGCTGCAGGCCCTCGGATATAAGGAGATTGCCTGCTATCTGCGGGGGGAGACGACCCTAGAAGAGGCCATCGAACGACTGAAACGAGATACCCGTCGCTACGCCAAGCGTCAATTGTCCTGGTTTAAACGCAATAGGGACATCCGCTGGTTTAATCGCACGGAGATCACAGATGAAAGGATCAAGCAAGAAGCCCAGGCCCTCTGGGAACCTTCCTAGCTCCATCGGCGTATAGATAGTCGGGAGAGGTGGGGAGGGATGCCCATGAAGGCGCAGACCGAATTTCAGGGATTGGAGGCAAACCAAAGGGAACGCCTGCGCAGACTGCAAGAGCAACTGGACTCCCTGATTGGTTTGCAGTCGGTCAAGAAAGTGATTGGCGAGATTCAGGCCTTTGCTCTGATCCAAAAGTACAGAGAGACGCTGCAATTAGCCTGTGAGCCCATGGCCCTACATACCATTTATACAGGGAATCCTGGAACAGGTAAGACCACTGTGGCCCGCATCTTTAGCCAAATGCTCAAGGAAATGGGAATCCTGCAAAAGGGTCATACAGTGGAAGTGGAGCGTGCGGATCTTGTGGCCCAGTATATTGGTCAGACCGCTCAAAAGACCAGAGAGGTCCTGAAACAAGCCTCAGGAGGCCTGCTTTTTATCGATGAAGCATACTCCTTAGCCAGGGGTGGAGAGAGGGACTTTGGGAAAGAAGCCATTGATACCCTGGTGAAAGCAGTAGAAGACCAGCGGGACAGCCTCGTGGTCATTCTGGCCGGGTATCCAAAGCCCATGGAGGCGTTTCTAGAAGTCAATCCCGGATTGCGATCCCGTTTCCCGGTGACAATTAACTTCCCCGATTACTCCGATATCGAACTGTACAAGATCGCCCTTGGCATGCTTGAGCAGAGGGACTATACCTTGACAGCCCAGGCTCAACAGGAACTGGTACGCCAAATCCGGCGTCTGCGTCAAGGCGACCCAGCCACCTTCGGCAACGCCAGAGCCGTACGCAATCTGGTGGAACAGTTGATCCGCAGGCAAGCGGTGCGGCTGGTTCGGAAACCCGGCTTAACCAGAGGGGAGCTCACCGTGATCACGCCGATGGATTTTCGGTGAATGGAGGACAGAAGCAGGATTTGCCCATGCAGATAACGAAAATATAGAGATCAGTATTCGTCAGGAGGATCATCTAGTGTATTCCATCGCTTATGAGTTTGAAACGGAAGAACAAATGAAGGCTGTGGCCGACCAACTTTGGAACAAACACGGCATTACAGGTGAATTTGAAATGTATCAGGCGGGCAACGGACGTTTCCGGTTGCATATCTATTCGGAAAAGCAGATTAGAGAAAGTGTCCTGGAAAAACTGCCCGGTAAACATGTCCAGGTTAAAGGAAGCTACGGGGTACCGGCGCCCAAAGAGGTTGTCAGTGAAGAGAATTAGGGAAGCCAAAGAAAAGTCACGTCCATACTTCGAAGCCGTGGAAGAAGTGGCGTTAGCCAATCAAGAAAAGGTTCTGAGTGCCTTTCATGCTGTGCGAGTGGGCAGCCACTGCTTCACCGATTCTACGGGATATGCTTATTCGGATCCGGGTCGCGAAGCTCTGGAAGCGGTATACGCCCATGTCTTTCGGGCCGACGCTGCATTGGTCCGCCCGCAAATAGCCTCAGGCACTCACGCCATCTCTCTGTGCCTCTCCATTCTAGAACCTGGAGAGGAACTTGTTTCGGTAACGGGCGCTCCCTACGACACGCTGCAGGCCGTGATCGGCGTTCGTGGCCATTCACCGCGAAGCTTGGTGAACCGTGGTATTTCCTACAGTGAAGTACCCCTGCTGGATGACGGGACCATCGATCTCGCATCCATCGCCCGCAAGATTACGCCCAAGACCAAAATGGCTATTTTGCAGCGTTCCCGAGGTTATAGCTGGCGCCCGTCCTTGACCATCGATGAGCTGGCTGCAGCTATTAACGCCATTCGCAGCAGCAACCCAACCTGCATTATCTTTGTGGACAACTGCTATGGAGAGTTTGTGGAGTTCTACGAGCCCCTGGAAGCAGGTGCTGACCTAATAGCCGGTTCTTTGATCAAAAACCCCGGTGGAACCCTGGCCGTAAGCGGGGGATACATCGCCGGCCGTGAGGATCTCGTTCAGCTCTGTGCCGAAATCCTGACCGCTCCCAGCCTGGCAGGGAAGATTGGCCCGACGTTTGGTTTGACACGCCAGCTTCTGCAGGGGCTCTTTTTGGCACCCCATGTAGTGGGAGAAGCGGTGAGTGGAGCCATTTTGGCCTCTCAACTCTTTGAGTCGTTAGGGTATGCGGTATCGCCGCTTCCCTTTGAGCGGCGCACAGATATTGTACAAGCCATCCGGTTTCACTCCCGGGATGAACTCCTGCGCTTCTGCCACGGAATTCAAAAAGCGGCACCCATCGATGCCCATTATATGCCTGTACCCAGCCCCATGCCTGGTTACAGCGATCAAGTGGTGATGGCTGGGGGCACCTTCATCCAAGGTTCATCCATTGAACTGAGTGCCGATGCTCCGCTCCGTGAACCCTACATCGGCTACCTTCAAGGGGGTATGTCCCGGCAGCATGTTGAGATCGGCCTGAAGTACGCCTTGGATGAGCTTGGGATCTTCGAGCAGTAATTGGCAGTCGTTTTTCGGAAGGACAAACCTTTACGATAGCGAATAGCATGGGAAACCACCGTATCGGGGGAGACATTCTTGTACATTACCAATTTGGAAATTGCCATTCGACTGGTTTTGGCCTTGGTTTTAGGAGGCCTGATCGGAATAGAAAGAGAGAGCATGGGACGGCCCGCTGGCTTTAGAACCCATATCCTAGTCAGCATGGGATCGGCCCTGATCATGATTACCTCGGCCTATGCCTTTGCAGACGCTCTGCCAGGAGGTTATGAACCGGGTCGCGTTGCCGCCCAGGTGGTGAG
>LSQX01182436.1_pt1 | contig 10532 bp, 9 predicted proteins | sample 654561 | NCBI WGS metagenome assembly LSQX01 (sample SAMN04489861, study PRJNA283612) | anaerobic digester metagenome | isolation source: 4 biogas reactors fed with cattle manure at either 37C or 55C with and... | place: Denmark: Kongens Lyngby | collected 2014
ATAACCCTGAAACCGTATTTTTCCGATAAAACCCGGGCCAGCTCCATCCCCACCTTCCCCACATTGCCGATATTACCCGGCAGTACATGGCCGTTTCTGTCCTGTTTACGGGGATCATCAATATAGGTTTCAGAGGTATGAGTATGATAAATAGCCACAAGGGGAATTTTCCTCCTTTCAACAGGCTCTGCTCTATCATTCCCGACAGCTTCACTCTTATCCGCCAGGTTAAACTTCAATCTGATAAGATTACCCTCATTCTGCGGAGGGGTATAGACTCTTTCCGCAGCCTGTTTCAGCTCCAGAGGGGTATAATAGGCCAGAAGGGGAATCTCTCTATTCAAATAGGTAAGGGGAGCCCTCAATCTTACCTTCGTAGCACCATAAATAAAGCGTTCAAAACTCAGCTTTTCTTTTACTTTATCCAGAAAAGAACCTTTATTGTAATAATAGTATTCTTCATCATAGCTTGACCAGACAGGAAGTACCATCTCTTTTTCCCGGTATTTTTTAATGTTCAGTATCAGCAATACTATAATTGCGATTATTAAAACTATCATGATTCCTTTTCTGGACATGGTTACTCCTCCCCTAAAATAATTATGAACTGCAGAAGCCAATTAGAACAGGCTGCAGGCAAAACAGGTCCGGGAATAAAAAAAAAGACAGGAAGGATCCTGTCCTTAAAAACAGTGATACCTCTCTGTCTTAAAGAAAATCAAACCATATATTAGCTGCAGATTATTAGCTGCTATTAGCTACAGATATAAAGAAATATTCTCAGGAGTTATATCTGGATGAAGAGCAATATTAATACCCCCGGCTATAATTCTCCCTACATTGAGAATCAATTCATCTACTCCCTTTGGAGATACTACCAGATTCCCCATAAAGGGGCCCAGAATATTACCAACCATTCTCTTCTTCTCATCTTCCTGAATATGACGAAATCTCTCCCTTTCCACCTTTGAAAAGATTTCTCCTTTCAGCATCTCTTCCATGGCATTATTAACAATAGTTATGGCATGTACAACTGTAGGGACACCGATTGCAATAACCGGTATTTTCATAGTTTCCTGATTAATTGCCATCCTCACTTTTCCAATGCCCGAACCTGGAGATATACCAGTATTACTGAGCTGAATTGTATTGGCCAATCTGCCGGTATGATGAGCTGCCAGAGAATCAATGGCTATTATCAAATCCGGCCTTACCTGTTCAACAACACCCTTAATTATCTCTGCCGTCTGTACACCGGTCAGTCCCAGGACACCTGGTGATAGTGCACAGACAGGCCGGAGACCTTTCCTCAATTCAGGCGGTGCTTCCTGATAAAGATGTCTTGTAACCATCAGGTGGTTAAGAACCTGCGGCCCCAGCGCATCTGCTGTTGCATTCCAGTTGCCGAGACCAACGACAAAAATAGTCGGCTCCAGATTGGGATGCGGCCTGACCCGGTCAAAATCAATCAAGGATACCAGTTCCTGAGACAATATCTCACTGAGTTCATCATGTACCAGGCGGTTTTGTCCCTTAAGGCCTTCAGACTCAATGGTAATATACTTGCCAACAGCTTTGCCAATGGCCTGTGCCCCCTGTTCATTCAAAACCTCAATTCTGGTTATTTTTGCATTTTCCCTTTTCTCTTCAACAACACTGACTCCCTGGATTTCTCCACCGGTACGCTGGACAGCCAGGTCATGTGCATCAATGGCCAGGTCATGTTCTGTCAGGGGATAATCTTTCCAGTATTCATTCTCAAAACGTATTCCTCCGCTGTTATCCATTTTAAAACCCCTTTACCTTAGTTCAGTCGGAACAAATGCATCTACCAGACCTATTACAAAGGCAGCCAGTAAAGCACCGATAATTGATACAGACAATCCTTCAATAACAAACTGGGTCAGATAGATAACCACTGCTGAAGTAAGAAATCCTACTATACCGCGGCTTTGCGGTGAAATCTTTTCACCAAAGAGTGATTCAATAACATATCCAAGAATTGCTATTACTATAGCTGCCAGAAGGGCATTAAAGAAACCTGCCATACTGAACNNGAACTATATACCCTACCGCGAGTAATACCAGGGCAGAAACAATAAACCTGACAACAGCACCCACAATCCCTTTCATCAAAATCACCTCCTGATTCCATTCTTGATATTCTGCTAATATTTTAACCACTTTAACTTTTTTCTATACAGAACTTGCATTTTCAAAGGACTCATGTTAAAATTATGATGTTATAAAAAAAATTACTTAGTCGGCTCTTTTTTTAAAATTTACTATTATAAATACCATCTGGACTGCTCTAAGGAGGTGAATGGATTGCCAGTAATCAAGTCTGCAAAGAAAAGAGTAAGGATTTCCGCTAAGAGAACAGCCCTCAACAGGGAGTGGAAAGATAGATTAAAGAGTTCCATCAAAAAATTTGAAAGACTTGTAGAGGAAGGAAATGTTGCAGAAGCAAAAGAACAATTACAGGAAACCTTCAAGGTAATTGATAAAGCTGCAAACAAGGGCATTATCCATAAAAATAATGCCGCCCGGAAGAAATCACGCTTGAGCAAAATGCTGAATAAGACTGCATAAAATAAAGGGGTTTATTCTATTCAAGAATACCCCTTTTTTATTGAAAAACTATCTTATTATCGCTATCTCAAGGGCCTGTTCAGGAATAAAACGCCCTGTAACAATGTTCCGGTTAGCCTCCAGGAATTTCGCCAGTATCCCTTCCAGTTCTCTTTCCGAGAACCTGTTACAATACTGGTAACACTTCTTTACCGGATACTGATGGGTTTCAAGCTCTCTGGCAATCTCCTCTATGCTTTTACCTTTTTCTTTCAAAACCCGGACAGACAACAACAATCTAATCTGCCAGGCCATGGTAGACAGGATACGCAGCGGTACTGCTCCGCCATCCAGCATAGTTCTCAAAATCCTGACAGCCTTCCCTTTCTCACCGGACATTATGGCATCTGTTAACTGGAATACCAGGCTGTCTTCATANNTCATATAACCTGTCCCTGCTTACAATTGAAATAATACTGTTTATATCAATTATATCTTTATCATAATTATATATGGAAATTTTCTCTATTTCGCTCTCCAGTCTCTGAAGATTGTTGCTAAACATCTCCTCCAGGAACTTAACACTCATCTGGTCTATTTTTTTCCCTCTTTTTTGAAACTCAGCAGCGATCCATTTATCCAGTTCAGCAAATCTGGGAGCAGAGATCTCAATTATCTCTCCAATCTCAGCTGCTGCCTTTACTGTTTTTAAAGTGTTTTTCAACTTTCCATCTACCAGTATTACTGTAATAGTAGTCCCGGGATAATTTTTGAACAGGGAAACAATGAGCTCATCTTTCTCCTGTTTTTCTGTAAAATAGCCGGAAGTCCTGGCCAGAATAAATCTCTTCCCGGACATGACCGGCGGTGTATTGGCACGGTTTTTTAAGAGGACGGGAAAATCCTCGCTGTCTTCCAGGTAAGTATAGTTAAAATCCCTTATATTTTCATCAACATAGTTCTCCACAAATTTATCCTTAAATTCACTCAGGATATATCTGTCCTCACTTGCTACAATATATAGGGGTTTCAATTTCTCTAAAGCCAGTCCCAATATATTATCCAGTCTTTTCATTTACCAGCTCATCCTTTTAATTTTTATCTTTTACCATAATAATATTAACATAAAAAGCACAATATCTGCAAATCATATTAATAGCTACCCGGCAGTCAGCACGTTAAAATCTTTAAACCACTTTTTTAAAGGCCTGATTCAATCATAACAAACTCATGCCGGATTTTTACAGGCGGCATGAACGTTCTGATTGCAGGTAGATCATATAGATCAGGGAGGACAGGTCCAGGACCATGTCCTCTCTCCCCCTATTGCAAATATCCCTCAATTGAATAATCATATCCATTGGTCCTTATCAATACCGCCCCCGCTTCATCTGTCCTCCACAGGCGGATACCCAGCCGGCTGCTCCGTTCAAGAATCTCCCGGGCAGGATGGCCGTAGTTATTCTTCCCCGCAGAGATTATACCTTCAAGAGGAGAAACTGCTTTCAGGAATTTTTCTGAAGAAGAACTGTTACTGCCATGATGGCCAAACTTCAATACACTGCTCTGTAAAGGGAGTTCCCCGCCAAGCAGTCTGTTCTCACCCTCTTTTTCCAGATCACCGGTCAAGAGAAGGGAAAAATCCCTGTATTCCACCCGTAATACCAGGGAATTATCATTACTGGAAAGGCCCCTGAAATCCGCTGAAGGGTTAAGGACCCTGAAAAAGACTTCATCCAGCTGAAAACAATCACCCTCCCTGGTCAACAATACAGGTATATTATATCTTTTTGCCTTAGCGATAATTTCTTCAGCGATTTCATTTCTTTCAAAATTTACCGGAAAAACCAGGACCTTAACCTTTCTCGTTTCAATGATGTCCAGTATGCCTGCTGCATGATCAGCATCAAAATGACTGATAAAGACAATCTCCAGGGTTCTGATACCCCGGTATTTCAAATATGGTAAAACTGTATATCTGCCCTGGGTTGATCCCGGACCGGCATACCCTCCTCCATCAACCAGGATATGCTTATTGCCCGGTGTAGAAAGGACTATGCTGTCACCCTGCCCTACTGCCAGAAAACTTATTTCCAGATCCCTCCTCAGGACAGCTTTAAGGTTAAATAATGAAATAATGATAAGGCTTACAGAAAGAATATAAATAAGCCCTCTCTTCCTCCTGGCTTCATTTAAGGGGATAATCCTTTTTTTCAGGTAAAAAGGCAGGATGAATATAAGAAAGAAACAAAATAATACCCTGAAAAGAGATGGTGTGGCTGTTTCTATGGCTCCTGATGGAATAAAGGTCATTATCTTTATACTATAAATAAGTATCCGGACAGGAAAACCCAACAGCTTAAAACCCACTGCTGCAAAGACCGGGTTAATCAGTCCCGAAAGCAGGGATATAATCGCCCCGGAAACGATTATCCCGGCCAGGGGAATCGCCAGGCTATTGGCAATAATCCCCACAGGGACTATGAGATTAAAATAATAGGCAGTCAGCGGAAAAGAGGCTAAAAAAGCCGCTATAGAGACAGAAAAAACAGGACCAGTAAGCTTTTCCAGGATTTCATGCCAGAAAACAATTGAGAGGAGCACAAGATATGAAAACTGAAAACCAGTGTCAAAAACCTGGCATGGGGCAAGTAAGTTATTCAGAAATGCAGTAAGGCCGAGTATATTGAGGATATCTCCTTTCCTCTTAAAAAAGGGAGCCCAGATAAAGGCAATGGAAAGAACTCCTGCCCTGAATATAGATGAACGGAAACCTGTCATCACAATATAAATGATAATCAATATACTCAATACTGTATACCGGATGCCTTCCGGCAACCTGAACATTTTAAGTAAAGTGAGAAAGATAAGAACCATATATCCTGTATGAAGGCCGGAAATGGCCAGTAGATGGTTTACCCCGCATAGGGTAAAATCTTCTGCCCATTCCCGGGGGAGCCTGTCCCTTTCACCCAGGATCAGTGCTTTCAGGAATTCATTATACGGCCTTTCAGCATTCTCATCTACCAGCCTGATCAAACGGTATTTTAATTTAATGATAGAATGGAGGAAAAAATTATCGAGTTCACAGAGTTTTTCTATCTCGCCATCCAGGTATCCCAGGCTGTAAACCCCCTTTCTCTTGAGATATTTGTATGCTGAGAAAGAGCCGGGATTCAGAGCGTCCTGAGGCCTGGAGAGGAAGAATCTTGCCCTGATCAGATCACCGCTCTTCAATTCCACAGGAAGATAGCGCTTATCTATCTGGATATAGCCGTATTTAACCTCATTTCCCTCAACAAAATAAGGCTTCAGCAACAGTTTATTCCCCTGTAATGAGCCCGTCTCCTCCCTGACCAGGGCAATAAGCTCCAGACTACCGGCAGAATTATATCTATCTAAAGAATAGCTGCTTACATACTTCAGCTCCTGCCAGTGCATTATATTGCAGCCGCCAAGAAAGACAACCACAAGGATCAGTAAAACTCTCCTCTTCTTCTCAAAAAATGCCGTAACAGAGAGCACAAATATGATACAGTTCAGGAAAAAGAAAAGCAGGCCGGAAACCACCCCTATGTGCTCATAAGCAATAATGCCCAGGATCAATAATACAGCAGAACTGAATAAGGGTCTGGCAGTTACGAATTCAGTTAACCGTAATCCTGTCCTTAATCTTCTCAAAGGTCTTCTCCCCGATACCGGAAACATTTAACAGGTCCTCAGGAGAGAGGAATGGGCCGTATGTATTACGATATTCAATAATCTTCCAGGCTTTCCCCGGGCCGATTCCGGTTAAACTCTGTAACTCTTCTGCTCCGGCGGTATTTATATTTACTTTCCCATTATTATTGGCCAGGGCGTTTCCTGGAACTGGAATATTGTGCAATATACCGGCTGATTCCTCACTGGAGGGGACATATATTTGCTGCCCGTCTGAAATAAATGCAGCCAGATTGATAATATCCAGATCGGCTTCAGGAGCGGCACCGCCTGCTGACTCAATAGCATCAATTACCCGGGAACCTTCGGTAAGCTCATAAACACCGGGACTCATCACCTTTCCTGCAACATGTACGAGGATCTTTTTCAGTTCTCCCTGGCTCAGGGGCTCATCCCCGGATTCAGTATTGCTCCCGTCACTTCCATAATCAGATTCCAGGTCATATATGTGATCTGTAGAATAACTGGCCAGTATCCGGGCATTATTGATGTTCTCACTGATAATGACAACACTGCCGGAAAGAAATACAAAAAGAGAAAAGCATAGAATAAAGATCTGCTCCTTTCGTATTTTTTTCATCCCATCACCTTCTTTTTTACTAACTATTTACTATATAATTCTTCTATATTTTGTAATTTCCTCTTTTTTATGTAATTTTTTCCTTCACTTCTGTACTTTGTCCCCTATCCATTTCCACAAAAAAAACCCTGTATAATACAGGGTTTTACAGACTATGCTCTGTTTTTTCTTTTATCCCATTACAACCTCCACATAGTGGACACTGCCGTCCCCGACAGCCCTTATCAGATTCCCTTCAATCTCTTTTCCATCCAGGCTTATCCTGGCAATACCCTTCTCCACATGATCTGGATTGGAAACATTTATCTTATAACGATCACCCCTATATACCTTTTCGACCTCAAAACCGTCCCATTCAGCAGGGATACAGGGATCAATACAGAGACCGCCGAATTCAGGCCTGATACCAAGTATCCACTGGCTAATCGCCACGAAGTTCCAGGTAGCTGTACCTGTAAGCCAGGAATTCTTGGCCTCTCCATGGTTTACAGCATCTTTTCCGGCCACCATCTGAGAATAAACATAAGGCTCTGTACGGTGAATATCACTGATATCTTCCAGAAAAGCAGGTGCAATTTTCCGGTAATATTCAAAAGCCCTGCTTCCATTACCGGCAATTGTCTCTGCTATCATTATCCAGGGATTATTATGACAAAAGATACCGCCATTTTCCTTGTATCCTGGTGGATATGAGGATATCTCACCCAATTCCAGGTGATATGATTTATAGGTCGGATCCAGCAGAACCAGGCCGTATTCAGTATCAAGCCTTTCCTTCACTGAATCCAGGGTCTTTCTGGCAAAACCATCATCAAGCCCGATACCGCCCATGATACAGAAACCCTGTGGTTCAATATATATCTGTCCTTCCTCATTTTCACTGCTTCCTATCTTGTTGCCGAAATAATCATAGGCCCTTAAGAACCATCTTTCATCCTTGCCGTGTTTTTCTATGGCCTCTTTCATCTTTTCGATTTCTTCAACTGCCCTTTCCGCCAGTTCATCCCTGCCCATGTATTTACAGAGCGCTACAAAATCCGGGCCGATGGTTATAAACATTCCTGCAATCATCACCGACTCTGCCTGGCTGTCTGTTTTCGCCTTCAGGGTCTGGAAAGACTGGCCTGGAGTGTCTGAAAAACAGTTCAGATTCAGGCAGTCATTCCAGTCTGCCTGTCCAATCAGGGGCAGGCCATGAGGGCCGCGGTTATTTACAACATGCATGAAGGATGCCTCTAAATGATCGAATAATATAGCTTCTTTGCCTGAATTAAAGGGGACCTTTTCTTCCAGAATACTATAATCACCTGTTTCCTTGATATAGGCACTTGTTCCCAGGATCAGCCATAAGGGGTCATCATTAAAGCCGCTTCCAATGGCATCATTACCCTTCTTGGTCAGTGGCTGATACTGATGATAAGCACTTCCATCCTCAAATTGAGTAGCAGCCAGATCCAGAATCCGCTCTCTGGCCCTTTCAGGTATCATATGGACTATTCCCAGCAGATCCTGATTTGAATCCCGGAAACCCATTCCTCTGCTTATACCTGATTCGAAATAGGAGGCACTCCGGGAAAGATTATATGTTACCATACACTGATACTGGTTCCAGATATTTACCATCCTATCCAGTTTCTCATTTTCAGATTTTACGTTAAAATTGGAGAGGAGTTCATTCCAGTAATTTTTCAATTCAAGAAAACTCTCTTCAACCCTTTCCTCTGTATTAAACCGTTCGATAAGCTCATAGGCTTTTTTCTTATTAATAATACCGAAAGCGGCCCATTTTTCATCAACATTATTTTCAATATATCCCAGCTGGAAGATAAGGGTCTTCTCCTCACCGGGCTCCAGCCCTATTTCAATACAATGTGAAGCAATGGGAGCCCAGCCGCTGGCAACAGAATTCCCTGACTGTCCTTTTTGTACTGCCTGTGGTTCATGAAAACCATTGTATAAGCCGAGAAAACTCTCCCGGTCTGTATCATAACCTGCAATTTCCGTATTCACAGTAAAGAATGCATAATGATTTCTCCGCTCTCTATACTCAGTTTTATGGAAAATTGTTGAACCTTCTATTTCAACCTCTCCAGTACTGAAATTCCGCTGGAAATTGGTCATATCATCAAAGGCATCCCAGAGGGCCCATTCTACAAATGAAAAGAGTTTCAAATTCCGTTTTCTTTCACCTGTATTTTTGAGCTTTACTCTATGAATTTCACAATCTGCTCCTATTGGGACAAAATACAGAATATCTGTACTGATTTCATTCTTTTCACTGCTTATTTTGCTATACCCCATTCCATGCCTGCATTCATAATTATCCAGTTCAGCCTTTACGGGTGCCCAGGTAGGAGACCAGTATTCACCGTTTTCATAGATATAATAATACTTGCCGCCGGCATCTGTAGGCACATTATTATATCTATAACGCGTTATTCTCCTCTTGCTGGCATCCCTGTAAAAACTATAACCTCCGGCAGTATTTGATAGAAGAACAAAGTAAGCCTCGGAGCCCAGATAATTTATCCATGGATATGGTGTTTCCGGTTGTGTAATAACATATTCCTTGTTGTTGTCATCAAAAAAACCAAACTTCATCTACATTTCCCCTTTCAAATAATATTACAACCCTTATATAGATAAACACTCCAGTAAAAGCTCTGTTTTATTTATAATCAGCTTTTCTAAAACGGTTTAGAAGAAGGACAAAAAAATAATTTTCAAGCCTGGCTGCCTATATTGCCCGGCATGATTCCCTTTTGACTAATTCTACCGGCAGGACAAGAGGTTCAGTTTCTCTTTCATTCTCCTTCATCATCTTAAAGAGAATATCTGCAGCCATATTTCCCATCAGATAGGTGTCCTGTTTGATAGTAGTAAGAGCCGGATTGATGATACTGCTTATCTCCAGATCATCAAAACCTATTATGGAAAAATCTCCGGGCACTGAATAGCCTGCATCCTGAATTGCCTTCATGGCACCTATTGCTATCATATCACTGTGGCAGAAAAAGGCAGTGGGCAGTTCTTTTTGTTTCAATATTTTCTTCATCTCCCGATAGCCGCCCTCTTCATTAAAGGAAGTTTCGGCTGCTATCCACTTTTCTTTTGTACACATACCCAGTCTTGCTATCTCTTCCCTGAATCCCCTGCTTCTGCATTGGGACGGGAAAGTATCTTCACCTGCGATCATTCCTACATTCCTGTGGCCCAGTTCATATAAATAATTAACAGCCATTTTCGCTCCTGTCAGGTTGTCAGATGTAATATATGTAGCATTCTTTGCTGTTATATCCAGGTCAAGTATTACAACGGGTATATCGGATTCCAGAAGCTCATGAAGGTTTTCATCATTTGAAATACCCATCAGTATTGCGCCGTCTATGTGTCTATTCAGGCATTTTTCCAGATAATCACAGGTCTTCTGCCATTTCAAATCAGAAAAATAAACAAAATCATATCCTCTCTTCCCGAGATTTATCTCCAGGGAAAACAATACCTCCTGGAAAAACATCTGGTGTAATCCCCTGCTGGGATGAAAGTGAATGAATACCCCTACAGAGCTGGATTTACTTGTAGATAAACTACGGGCTATTGCATTGGGCCTGTAATTAGCCTTTTTCATTATTTCAATTACCCTGTCCCGTGTTTCCTGTCC
>LSQX01249588.1_pt1 | contig 10532 bp, 11 predicted proteins | sample 654561 | NCBI WGS metagenome assembly LSQX01 (sample SAMN04489861, study PRJNA283612) | anaerobic digester metagenome | isolation source: 4 biogas reactors fed with cattle manure at either 37C or 55C with and... | place: Denmark: Kongens Lyngby | collected 2014
GAGTTCAAGAAGGAGCACGGCATTGATCTGCGCAATGACCGCATGGCGCTGCAGCGCCTGAAAGAAGCGGCCGAAAAGGCCAAGATCGAGCTTTCTTCCGTGACCTCCACTTCGGTCAACCTGCCCTTTATCACCGCCACCCAGGAGGGGCCGAAGCATCTCGATATGAACCTGACCCGGGCCAAATTCGAAGAGTTGACCGCGGACCTGGTGGAAAAGACGATGGGCCCCACGCGGCAAGCCCTTGCCGACGCCGGCCTCGAGCCCACGGAGATCGACCGGGTCATCCTCGTGGGCGGCTCAACCCGGATCCCGGCTGTGCAGGAAGCGATCCGCAAGCTGACCGGCAAGGAGCCGCATAAGGGGGTCAACCCCGACGAGGTAGTGGCGCTCGGCGCCGCTTACCAGGCCGCCGTACTGGCCGGAGAAGCCAAGGATGTGCTCTTGCTCGATGTGACACCCCTTTCGCTGGGTATCGAGACCCTGGGCGGCGTCTTCACCAAGATCATCGAGCGCAACACCACCATTCCAACCAGCAAAAAGCAGATCTTCTCCACTGCAGCCGATAACCAGACCAGCGTGGAGATCCACGTGCTGCAGGGCGAGCGCTCCATGGCGGCGGACAATAAAACCCTGGGGCGGTTTATGCTCGATGGCATTCCGCCGGCCCCGCGGGGCGTGCCCCAGATCGAAGTGAGCTTCGATATTGATGCCAACGGCATCGTCAACGTTTCGGCCAAGGATCTGGCCACCGGCAAGGAGCAAAAGATCACGATCACCGCCTCCAGCGGACTTGACAAGGACCAGATCGACCGCATGGTCAAAGAGTCGGAGCGCTATGCGGAAGAGGATAAAAAACGCCGCGAACTGGCCGACACCCGCAACCAGGCCGATTCGCTCGCCTACAGCGCCGAGAAGTCGCTCAAAGACCTGGGCGACAAGGTCGACGCGGCCAAGGCCGAAGAGATCAGGAAAGCCATTGAAGAGCTGCGCTCCGCTGCCGCGAGCGATGACCTGGATAAAATCAAGCGGGCCATTGAAAAAATGAACAGTTATCTGCATGAGCTGTCGGCGAAGCTCTACGAGCAGGCCAGGGCGCAGCAGGGAAGTGCCGGTGATGCTGCTGCGGGCGGCAGCAGCGGCGGCGCCGCGGACGCCGAAAACGTGGTCGACGCCGATTACGACGTGAAGGATGATGGCAAGTAAAGCTTAAGGCAAGCCAAAAGTTTTCACTTAATGATTTGCCGGAGTCAGCGATTTTATCATGCCGAAGGATGAATGAGGATTGGCCAAAAGAGACTATTACGAGGTGCTGGGGGTAGAGCGGAACGCCTCTCTGGAGGAGATCAAGAAGGCCTATCGCCGGCTCGCCCGCCAGTATCACCCTGATTTTAACAAAGCGCCCGACGCAGAGCTAAAGTTTAAAGAGATCAACGAAGCATACGAGGTGCTTTCCGATCCCCAGAAGCGCGAGCAATATGACCGCTTCGGCCATCAGACCGATTTTAGCGGTTTTGGCGGCGGATTTAACGGCGCCGACTTCAGCGGGTTCGGCTTTGAAAGCATTTTTGAGAGCTTCTTTGGCGGCGGATTTGGCGGGGGGCGGCGCCGCCCGCCCGGCCCGGAACAGGGCCCGGACCTGCGCTACGATCTGGAGATCACCCTGGAAGATGCCTACTACGGCCGGGCGAAGGAGATCAAAATCCCGCGCACTGAGCTGTGCCCCGACTGCAAGGGCAGCCGCGCCAAACCGGGCACCAGGCCGGAAACCTGTTCCGCCTGCGGCGGCAGCGGGCAGCAGCGGCATGTGCGCAATACGCCCTTTGGCAGCATGATCAACGTGGTCACCTGCCTGGCCTGCGGCGGTGAAGGTAAGATCGTCAAGGAGCCCTGTCCCGCCTGCCGCGGCCAGGGGCGCGTGGTCCGGGAAAGAAAAATCGAGATCCGGATCCCGCCCGGCGTGGAGCACGGTTCCCGCCTCCGCATTTCCGGCGAGGGGGAAGCGGGGCTGCGCGGCGGTCCGCCCGGCGACCTTTATGTCGTCATCAGCATCCGCCCGCACAAGCTGTTTCAGCGAGAGGGCAGCGATCTGATCTACGAGATGAGCCTCGATATGGCCCGGGCTGCCCTGGGGCTGGAGGTGGAAGTGCCAACCCTCGAAAAAGATCCCGCGGTCTTGCGGATCCCGGAAGGGACGCAGCCCGGAACCGTGTTCCGGCTGAAAGGAAAAGGGATGCCGCGGCTGCGCGGCGCCGGCAAAGGGGACCTGAAGGTGAAAGTGAATGTGACGGTGCCCAGGCATTTGACGGCGCGCCAGCGGCAGCTCTTAAAGGAGTTTGTCAGTGCCGGTGAGGATAAGGGTTTTATTAACCGGTTTAAGGATGCCCTTGGCGGTAAATAACCTGCAGGGCAGCCGGTCTGGAGTGAAAAATGCACGTCTTTTTTGTCGAAGGAACAAGCCTGGCCGCAGGAAGCGAAGTGACACTGGCACCGGCGGACTTAAACCACGCCTGCCGGGTGCTGCGCCTGCAAAAAGACAGCCCTGTCATCGTTTCGGACGGACAGGGCTTAGCTTTTAAGGGGATCATTACCGCCTTGACACCGCGCGAGGGGCGGGTGCGGCTCGCCGCCGCTGTGCCCCCGGCGGAATCGCCCCTCAGGGTAACCTTAATGCAGGCCCTGGTCAAGGGAGAGAAGATGGATCTGATCGTGCGCCAGGCGGTGGAACTGGGGGTGGCGCGCCTGGTGCCGGTGGCAACGGGGCGCAGCATTCCGCGGCTGAACGCGGCCAAAGAGGCCGGCCGCCTGGAGCGCTGGCGCAAAATTGCCCGCGCGGCCGCGGCCCAGTGCCGCCGGGCGGTCATTCCGGTTGTGGAACCGCTGCACAGCTTTGCAGAGGTCTTGGCCCTGGTTGGCGGCGCCATGACCCTGGTGCCCTGGGAAAAGGAGCGTCACTTAAGCCTGGGGGCGCTCTTGCGCCAGCCCGGGCCGGGGGACGGGGCACTTCTCGTGTTTGTAGGCCCGGAAGGAGGGTTTAGCGCGGCGGAAGCGAAATTACTCACAGCTGCCGGCGCCCGGACCGTTCAGCTTGGGCCGCGCATTTTGCGCGCCGAAACCGCCGCCGCGGCTGTCCTGGGCCTGGTCCAGGCGGCCTGGGGCGACCTGGGAGGCGATTCACACCGGTGAAAAAAAAGGTGGCTTTCTATACCCTGGGATGCAAGGTCAATTTCTGCGAAACGGAGGCGCTGAAAGCCCTGTTTGAAAAAGCGGGTTACAGCGTCACCGCTTTTGCCCAGCGGGCCGATGTTTACGTGATCAACACCTGCACCGTGACCAGCATCAGCGATCATAAATCGCGCAAAATGATCCGCCGTGCCAGGCGCCTCAATCCCGATGCCATTGTGGTGGCTGCAGGGTGTTATGCCCAGGGCTTTCCCAAGGCCCTCGAGGAGATGGGGGCGGTGGATCTCGTGATCGGGACGCGCGGCCGGGAAGAGCTGCCGCAGCTCGTGGAATCGCTGCAACGGGACAGGCCCCTGGTCATGGTGGAGCCGTACCGGGAGCAAAGCCCTTTTGAGATGCTCCCGCCGGTAAAACAGCGGGGGAGGACCCGCGGTTTTTTAAAGATCCAGGAGGGCTGCAATGACCGCTGCGCCTATTGCATTATCCCCACGGTGCGCGGCCCGGTGCGCAGCATGCCTCTAGCCGAGGTGCTACTGCGCGCCCGCACCCTGCTGCGCCAGGGTTGCAAAGAGATCGTGCTCACCGGGATTCACCTGGGGCTCTACGGCGCGGACCTGGAAGGGGTGACGCTGGCCGGGCTGCTCAAGGAGCTGGAGCAGCTCCCCGGCCTGGCAAGGATTCGCCTCAGCTCTCTCGAACCGGCCGATATCACCGGTGAACTGGTGGAGTGCCTGGCCGCTTCCACGGTGATCTGCCCGCACCTGCATATCGCCCTGCAAAGCGGGGACGGGGAAATCCTGCAGCGGATGAACCGCAGCTACACGCCGGAGGAATACCTTTACCTGGTCAACTGGTTAAGGCAGGAGATACCCGGCATCGCGGTGAGCACCGATGTGATCGTCGGATTTCCGGGGGAAACGGAGGGGCATCACCGGCGCAGCATGCAGTTTGTGCGCCGGCTTCAGTTCAGCCGCCTACATGTCTTCCAGTATTCGAGCCGGCCGGGCACGCCTGCGGCCTCTTTGCCCGGGCAGGTCTCCCAGGCGGAGAAGAGCAGGCGCAGCCGGGAGATGATCGCTTTGGGCAAGGAAATGGCTGACAACTACATGCGCCGTTTCCTCGACTCCAGCGCGGAGGTGCTGATTGAAAAGGTGGAGCCGGGCCAGTACGGCGAGGGTTTCACCCCCCATTACCTGCGCGTGCGCGTGGCTTTGAACAACAAGGGGCGGCGCTGGAAGGGCAAGCTGATCCGCGCCCGCCTGGAACGGATCGAGTCAGAAATAATTTGGGGCACCCCGGAAGCTTAGACATAAACGGCAGAGCGGTGCATATGATTAGGTATAAGTGTAGAGAAAAGGGAGGACCTGATTATGCACCGTTTTTTTGTGATCGAAGCGCGGCGGCTGCTGCCCCTCTTGTTTTTACTGGTCCTTCTGGTCAGCCTCTCCATTTACGATAATTTTTTCCGCAGCGTCGAGCAGCAGGTGAGCGTCCCCGAGGAAGAAGTAAAAAATGTGCTGACCTTTATTACCGCTGACCGGGGCGAACTGGAAAGCAGCGCTCAGTTCATGGTGATTGAAAGCGCAGAGCAGTGGGCTGCGCTGCAGGAAGAACACGCCGGGATACCCGATTATCCGTTCAATGAAACTTATGAAATGGCCGTGCGAGCGGTGAACGGAGAAGTCAAGAGCATCCAGATGTTCCCCCAGGAAGACGGCTCGGTGCAGGTTCAAGTAAGGGTGAACCTGGAGCCCAATGTCTACCACGTGGTGACCGTGGAGCGGGAGCAGGTGGGCAGTGCCTCGCGCTGGCTCTTTCTGGATGAAGAAGACCGGGTCCTGCAGGAAGTGGTGATCCCGCCGCCGGAGGGGGAAGACACAGCAGTGCCGGAGGAAGCGGTGGAGGAAACCAAAGCCGAGTAGCCCCCATGCCGCCGCCAGCGGGGAACCAGCGGGGGATGAAAATGGTGGCTAGCTTGGAAGCCGCAAGCTTACGGAAAACTGGCAATTAAATCCGCCAGGTCTTGCAGGGAACCGCGGTAGCGCGCCGGCGGTTCTTCTCCCGGCCGCCGGTGGATTAAGAATCGATCCGCCAGGAATGTCCCCATGCCCGTGGCCGCGGCGGAGCTGATGTCCTCCTCCACGTCATTGCCGGCCATGAGGCAGTGTTCCGGCGGAATCCCGATCATGGCGGCGATCTCCAGGTAGTATTCCGGCTGCGGCTTGCAAAAGTGCATGTTGTCTACCGTGGTGATCAGGTCGAAAGCGGCGCTGCTTAAACGGGCCCACTCTAGCCGGTGTTCTATGGCCCGCAGCGGAAAAATGGGGTTCGTGGCCAGGACCAGGCGCAGACCCTTCCGGCGGGCGGCTTCGATTACTGCCCCGGCTTCGGGGAGCGGCTTGCTCCATCTTTTTAACAGGGGAAAGCCGCTTTCATAGTAGCGCTCAAAAATCGGGTATACCAGCTCATAGGGTTGTCCCAGGCGCCGGCAGAATTCGTCGAAAAAGACGGACACATTGGTCTTGGCTGGGTCGGTATTGCGCACCATGACCACGGTGGATTCAAGCAGGTGCCTGGCAAACTGCTCGGGACTGATGTAGCTACCGAACAGCGGCGCCAGGGTTTCGATATAGGCGCCGATCAGCCGCTCCATGTCAATATCGAGGAGAGTGCCGTCCAAATCGAGCAGCAGCGCCCGGTATGGCCTCTTTTGCAAGGTGAATATACTCCTCTTCTTAATTAATTCTTATTCATTTCCATGAGAATTATCTTCCGAACCCCATTCCAGATCCGGCAGCAGGTCCGGGTCGAACAGGTCGGCGGTTGCTCCGGCGATGATCTTCTGGATATCCTGCATCAGCAGCCCGAAGCGATATTCCGCCTCCATGAAGCGCTTCACCGTTAAATTCATGCTGATGATCTGGTAGAGCTTCTCCAGCTTCTCTTCCTGTTCCGGGGCAACCTCCAGTCCGGCGAGCCTTTGTCTTTGCAGTTCCAGTTGTTGTTTCCGGAAATCGAGCAACATCTCCCGGGCCGATGCTTCACTTTTAAGGGCCTCCTGCGCTTCCCGGAAATTCTTGTATTCAGACGACTCGCGCAGCGCCTTGGCCAGCATATGGGCAGCGTCGTAAGGATTCATCGTGTCAGGGCTCCTTTCTCCTCTTTATTTTCCAGGCTTTTTCGGCTCAACCCATCGATGAGGGCTGCGGTTTGCGCCACCGCTGCCTTCATGTCGGCGGTATCAATGGTGGCGATAAAATCATAGCGGCCGGGCTTGGCATCCCCGTAGAGGCGGTCATAATAGTCCCGGCAGAGCGTTTCCACCACGGCTACATAGCAGCCGGCATCAAGCTGCTCCAGGAGGTAGCCGGTCTTGGCCGCACCGAGGCGCCGGCGCAGGTGGCAGAGCGCTTCGCGGATCTGTTCGATTTCCGGCGCGGTGAGGACCGGCGGCAGGTAATCGCCGGCAATCCGCTTGACCCGCTCCGCCAGGGAGGCGGTGACTATCACGTGGACGCCTTTTTCCATGGCTTCCACCAGGAAGGCAGGCAGGTGGATGTTGCCGATGCGCCGCCCTTCTCCTTCCACGATCAAATAAGGCGCACCGTTAAAGCGCTCGAGTTCATGCAGCAGGAGGGTGTCGAAATCTTTTTGCGAGCGCTTGCCGGGCAGCCCCACCGCACCGAAGACAGAGCCGCGGTGGCGGGCCAGCCCTTCCAGATCCAGGGCCGGGTAGCCGCGCGCCATCAACTCCCGGATCAGCTCTGTTTTGCCGACCCCCGTTAATCCATGCAGCACCAGCAGGGTGCTTCTCAGCTTGTAGTTTTGCAGGCGCCGGTGGATGTGGCGGCGGTAGGCCCGGTAGCCTCCCTTCAAGCGCAGGGCGGGAATGCCGGCAAGCTGCATGGCCTGGAAGAGGCAGAGGCTGCGCAGACCGCCCCGCCAGCAAAAAAGCAGCGGCTTTTTATCGCCTGCGGCTGCGGCAACTCGTGCTACCAGCCGGGGCAGCTTGGGCGCGACCAGATCCAGTGCAGCCAGGCGGGCGGCTTTTTCGCCGGAGTGCCGGTGGAGCAGTCCTATTTCATGGCGCTCCTGATCGTCTAAAAGAGGGACATTGACGGCACCGGGGAGCGACGCCTCATTGAATTCGCCCGGTGAACGCACGTCAATCCATACAAGGTCGTCGCGCCGCAGCGCCTCCTCCAGATCTATTTCCAGCGAATCCATGGCCGCGCCGCCTCCAACGGTGATTGATGATTATTATGTATTATAGCTGATCTCCACTTTGAGGCGCAAGGAGCCCCTTTCCGCGATGGTGCTTTAAAAACTTTGTTTTGGAAAGAGGGATTAAGTAACGCCGTGACGAATAATTACCGGCTATGATTTTTTAGTAAAGGTGGGGCCGGGCAACCTTCTCAAGGCCAAGCTGCTGTGTTATAATATTACGAGATTTTCATCTTAACCGGCAGGAGGAGAAGGTATGGCCGCCGATTGCATATTTTGTAAGATCGTTAACAAGGAAGTGGACGCCGAGATTGTCTATGAGGATCGGGATATTGTAGCCTTTAAAGATATCTCTCCCGTAGCCCCCGTCCATCTGCTGGTGGTTCCGCGCCGGCATATACCCGCGTTAATGGATCTGAAACAAGATGATGCAGCTTTAATCGGGCAGATGCACCTTGTGGCTAATGACCTGGCACGCACCTTCGAACTGGATCAAAGGGGATATCGCGTGGTCATTAACTGCGGGAAAGATGCCGGACAAGCGGTATTTCACCTGCATCTCCACCTTTTGGGAGGAAGAGCTTTGCAAATCATGGGCTAGCCCATACTCATCTTGGCGGTGGTTTGTCTGTGGAGAGGGGGGAAATATTTTGGCAGAAGTCAAGGTCGGCAAAAACGAAACACTGGACAAAGCCCTGAAGCGGTTCAAAAAACAGTGCGCCCGCACCGGCATTCTATCGGAGGTGCGCCGGCGGGAGCATTATGAAAAACCGAGCGTGCGCCGCAAAAAGAAAGCTGAGGCCGCACGCAAGAGGCGTTTCTACTAGGAGGGATGACCTGTGTCTTTGGAAGAAAGGCTGATAGAAGATCAGTTGCAGGCCACCCGGGCTAAAGATCGTTTTAGCCTGAATGTAATTCGCGTGCTCAGGGCTGAATTGAAGAACGCCTCCATTGCCAAAAAAGGACCCCTGGAAACAGACGAAGAGCTGGCGGTTTTAACCCGCGAAATAAAGCGACGGCAGGAAGCCTTAAAAGACTACGAACGGGCCGGCCGGCCTGAGCTGCTCGAGGAGCTGCAACGGGAAATCGCCCTGCTGCAGCGCTACCTGCCCCCCCAGCTAAGCGAAGCGGAGCTGGAAGAGCTGGTTGAGCAGGCTCTCCGGGAGACCGGGGCAGCGTCAAAGCGCGATCTGGGCAAGGTGATGGGCTGGCTGATGCCCCGGGTCAAAGGCAGGGCCGACGGCAGCCTGGTCCGCCGTCTAGTGGAAAGCAAACTGCAATAACCCGGTTACCCCAACCGGGTTATTTTACAAAATGATGATAGCGTAAACGACGAGGGGCGCAGGTGCTGCGCCCTTGTGTCCTGATCTTGCCCGAACAAAGAGGTGGAACCGGTGCTTAAATTTATACGCATGGTTTGCTGGTCTTTCCTGGTTCTGGCCGGGCTGCTTTTGGCGTATACCCCCGCCGCGGAAGCTGCGGGGAACGGCCCGGAAGTAGCGATCATTCCCATCGAGGGGACCCTTCATCCGGGGATGCCCGCTTTTGTGCGGCGCTCCCTCGAAGGTGCCGCGGCAAGAGGCGCTGCCGCGGTGATCATGGAGCTGAATACGCCGGGGGGCTATACCGACGTGGCCGAAAAAATTCGCCGGCACATGGATGAATACCCCGGGCCGGTATACGCGTTTGTGCGGACGCAGGCGCTCTCTGCGGGGGCTTACCTGGCCCTGGCCGCGGACGGGATCTACATGGTGCCCGGCGCAACCATGGGGGCTGCCGAGCCGCGCTACCTTGACGGTCAGACCGATGAAAAAATACTTTCGTACTGGGAAAAGCAGATGGCCGGGCTGGCCGAGCGGCGCGACCGGGATCCGCAAATCGCCGCGGCCATGGTGCGCAAGGAGATCGCCATTCCCGGCGTTGTCGAAAAAGGGGTCCTCCTCACCCTGACCCACAGCGAAGCACAGGAGCTGGCATACAGTGAAGGAACTGTGGAGAACAGGGGCGAACTGCTCGCCCTTTTGGGGCTCTCCGGTGCGGAGCAGGTTGAGTATCGCCCAACCTTTACCGATCAAATCGTCGGCTGGACCACCAACCCGGTGGTGGCCACGATTTTGTTGTTGGTGGGGATCGGGGGGCTGGTCGTAGAGATTTTTACCGCCGGCTTCGGCGTGGCCGGATTTTTAAGCCTGCTGGCCTTTACCCTTTATTTCGGCGGGCACATTGCCGCCGGCTTTGCCGACTACTGGGTGGTGTTTTTATTTATTTTCGGAGTGGCGCTGATCATCGCGGAGGCCTTTGTGCCGGGCTTTGGTTTCCTCGGTGTGGCGGGGCTGATCGCCACGGTAGCGGCCATTGTCCTGGCCGCGGCCTCGGTGAAAACCGGTTTTATTACCCTTGCCATTTCTCTGGTTCTGGCCGGCGTCCTGACTACCCTTACCTTCCGCTTTTTCGTGAAGCGCGGAGCGCTGCGCCACATTATCCTTGCGGATGAGGCACGGCCGGAGCTGGGTTACGTGGCTCCTGCTGACCGGAAACATCTGCGCGGCCGCGAGGGGGTGACGATCACCCCGCTGCGCCCGGCGGGCGCCGTAGAGATCGACGGGGAGCGGGTCGATGTGGTCAGCGAAGGCGGTTATATCGAGGCCGGAGTGCCGGTAACGGTCGTGCAGGTGGAAGGGGTGCGGGTGGTGGTCAGGGCCAAAAAGGGAGAGGAAGCGGAGGCCAAGGATAAGCAGTAAGCGGCTGAAAAAGCGAGGGAATTGCCGCCGCCCGGCTCGCTTTAAAGACCCCGCCCTCCATGAGCCCCCGGATTGGCGGCGAAAGGCGGTTTCATGAATAAAAGATTTACAAGGAGGTTGTTGCAATGACCGAGTTGATTATTATCTTTGTATTGATCGGCCTGGCCATCATCTTCCTGGCCATTATTTTCAGTTTTATACCCATTGGCCTCTGGATCTCGGCCCTGGCGGCACGGGTGCCGGTGGGCATCTTCGCCCTGATCGGGATGCGGCTGCGCCGGGTGGTACCGGTTAAAATCGTGGCCCCTCTGATCAAGGCAACCAAGGCTGGCTTGGATCTGAATGTCAACCAGTTGGAAGGCCACTACCTGGCCGGCGGCAACG
>LSQX01253917.1_pt1 | contig 10532 bp, 8 predicted proteins | sample 654561 | NCBI WGS metagenome assembly LSQX01 (sample SAMN04489861, study PRJNA283612) | anaerobic digester metagenome | isolation source: 4 biogas reactors fed with cattle manure at either 37C or 55C with and... | place: Denmark: Kongens Lyngby | collected 2014
AAATCCGGCTTCCTCCTGACAGAAATTCTTTAGCACTGAAATTCACTAAAATACCCCCTATCAATTTTTAATAAAAATTTTACTCTTTATATATTTATACATAAATTTAATAATTCCTTCCTTTTTACAGTAAAGATCATTATTTTCAGCAATAACAAGTAAAAATATTATTCATTTGGTGAAACTATATTATTTGCATTCAGCCTTTGTATCTGATGAAGATAATAGAGAAACATATATCGGTATTTTCCTTATGTTAAAAGCGATGGAGACTGGAAATCTTAATAAATAGACCGACCATTATAATTACCAGTCTTTAAAAGGATTTGACCCTGTAATACAGGATGACTGGGGGGATTAAGCTATGGTACAAGGTTTTAACTCTACTCAAAAGAGGATTTCATTAATGGTAATGTAGAACTCATAGACCCGGTATATGAGACCGATGATATTGATGATCCTGGCTTTAAAGAATATACAGACAGGTATCCAGGACTTAGTTTTGATAATAATGAGTTAACGGGAAAGAGGATATAATATATAGCAGTGGGAATTGGAATGACAAGGTAATAAATGATTATGGAATACATACTATTCTGAACACCTTGAGTGAAAACATAAATTCCTTTTATAATTTTAAAGGATGGTTAGGAGGGAAAATTGTTAAAGCAGAATATACAGGGAGGGAAAAAAAAAGGACAGATAATTTTACTGGAATTTTAAAATATAAGGATTGATACTGTATTTATGAAATATGGAACGGGAAGGGATAAATGGTAAGAATATATGAAGAAGGATTATTAGTACTGGATAAAAGATAATAATGGTATTATTGATAATGGCAAATACTATTCTTGAAGATGGTACATTTGCATCAAATGGATTTGAAGCATTGAAGGAATATGATGAAAACTGAAAATTAATGTATTGGTCATCCAGGCACAATATTAAATAAATCATAAAAGAGGTCAGGGGCTATTATCTATGACCTTTTATTTATATTGTAACAAAATATTTCTACAGGACAAAAGCAGTAATCAACTATTGTTTTTCGAACATTTGTATGTTATAATAATAAAAGAACAGATGTTCAGCACAAAGAACAGTCCAATACAGACAGGGGTGTTTTTATGGATATTTCCGGCAAATTATATATTCTGGCAGATGCTGCAAAATATGATGTTTCCTGTGCTTCGAGCGGCAGCAACCGGAAGAATACACCGGGGGGGATGGGAAATGGGGCAGCGGCCGGGATCTGCCACAGCTGGTCTGATGACGGGCGCTGTATTTCATTATTGAAAATTCTTTTTACAAATTACTGTATCTATGATTGTGCCTATTGTGTTAACAGGGCTTCAAATGACAGGCCCAGGGCTGCCTTCACCCCGGAGGAAGTGGCTGATTTGACAATAAATTTTTACCGGAGGAATTATATAGAAGGTCTATTTTTAAGCTCAGCAGTAATGAAAAATCCGGATTATACCATGGAGCTCCTCCTGAAAACAGTCAGGATATTAAGGGAAGAATACAGGTTCAATGGCTATATACACCTGAAGGCGATCCCGGGAGCAGATATTACACTCATCCTGCAGGCTGGGAGATATGCTGACAGGATGAGTGTAAATATTGAACTGCCTTCCAGAAGAAGCCTGAAATTACTTGCTCCTGACAAAGATTTTGACAAAATACTTACTCCCATGAGGGATATTGGTATGAATATAGTGGAAAACAGGCAAGAGAGGCGGAAAAATCCCAGAAGAGCTGCTTTTGTCCCTGCAGGCCAGAGCACACAGCTTATTGTGGGTGCAAGTCCTGAGCCTGATTTACACATTTTGAAAATATCAGAAAGCCTGTATCAAAAGTTTAAGCTCCGCCGGGTTTATTATTCTGCCTATGTACCGGTTAATCAGAATTCTCTTTTACCTTTTCTGAAAAAGCCGCCTCTATTGAGAGAACACAGGCTTTATCAGGCAGACTGGCTCTTGAGATTCTACAGATTCAGGGCTGATGAATTACTGAACCGGGAAAATCCAAACTTTGATGTTGAACTTGACCCAAAAGCAAACTGGGCCCTGAACAATTTAGAATTGTTCCCTGTCGAGATAAATACTGCTGATTATGAGCTCCTTCTCAGGGTTCCAGGCATAGGGGTCAAATCTGCGCAAAGGATTGTGAAAGCGAGGAGGACAGGTTCTATCAGTTTTTTTGATTTGAAGAAATTTGGAACAGTAGTGAGGAGGGCACGCTATTTTATTACCTGTCAGGGGAAATACTATGGTGATATTCCCTTCCGGGAAGATCTTATCAGGGGGAGGCTGATCTCCGGCATGGAAGCAGAACAATTATCCCTGTTCCAGGATTATAGAGATTCCTGGTCAGATACTGATAATACCCTGATAAACTTAAGAGATGAAGAGAGCCTTCTATTGTGTGGTGATAGCGGAAAATGAACTATTATATCTATGATGGCAGCTTTCCGGGCTTATTGACAGCCATATATCATGCTTTTTACAATCCTGAAAAACCTGATCATATAATAATTGAAGATAGTTATAAAGAAGGTTTTTTTACCAGAAAATTTATGATAGAAACCGAACTGGATAAATCTGACCGGGTCTATCAGGCCGTGAAGGACAGAATATCACTTAATGCCCTGAGAAAGATCTATTATGTCTATTTGTCTGAAGGGGAAAATACGGGACAGCTGATCTATCAGTATTTGAAAATCGGATTCAGGATGGGCAGGAAAGTGGAGCAGTATCTCAACAATGAGATAGTGGATCAGATAGAAAAAATAAGCAGCAGGGTGGCCCGGGAGAAACACCTGCTGCTGGGTTTGCTGAGGTTCAGGGAAATTGAGGGAGGGCTCTTTTACGCCCCCTTTGAGCCTGACAACAATATCGTATCACTACTGGCCCCACATTTTGCCAGAAGACTCTCTGGCCAGTACTGGATAATCCATGACAGGAGAAGGAAGCTGGCTGCAGTTTATAATAAAGAGGAATGGGTTCTGACAGAATTGGAGAACACATACAATTTGCAGTTTTCCGAAAGAGAGAGATATTACCAGGAACTCTGGAAAGTCTTTTTTAAGAATATCATGATAGAAAACAGGAGAAACCCCCGCTGCCAGAGGCAGTTTATGCCGGCAAGGTACTGGAAGTATTTAATAGAAAAATAAAATAAAAAATGGAACTTTTTTTATTTCATACGTCTACACTGATAGAGAAAGATTATAAAAGTTGATAATGAAAAAGGGGTGTATGAAATGAAAAAAAGGGTTTACCTGTTCTTTGTTGTTTTATTGGTTCTCTTATTTGGCTCAGTAACATTCTATGCGGAGAAAAAAGAGGAGGTTAAAGTTGACCTGGTAGAGAAGTTTACAGAAGATATCAGTTTTACTGACACCGAATTAGAAAAGGTCCTATTCCATCTCACAAAGCTGACCGGGATAAAATTCTATGCCGTTTCAGATATTGCAGGACTCAAAATCAGTATCAGCATTGCCAGGGGAGAGACCATCCAGGACCTGATTGATTATCTTGCAGCTCATTATGGTATTAATTATATGATAAGTGATGATGGCACCATATATTTTCTGATAAGATCATATCCGGACGATATGTCGGCCGGAGAGACTGCGGACTTTTTGATGATGGATGCCGCGCCGGCAATGGAGAAGTCTATGAGCAGGGCAGACACTGCGGTCTCATTTTATGGTTCCCATAATATAAATAGCATGAATTATTTCAATACAGAGGAATACAGCAGAATATATGAAAACAGTTTTTTCCGTGTCCTTGATAATCCTCAATCCATTTTTTCCATTGATGTCGATACAGCCTCATATACAAATATCAGAAGATATATCAACAAGGGACAGCTCCCGCCCAGAGATGCCGTCAGGATAGAAGAGATGATTAACTACTTTGATTATGATTATCCTGCTCCGGAAGGAGACATACCATTTTCAATATATACAGAAGCGGCTGAATGTCCCTGGAACAGGGACCACAGATTGGTTTTAATCGGATTACAGGCTAAAAAGATTGAAACAGAGGAGCTGCCTCCCAATAATCTCGTCTTCCTGGTAGACGTATCAGCCTCCATGGATAGCCCTGATAAGCTTCCCTTACTCAAAAAGGCCCTGATACTGCTGGCTGATGAATTGAGGGAGGAAGACAGGATCTCACTGGTTACCTATTCCGGTTATACTGAAGTGGTCCTGGATTCTGTATCAGGCAAAGAAAAAGATAAGATCAAAAAGGCCATTGATAATCTGGAGCCATGGGGCTCTACAGCCGGCGGTGCCGGTATAGTAAAGGCATATGAGATTGCAAAAAAGAATTATCTCCGGGAAGGCAATAACAGGGTCATCCTTGCTACAGACGGGGATTTTAATGTAGGGGTTTCCAGTACAGGTGAGCTGGTGAGATTGATAGAAGAAAAGAGGGAAGAGGGCATATTCCTTACTGTACTGGGCTTTGGGACAGGTAACTATAAGGATTCCCGGATGGAGGAACTATCCAATAAAGGGAATGGCAATTATGCTTACATAGATAATCTGCTGGAAGCAAAAAAAGTCCTCATCAGGGAGCTGGGAGGCACGCTTTATACAATAGCAAAAGATGTCAAAATACAGGTTGAATTTAATCCTGCTAAAGTCAGGGAATACAGACTGATTGGATATGAGAACAGGGTAATGGAAAACCAGGATTTTGATGATGACAGAAAGGATGCAGGTGAACTGGGGGCAGGCCATTCAGTTACTGCCCTTTATGAACTGGTACCCGCAGATGGAGACGACATTGATCTTTATTCAGATCTGGTTTATCTACAGACAATCATTAAGGAAGAGGCCTATCAGAGCAATGAACTGTTGACAATCAAATTGAGATATAAGGAACCGGATGAAAATGAAAGCCGGCTGATAAGTGCTGTTCTTGCTGACCATATTAAGGGAATAGCAGATGCTTCAGAAAATTTCAGGTTTGCAGCTTCAGTGGCCCAGTTTGGTATGCTGTTACTGGATTCTGAATTCAAAGGCGATGCTTCATACCAGGGTGTTATTGAACTGGCAAAAGATGCAAAAGGGAAGGACGAATACGGATACCGGACTGAATTTATAAGATTGGTAGAAATGATTGAATTAATTGTCCAGACAGGAGCTGACAAATATTGAAGCGTATATAAAATTTGAATAGAAAAGAAATAGAATGATAAGGGGGTCTTCTTAAAGGCACCCTTTTTATTTAAATATTATATATAAAATATAGTTGACAAAACAAAAATAAACATATATAATAATAATGCAATAGCCTACTAGTGCACTAAACTATATAAATTAAAAATAGGGAGTGATGGGAGTGTATAAAAGCAGAGTAGTTTTGTTGTTCATGATTCTTTTTTCATTTCTATTTACGGGACTAACTGCAAAGCAGCTCTATGATGAGGAGATTCTGGATGAATTGTATGAGATAGTTCTCGAGGGAGAAGACCGTGTCTACTTTGATCTTAAGGGGACCAGGATATATTTTGATGAAAAGCTGGAAAATATCTATATTTCAGATGAACTGGAGTATGATAGAAGGGGCGGCAGGCTGAACATATATTACCCCAAAAAAAATCTATTTGGATTCCTTGACAATGACCATCTGATAGTAGTCGGTACAAAGAACCCCTTCCGGATAATCGATATAGATGCAGGCGGGATAATCCTTAACGGGAACTTAACAGCTGATGAAATGAAGATAAATGCCGGAGGTATTGAAATGCATGGGGAATATTATGTAGATGTAATAAAGATAAATGGGGCAGGAATAGATATCCGCGGTTACTATGACTCCGGTTATATCCGAATAAATGGTGCAGGTATAAATCTCCACATGGATGTAGAAAATCTTGAGGAAATATATATAAATGGTGCCGGTATTGATGCTGATTTGTTCTATGTTGATACATGGACCGGTACCAGAGAAGTTACGGTAAATGGTGTTGCAGGGGATGTGAATATTATGCTCAGGAAAGATAATATAGAACAAGATGGGGATATAAATCTGAACAAGAAAGGGATTATAGATGTAGATGTAAGTTATTACTGAAAACCCAGCAGGCATGAGAGGGAGGGAAAGTTAAATGAAGCTGAATTTTGATGCTGCAAATCCAATCTATGAACAGATTATTGAAGAGATAAAGAAGATGATTGTCAGGGGAGAACTTAATCCCGGTGATAAACTGCCTTCTCAGAGGGATATGGCAAAATATATTGAGGTAAATCCCAATACAATTCAAAGAGCTTACCGGGAGATGGAATTACTTGATCTGATTGAGACCAGAAGGGGCAAGGGTACTTTTGTAAAGGAGGATGACAGTATGGTCATAACCATAAGGAATGATATGGCCAGAGATGCTGTATCAAAATTCATAAGCGAGATGAAATCCCTTGGTTATACCGGTAAAGAAATTATTGAGTATGTAAAAGGAGAAATAGAAAAAAAGGAGGAAGAAAAGGAGGGTAATGGTGAGTAATACTGCTGTTGAGATAAAAAAGCTTGTAAAGAGCTATCCTGGAGTAGATGCCCTGAAGGGAATCAGTATAAATTTCCCTGCCGGAAAAATAACCGGTTTGATAGGTCCTAATGGCAGCGGAAAATCTACTCTGTTAAAATCAATGATTGGTCTGGTTAAACCTACTGAGGGAGAGGTTCTTGTTTTCGGAAAGAGACCGGGCCGGGAAGTAAAGGAAAATACTGCTTTTCTCCCGGAAATAAACTATTTTTATAAAAGGATGAGCATAGAACAGGTTATAAATTTATATGAAAGCCAGTACAGGACTTTTAATAGAGAAAAAGCCATGGAGATACTTGAATTTATGAACCTGACACCGGAATTACGTGTCAAAAACTTATCAAAAGGCATGGTGGGAAGGCTCAAGCTGGCCTTAACAATGGCCAGGGATGTTCCCTTGATTGTCATGGATGAGCCGCTGGCAGGTATCGATCCCAAGTCCCGTTCCAGAATACTGGAGGGCTTAATCAGTGAATATGATGCAGAAAAACAGACTATAATTTTATCCACTCATGAAGTCCTGGAGGCAGAGCGCTTTTTTGATTATGTAGTATTTCTGGAAGATGGTGAGGTAAAATTACAGGGTAATGCAGATGACTTACGTGCGGAACATGGTATGTCAATTCAGGATCTGTTGAAGGAGGTATTTGAATGAGGGCCTGGTGGGAGCTTTATAAAAAAGAACTTTATACATTGAGTTTTTTATTGCTGGTTGTTCTATTACTGATCTTTGCCTGGAATCTATTCCTCTTTTTCAAGATTGATGTATGGCCGAAGGGTATAAGTTTTTTATTAAGCTTTTTGCCATTTAACTTTTTTCCCTTAATAGTACTCTGGCAGGCATATAATTCTTACCAGCAGGAATGGAAAGATGAGACAAATTACTTTATTCTCTCCATACCCAGGAGAGGCTGGGAAATAGGGCTGGCAAAAATAGCTGCATTTATGACCTTTTTCATTACAGTAAGTCTCTTTGCATTTATCCTGATCTTGATCTTTCAACAAGGCTTAATAAAAGAAATTATGGAAAGGATAAAAGAATATGCAATTGATATGGGGGCTATATACAGGATTGTGCTAATGCTGATATTTGTTTACTGGATAACTGCCCTGGGAGTCTATATCAGGGTACAGTTTTCCCAGATATTCAGCCTTTTCTATAGCCGTTTCAGGGGATTAATTACCATCATTGTATTCATAATACTGAACTATTTCATGATCCGGCTGGGATTTATTTTATCCAGGTTCTTTAGATGGTGCCCGGAAATTACACTGGAAAGCCTGAATTTAAGCGGTCCGTTTTTTACCAGTTTAGATAGAGTAATCAATAGCGGCTTTATTGTGGCATCAATGTTATTACATGCTGCCATATTCCTACTGGGTTCCTGGATCATAGAAAAACATCTGGAGGTATAAGGAGGGTGAAAAGGAAGGTGAAAATGAACAGGAAGGCGGTTGTAAGCCTGATAATAATTGTGGCAGCTATTCTGATGATTTTTGATATAAAATATAACGGAAGTAAAATACTCAGGGAATTTGAAATTGAGTCAATAGATGATTCACGGCTAAATATTAATTATCCTGGTGATATTATAGATACCCCTCATGCTGAAAAAAGAGTCAGTGATAGACAGATTGTGTTGGGGGAAGATATAAAAGCTCTCTGCATAAAGAATGGGATGGGTTCTGTAAATATAAGCGGAGAAAAGCGTGATGATATTCTTCTTTCCTGCCGCCTGACCGTATATGCAGAGGAAAAAGAAGAGGCAGAACTATTAGCAGAAGGACTGGATGTACATACTTATACAGCGGGGGACAGGATGATCATTGAACCGGAGATTCCGGAATATGCTGAAAGAATAAAGGCTATAATAGTTGATTATGATTTACTTGTTCCTGAGGATTTATTGCTGGATATAAGTAATAGTTTCGGGAGACTCACTGTAAAAAATATGATTGAAGATATGAGTCTTAAGAACAGTTTTGATACAGTGGAGATCAGGAATAACAGCGGAGATGTGGAATTGAGAACAACTTATGGGGCTATTTATGCAGAGGACATCTCCGGTAATCTGGCCATCAATTCGTCATTTACAAATACGGATTGTTCCAGAATACGCGGTAATATGAACGCTAATATTGCCTTTGGTGTGTTCAGGGCAAGAGATTTTACTAACAGTCTCCGGATTAGAGCTGCTTATTCAGAGATAGAAGTTGAGCCTGGTGATGGTCTTATTGAATATGAATTATACTGTGAGACAAAATACGGTAACATCAGTACAAATCTTCCTTTTCAGTTGGAAAGGAAGGATAATGTACGGATATTGAGGGGCTCTGAAGGTTCAGCTGATATAAAGATAGATATAATAAATGAATGTGGAAGTATCAGGATAAATAAATAAAAATGAAATACCCCCNNAGGTATAACAGGGGGGTATTTTTTATTCAGCTGTTTCCATCCTCAGGAAAACATTCTTCAAATCATGCCTGAGCCAGGAGACAGCGGGAATAAAGCTGAGAAGTTCTGCAATCAAAAAGGCATACCAGACACCATTCAGGCCGAAATATTTACCCAGTAAAGCGAAGACAGGAATCAATATAATAAGCTGTCTTGATAAGGATAAAAACAGGCCAGGCAAACCTTTTCCCATTGATTGAAAGGTGGTTGAGATGATAATTGCCGGACCGGCAATTGGAAAAGACAGGCTGATTGCTTTGAGTACCATTGAACCGATGCTTATCAGTTCCGGATCATCATTAAACAAACGAACTATGCCTTCAGGAAATAATTGAAAGATGATAAAACTCAGGGTTGTATAGGAGAAGGCAGTCAAAAAAGTATATTTCATCGTTTTTTTCATCCGTTCCGGCTTTTTGTGCCCGTAATTATATCCCATTATGGGCAGATAGCCATGGGTAAGGCCGACTACCGGCATGAAGACGAAGGACTGCAGTTTGAAATAGATACCCGCTGCGGCAATGGCTGTAGAAGAATAAAGTTCCAGAATCAGGTTCAATAAAGAGATCATAATACTGCCCAGTGTCTGCATTATTACGGTAGGGAAGCCTACAGTATAAATTTCCTTAAATATACTTATATCCAGTCTGAAATTCTTATAATTTATCTGAAGCTCGTTTCTGCCTGTGATGAGAATAAAAATTAAAAAGAGACAGCTGGCAAAACGGGCTATAACTGTAGCCAGGGCAGCCCCGCCAACTCCCATTTCCGGGAATGGCCCGATGCCATATATCAAAAAGGGATCCAGGATAATGTTCGTGAATGCCCCGATCAGCATCGCAATCATGGGTATAACGGTATTGCCTTCACCGCGTATCATATTATCAACAATGGTTGTGAAAAACAGGGTAACTGAGCCCATCAATATAATTCTGATATATTCTTTTCCAAGACTGATTAAAAGTGCATCACTGGTAAATAGCTGAATCAGGTTCTCCGACAGGAATATTCCTGTCAGGGCACCCAGGATTCCGTAAACTATTGCAATGATTATGACATGTCTTTCTGCATTTGCAGCTTCTTCCTGTTTCTTCATTCCCAGGCAGCGGGCTACCAGTGAGCTGGTCCCGACCCCCGTTCCTACACCGATTGAGATGAGGACCATCTGTATCGGGAAAGCCACTGACAGGGCAGCCAGTTCATTTGTGCCCAGTCTCGCAACATAGATGCTATCAACAATATTATACATGGCCTGTACAGCCATGGAGAAAATGGAAGGTATTGATAATCTGAATAATAGCGGCAGTATTTTTTCTTTACCCAATAGTTCTGATCTTTGATTAGTTTTCATATTTACACCTCGATTATTGTTCTGATTATTATTATAAATAGTATCGAATTTTATAGTAATAATACTTAATAAAATATCTATTGTCAAATAAAAAATGAATAGTTTTTTTAGCCAGGCAGTACTGATAACAAAAAGGCCGGAGAATTCTCCGGCCTT
>LSQX01309200.1_pt1 | contig 10532 bp, 9 predicted proteins | sample 654561 | NCBI WGS metagenome assembly LSQX01 (sample SAMN04489861, study PRJNA283612) | anaerobic digester metagenome | isolation source: 4 biogas reactors fed with cattle manure at either 37C or 55C with and... | place: Denmark: Kongens Lyngby | collected 2014
TTAAACACATACTTGATTTAACAGTCGTTTATGTTATAATATTTTTTGCGGGCCGGCATAGCTCAATTGGTAGAGCAGCGGAATCGTAATCCGCTTGTTGGGGGTTCAAGTCCTCTTGCCGGCTCCAGTAGTGAAACAGGTGGTTGCCCGTTATAACGATGTTTATGCGCAACCACTATTATTTTATTTGCTATAATATGGATACTATTGCTCATCAAAGCACCTCGCTCCATTTTCTTTGTATTGGAGCGAGGTTAATATATCCTCGGTTAAGATACGGGTCATAGCCCGGCGTCTGGACGGCTCCCCTTCCAGATTAGGAAGAGGCCGGGCGGCAGCATAGACCATTTGCCCAACTTCTTTTATCAGGTTCTGGTTTAAGGGCTTACCGACGGCAGTTTCTCCGTTGAAAGTCAGCAAAACAGGACGGGAGGCTACCCCCGTAAGGCATACACGCAGGTCCTCCACAAAGCCATGTTTTTCTTTTAGCGTAACGGCAACTCCGGCTAAAGGAAAATCTATCCCCTCGCGCAACCGGTACTTTTTGTAATCGGAGCGGCAGGTCAGTGAAGGGGCAGGTATGGTGATCTGCTCAAGCAACCGGCCTTTAAGATCATTAAAAGGTGCGGCGCCGTCCTTAGAGTACAGGGACTCCAAGTCAACCTCTATGTCTTTTTCCTTGGAGAGCAGTCTGGCAGTTGCCTGCAGGGCAATTAATACGGGCGCCAAATCGCCCTGATATACCGCAAAGCAGCGCTTGCCTGCAATAACGTGGCAGAGCTCACCGCCACGTTTGTAACAAGGAGCAACCGCTTTGCCCCACTCGGCTGAACGATTATAATAGCGGCACCGGGTGTTTTGCAGTATATTGCCGCCCAGGGTGGCAATATTCCTAACCTGCTTGGTGGCTACAAGATCTGCTGCCCTGGCAATAACGGGGCATTTTTCATTTACCAGGGGATCAGAGACAAGGCGGGCAAGGGTAACCCCTGCTCCAATGGTCAGCCCTCTTTTGGGGTCGCATGAAATTTCTTGCAATTCATCCATATTGGATAGGGATACAAGCTCGCCGGGGGTTGTCAGGCCCAGCTTCATTCTGACAAGCAGATCGCTGCCTCCCGCCAGGATTTGGGGTTTATATTCTGCCTCGGTCAGTATTTTAATGCAATCCTGTACGGTGCCGGGGGTATGGTGCGTAAAATGAGGGAGTATCATCTCCAGTCCTCCTCTGCGATGGTGATTTTTATGGGCAGTTCTTTGGGCCATTCCCCGGTGGCGTTGGCCACGGCATTGCATATGGCAACGAGAATCCCGGAAACCAGACCTTCACCCACCTCTTTGGTAATAAAGGCCTGATCCGGTTCATAACTTTCGGTGGTTATTTCCAGGTGTCCGGATTCAACCATTTCATGGGCCGTGGGGAGTTTGTAATCCAGCAAGGAGGGGTTGAGGGTAACGCCCTTGTTCATGATCACTTCTTCTGCCATCGCCTGGCCCACAGCCATGGAAACCTGGCCGTCGATTTGGCCCTCCACCAGGATCGGGTTAATGGCAAAACCACAGTCATGGGCTGTGAGGGCATTGATAACCTTCATCTGACCTGTCCTGATATCTACTTCCACTTCAGCCACCTGGGCATCAAAGGCGTAACTATCGCTCCAGGCCCCCTTGGCGTTCTTCAGGCTGGGACCTATTTCCGCCTTTTCGTGGCCCCTGCGGGAACCTTTGCCTACAATTGGATCCCCTTGCTGCTCCTCGATATGGAGGGCGATGGCTTTGTCGAAGGGAACAGATGTATCCGTCCCTTTGATAAAGATCCTTTTGTTTTGCAAGACCAGTTCCTCCGGAGCAGCCTGCAGCAGTTTTGATCCGGCGGCGATGAGCTGCCGCCTTGCGTCCTCGGCCGCTTTCTTTACCGCGTTACCGGTAACCATGGTCAGGCCGCTAATCCATGAGCCGATATCCACCGGAGTGGTACCGGTATCGGCGGCAATAACCTGGATATCCTCCATCTGCAAACCGAGCTCATGGGCGGCGATTTGGGCCAATACAGTTTCAGCTCCCTGGCCGATATCAAGAGCTCCGGTCAGGAGATGAGCTGTCCCGTCATCATTAAACTTGATTATGGCGGCGGAATTATTGGGATAAATCAAGCTGCCGGTGAAATATGCGCTTACGCCCATGCCGATGCCGCGCTTGATATTGCCGGAAGCCATCTGCAAAGACCTGTTTTTGGCGTATTTGTTAACAAAATCGGTTTTATCCGCAGCCTGTTGAATGCATTCCAGCAGACCCGCGTTTTTGATACTATCACCGTTGGGCAGTACTTCGCCGGGTTTTCTGGCATTACGCAGCCGGATAGTGATGGGATCCAGGCCAAGTTCCTCCGCGATCATATCCAGCTGGGATTCAACGGCATAGCGGATCTTGGGCGCTCCGTGGCCGCGCTGGGGTGAGCGCACGGGATTATTGGTATAAACGGCGTAGCCAATATAATCAAGGGCGGGAATACGGTAGGGCAGCACTACAAAGCCCCAGGAGAGAAAGACCATGACCACACTGCTGCCACGATAAGCGCCGCCGTTATCATAGCAGCGGACTTTTTGCCCCAGGATCAGGCCGTCCTTGTCTACGGCAGTTTCCAGATCAATAATCAAGGGCTGGCTGTGCCGGTAATACGAAAATATTTCCTCTCTTTCCGCCACATAGCGCACAGGGCTTCCTGTTTTGATCGACAGAAGGGAAGTGCAGAATTCATGCGAGAAAAGATCAATTTTGCCGCCGAAGGCTCCTCCCACCCAGGCTTTATGCACCTGGATACGGTTGGCGGGCATTTTCAGAGTGCGGGAAAGGTGCCAGCGCTTTCTAAACCCTCCCATGCTTGAGGTCCAGACATGCAAGGTGCCCCCTTGATCGTAATGGGCTACAGTTGCCTGAGGTTCAAGGTAGCAGTGCGTTCTCAGCTGAGCATCAAAACGGTCTTTGCGTACCAGGTATGCCTTGGCGAAGGCGGCATCCAAATCCCCGAAGCTCCTGGAGCACTGTCCTCCGATATTTTTAAAATCGCCAATTAAATCAGGAATTTCCACCGGATGTATTTCCGGTGCCTCCGGCTGCATGGCTTCAAAAGGCTCAAAAACCGCAGGCAGTTCCTCGTAGGTGACGTCTATAGCGTTAATCGCCCTCATAGCTGTTGCCTCATCTACAGCTGCTACGGCAGCCACCTCTTCACCAACATAGCGTACCCTGTCATTAGCCAGGACATATTGGTCGGCAGGGTAACGGGGAGTTTCCACAAAGCCGTGTCGCACGTCCCAGGCATCCCGGCCGGTGATTACGGCCTTTACGCCCGGTATTTTCAATGCTTTGGACGTGTCAATGCTGAGGATCTTGGCATGGGGCAGGGGGCTTCTGAGTATTTTTGCGCAGAGCATGCCGGGTATTTGGATATCTACCGTATATTTAGCTTCTCCGGTTACTTTAGCCGGACCGTCGATGCGCGGTACACTCTTTCCAATCAAAGTATCTTTCATGCTTTATTCCTCACACTTTCAATAGCCTCAACGATCTTGTTGTAACCCGTACACCGGCAAAGATTGCCCTCCAGTGCCTTCTGAATCTCCGGTCGGGTAGGGCTAGTATTGTTGGCCAGCAAGGCTGTGGCTGAAAGAACCATACCAGGTGTACAAAAGCCGCACTGGACGGCACCGTGGTCGATGAAGGCCTGCTGCACGGGGCTCAATTGCCCGTTGATCGCAATGCCTTCTATGGTTGTGATCTTTTTTCCTTGCGCTTCAATAGCGAGCATCAGGCAGGCCAGCACCGGTTGGCCGTCCAACAGGACCGTACAGGAACCGCACTCTCCTGTGCCGCAGCCTTCTTTTGTGCCGGTAAGATGCAGTTTGGTGCGCAAAACCTCCAGCAATGTTTCATTGTCATGTACGGGAACTTCGCGTTCCTCTTTATTCACGCTTAACGTAATTATTCGTCTGCTTTTTTCTTTTGTTTTAGCTTCTTTCATATCGCTTATTCCCATAAATACCCCTCCTGTTCAGCAAAATTCGCGAAATATGGCACTTGCAGCTATAGTGCATAGTAGTCGCTAGTTAGTTGTAAATCCCAGGCTTTACTTAGAATTGCGAGTATTTTGGGCTGCTGCTTAGCCAAGAAATAGAGTTTTCAACGAGGCCCTATTATTAATTTTATTCCCGTTCTTTCTTCTCCGTCAATCTGAATATCAACAAAGGCTGGAATACAAACAAGGTCTACGCCGCTGGGAGCGACAAACCCCCTGGCGATAGCCAATGCTTTAATGGCTTGATTAAGAGCTCCTGCTCCAATAGATTGCATTTCAGCTTTCCCATGTTCCCTTATAACTCCTGCTAAAGCTCCAGCTACAGAATTCGGATTGGATTTTGCTGAGACCTTTAATACTTCCATAACTTTTAGTGCCTCCTTGTGTGATACTATCCCGAGCAAATATGATAGCCACCATGATTAGTTATACTTAAGCATCTTCACTTAAGCATCTTCAGCATCTTCCGGTGTCGCCATGCCCACTTCCAGCCCTCCTTCATAGCCATTGGTTAGAAACGCCGGATAATTTGTTTGTTATTATTATAATTAACTTCCACAATATTGTGCAAATTCCTTCTTTTCAGTTCAGAAAACACTTTTTATGGCTACAATACATTAAGTATATTTATATGGATTTTTTTCCTAACACGTTTAATTATTATTACTATTTGTATGCCCGGCTAAGGCTGGTCATACTAACGAGTTATATACAAGATAGAAAAACTGTGCGATACATTAAACTGGCCATTATTAGCCAAACTAGAATCCTACCCCTCGCCAATTATGGATTAGGGAAAGACCTGGTTATTTGTTATAGGCTGCTTTCCCTGCCGTGTACACGAGCAGTAACTGCACGGCTAGCAAAGCCAGGCCGCCCAAGACAATCAAGGACCAGATCATCATCCGGGTAATTTCAAACCCTAAATGCAGCATCCCTTGCAGGTTGGCTGCGGTAGAGCTGTCAACCAGCGCAACAAAAGTGGAGAAAGAGCATACTGCCAGTAAAACAACTGTCGCCAAAACAGCCGTCTTCTTAAGCGCCTCGCGAAATTTTCGCCGGTCCTGTCCATTAATTTTCGCTTTTCTTCCTGTATATACTCCCGCCGCCGCCCCGACAAAGACGTTAAAGACAGGTACGCCCATGAAAAAGCCGAGAAGGCCAACCGAGTAGGACAGGTAAAGAGCGAACAGTACAACTAGCGACAAGTTGTAGAAGTTATTCACCAAGCCGCGTAAAACAATCTTATCGAGAAACAACCCTACCAGTAAGCCGACAATCGCCCCCCATTTAACGTAGGTGTCACCCAAACCGAACAAGTAACTGCCCCACCATGAAAGGCACATTATCACTACCGGGATAACCAACCCCAGGGTAATCCCGGCAAATAATCTGTCAAACCTTTGCATCAAGAACCATCCCCCGGGCCAGATGTTATATAAGAGATTATTATAAAACTACACAAATTCGACTTAAGAATAAAATAAGAAATCATAGAGTTATTGCTTGTTTAGATTCTTTTTGGCGTTACCTGAAATTATCTTGGGTCTATTTTCAACTTCCGCTAATAAACATAATGCGAAACTAATATATGCTAAAATTTTGCGTATTTTGAAAGGGTAGCAATGACATGAAGTAATTGCTCGAACGATTCTTTATTCCAGTATCTTGGATGCATATAACCATGAACAACGTTATTTCGATTACCTCCCGCATCTGTAGGTTTTGAAAGCGAAAAATAAGCCTTTGTCTTTTCAAGGAGCGTAATATAATCTAGGTTGCTGCTGTTTTCGGAAATAGCGAGATTTATTAGTCTTATGCCTACTTTGCGTATTCTGGGTTTACCTAAACCACCTTTTATTTCAATGCCATATTCCGATGTCGTAGATCTTATCAATTCTTCTAAGCTAAGTATGCATACGCGAACGGAGTTAATACAGAGAAAGCATTGGGAAACGATTGATATACTTCTTGAACCACGCCCCAGTCCGGCAACCAATTCCAAAAATGTGCGTAATCCATTATTTCTTTGAAATCATCAGTAATACTCATCTAACGCCTCATTTTGGGCATTACCCATGTAATCGAAATCTACTGCTATCAGAATTTTCCCATACGTGGCCCAGCTAATAATAAATAACAATTGGATTAAACGTCCCATTAATTACTTTCCAAGCCACGAGACTGAATGGCCCTGAACTTACCAATAAAATATTTCTACTGAAAAGGCTATAACCAAAGAGGCACTAAATATCCTCAAGATACACAGAGAAACGCGTTTCTCCAACAATCACCATACATCCGGGGCAACTTTGAGTTGCATTATACTCAACTATTGATTTCATTAATATTTTATCATCTTGGCTTTGTTCTGTGAAATCATTAGGATGAGAATGCCACTCACCCACATAGCCTAAGTTTCCTGCCGTAATATCTTCAATTACTCTTATTTTTTGTAATAAGCCTTTACTTCCTCTTATATACGAATGCGGGGATTCAATACTATCTTCTGGCGAAGATATAAAGTCCACGATATAGCAAATTTTCCTCTCATAATCGTAGGAACCAATTAGTACTCCTCCAGTTTCGTAAGGAAGTTTCTTTTTCCTGTTATCATATAATTTTGTTTCAGCCTGACGTGCAATTTTTATTGTCCAGCTACCACAAGTCAGGGATTTATATAGATCAGCCGGGTATATTTTAGAATCAATAGTTAGACCATCTATTTTCCAAATAGCAATAAGCCCCTCAGTATTATTGGTAGCATCTTTTATTGCTTTGCTACAAAGCCCTGAAAAAATTGCAACATTGTCCTGCGGATACTTTAGGCTCGTGCTTCTGCAACTAGAAGAATAGATAACCCGTTGTTCCGATTTGAGGTGTTCAAAATATTTCGGATTGTTAATTAAAAGATTGTAATATTGCATCTCTAAAATGTCCAAGGTGATTTCTCTGCTCTCATCTTCCAGCAGCATTACCGCACATGACCCCGATGGATTCATGAAAAAGCTAACACATCTTGTATTCCCAGCAAGTTCATGGCATGCATAGCGTTCAACTGCAACAGAAGCGGATGTGTCGATGAGCATTTTAGCATTTTCTATCGCTTCGGAATAAGCACTTTTGCAGTCCGGAGATAGAATATTAGTTTCCATAACTGCGTATATGCAAGAATCCACTTTATCGGGAAATATACTTTCAGCATAAGAACTCATCGACTTTGCCTTATTTTGGCCAATATCCGCAGAATTAAGGCAATGCCGAGATAAGTTGTGAGGATATACCACATCCGGATCAATATAAGTCCATTTTCCATATCCAGACCTAATACAGTTATTTGCAATCTGAGAGCCCAAGGCGCCTACGCCTATTTGAACAAAGCATCCATCGCAATTGGTGACTTTTGCTTTGTTGAGATTCTGAGCAATGTTGCGATTTAAGTGACACAGGACCTCATGTTGCATGACTTTTAACACTTGTGCATTTATTAAATCTTGCTTCTTAACTAATTTAGTTCCTTCTTTATCATACCCAAAAGCACGATATAGGGTTTGAAAGGTCGTTTCTATAGTAAAGGCTTTTAATTCAAAGGGTTCAGGGTTAACATCAGGAGATCGTGCAAGCGATACGGTTACCAACAGCATTAAAGCACAATTCTTGAGATCGGTTTCTTTCTGTTGAAATAATTGCATATACTCTTTTGTTCTCTGTTTAATTGCCCAAATAGGCAATATACATTGGTCAATTTCTTTTAGGATATCCTCATCAAAGGCATCATTTAGTTCAAATAAAGTTTGTGGGAGACAATTGATTATATTGTCACTATACGTTTTTCTAATATTAATGCGCAAATAAGCAAACAATCTTCCTCTCCCAGTTTCTTCGAGGGGAATCTGTGTTAATAACCGTCCTGACGATGTTATGATTTCTTCAAAGCGAATGAATGGGATTTTGTTGGGATGTTCATTCACATTGAATATCACAGAATCGCGTACTGACGGGAAGAATGGCTCTAATGGTTGATCAGGCTGGTGCAACTCGCCACGCGCCGTTTTTGAAAACCAGTACACGATTCTGTTGATAAACATATTTGCATTGAACATATACTTGATGTCGTGAAAAGCCACATCAAATAAACATAGTGTTTTATCACCATTTTCATAGACATTTAGGTGTGGAACAACGGGGAAATCTTGACGGCAAAACACTTCGGGAAGGCAGTCATCCACTATCCGTATTTTGATGCGCTCAATAGAGTTGACTGGAAAAACAGGATATTGAGGCAATTCGATTGCAACAATATCTATCTCTAACAGTTCCCAGGTATGATCCGTCGCAGCACTAACAGAAACAACTTTCCCTATACCAGTACGCTCCAAAGCTAACACGACTTCTCTTGAAAACTTGAGCTGTAGAGATATTAATATGTTCATCATCATCAGGCTCCGGCTCTTGGTGCAGATTTTTTAAAATAAGTTGCTTGAATATTCTCTGATTTGAGAGTGATGCCAAATATGTCAATTTCAAAAACAATAGGTATGGGTTTATTGCTTTTTAACGAGGTATGCTCCATTGTTGCCATAAAGGTGACATCGGCAGAAGTATGATATTCATATGCTCGTCTCGCGATCATATGCGGGGGAGAAGTATCCTCAGTAATTTTAACACACGAGGCTACCATTTTAGCATTATGCTGGGCCTGCTGTAAAAGCCATTTGACATTCTCTGTAGGAGTAATTCTGTAAGTATCTTCTTCTCCCTTCTCATTAAGTCCAGTATGGCTGCAATGATGAGGAATATCATATATATCCCAAATCAAAAAGTCTTCATTATTATTTGCTTTTGAAATATCTACAATTTTGTCAAGGACTTTATATGGTGTATCACCTGTGATGAGAATATTTGTTTCCCTGTCATCATTAAACAATCTTATCTGCAACACAATAGAAGGATCATTCTTATCTTGCACTTCTTCGCTATCCTCTGAAAAAGGAGCATGAACGAAAAACTGCACTTTATCGTCTGCGCCATCAATTGTAATGATTTCACCCGCATGGACAATCAAGTGTCGGATATCATCGTACTCAATTTCTTGCGTATCCAGCCACGATGTAAGACTATCGGGGTCGGCAAATATCTTTACCCCATATCCTTCTTTTAAACGATACCGAGCTTCGTTTCTGATTATTTTCGCGTCAGCACCATTCTCAAGGTCTGTTTCCAAAAGAAATGCTGATGAAACCCATAATTCATTAATTTTCGCCCTCTCCTCAGATTGATATTTGGCAACGTGATCCAGGTAGAAAAAATCGCTTGCTCCTTTGGTATGATCATCATGAGCATGAGAAAACATTACGACTTTGAATTCATTGATTTCAGAAAGCTCTTGCTTTATATCTATGCGCTCATCAGTAGTCGATCCATCATTCATAGCAGCATAGTCAAATAACAGCTTATCTCCATTGGATAACTCCAGTAAGCAAGTTTCTGCATTTCCAAGCGGATAAAAAGTAAATTTTTGACTCATTAATGTAGGCCTCCTAATTTTGTATTTTTGAAATATCAGCGGCAATGACTGTATTAACGAAGCGATTCATCTTGACGTGTGCGGAAACATTCGTTATTACTGCCATTACCAATAGCGTAAAGATGAAGCGCCAAGAAAACAGGACAGTACCATTGAACACAAATAATGAAACTATATAAAGCACTATGAATTCCAAGGTTTCAATAAACAAGTCACGACAGAGCAAATAATCCGTCTGAGCTTGTGTGATGGCCCCATCCTTCTTATGTTTGCTGTAAATTCTATACCAATTGGTATTCTCATAATGAAGCCTTTCTTTTTTCTGCGTGGGTCTATTTTCTATAATATTAGAATAGCGAGAGCCGGCGTCAGAACTCAAAAAGCGATCATCATTAACTTTTTTGTTTGAAATGCGTGTAAAGATGGTTTGTCCTGATCGTGGGATAAAAAATAAACCGACCAATTTATCTTTTAAATTACTACTGATCAACGAATCACCAAGAAAAGCTATGAGAGATAAGACTCCTGAGATCGTGACAGCTTCTGAAATAGATAGTATATTTTCAGAGTCGCTTTTTACTGTTTCAAGTACTTGCTCAAAGGTCGGGGTACACAAGAGTAAAAACAACAGAGAATATGCAATTAGCAGATACTTCATTTCCTTTGTTCTATAATCTTTCAATATAATCACCCCTCAAAGAAAAACTGGGATCGGTGTCCCAAAAGCTACTCCTAATTGAAAAGCTCCCGTTACTCCGAAATAAAGTAAGCAATATCAGGGCACCCCTAGATTGAATAAGAGAAACCAATTTAACGTGAAACGCCATTCAAGAATAGGTTCGCATTATTGCTATAACAAGATCATTACGGAATACTTACATTATTAGTCAAAGGGGTAGAGATAAAAGGCCGAAATTGAGAAATGTTATT
>LSQX01386887.1_pt1 | contig 10531 bp, 7 predicted proteins | sample 654561 | NCBI WGS metagenome assembly LSQX01 (sample SAMN04489861, study PRJNA283612) | anaerobic digester metagenome | isolation source: 4 biogas reactors fed with cattle manure at either 37C or 55C with and... | place: Denmark: Kongens Lyngby | collected 2014
AGATGTGTATAAGAGACAGGAACACAAGGCTGCACAGCCATGCTTATAATGAGACGACATTTCAGCCCACCGCAAGCATATTTTCCATGCGCAGCTATAATTTAGTTTGGTTCCGACAAGATTTAAGAATTTCAGATCACAGTGCGCTTTGGCATGCGAGTCAAAATGCGCCATGTATTGGTTTGGTGGTTCTGTCTCCACAGCAACACCTCTTGCATGATGATGCGTCTATAAAAATTGACTTTTATTTTCGTCAGTTACAAGCCTTAAAAAACCAGTTAGCACAGCTAAATATTCCCCTCATTATCCAAACTGTTCCACTTTGGTCAGATATTCCAACTGCTGTAAGCCAACTCTGCACACAATTGAGTACCTCACACCCCATACAAAACATATATGCCAATATTGAATTGGGCGTAAATGAGTTAAAACGTGACTTGCAACTACAACAGACCCTGAACAAGCAAGGGCTGGATTTAATCCTCTACCATGATCGTACGCTTTTCCCTGTAGGCAGTGTGCGCAATCAGAGCATGAAACCCTATCAGATATTTAGCGCATTTAAAAAGTATGCCTATCAGCAATTAAGTTTGGCTATACCACGCTGCTTCCCCTCTCAACAGCCGCAATTTGCAATTGAATTACCCTCTGAATATGAATCGACTGTTCCCAATTTAGAAACTTGGGGATGGGCTGCCGTTCCACAAGAACAGCAAGATTTATGGGCGGTCACTGAGCAACATGCACAGCAATTGTTAGATGATTTTGTGCATCAGCACATGCAAGATTATCAGCAACAGCGTGATTTTCCTGCACGGTCAGGCACAAGTCGGCTCTCTGCTTATTTAAATTGTGGGATTTTATCTATTCGGCAGTGTCTGGCTGCGGTTTTTGCTTCGTCGCAAGGTCATTTTCATCTGGAAAATATTGGGCAACAAACTTGGTTAGATGAATTACTTTGGCGTGAGTTTTATCAACATATTTTGTTTGATTATCCCAAAGTTTCCCAACGCCAACCTTTTAAAGACCAGACTGCACAAATTGTGTGGCGTAATGATCCAGCAGGTTTAGCGGCATGGCAACAAGGACAAACAGGTATCCCAATTGTAGATGCAGGAATGCGGCAACTCCTGCATACAGGCTGGATGCACAATCGGGTCAGAATGATTACTGCAATGTTTCTATGCAAGAATTTGTTGATTGACTGGCGCTTAGGCGAACAGTGGTTTATGCAGCATTTGATTGATGGTGATTTAGCTGCCAATAATGGTGGTTGGCAATGGTGCGCCTCGACAGGGACAGATGCTGTGCCCTATTTTCGGATTTTCAACCCTGTAAGCCAGTCCCAAAAGTTTGACCCACAGGGAGATTATATTCGCAGCTGGTTACCTGAACTGGCACATTTAGATGCCAAACACATTCACGAACCTTATGCGAAAAATCCAAATTTAAAACTGAATTATCCTCAGCCGATAGTAGATTTAAAACAGAGTCGTCTGCGCGCGATTGAGGCATTTAAACAGTTATAGGCGAAATGCAGATTGAATCAACACTCCCATCAGCTAAACTTTAGCCATGATGGGAGTTTTAAGAATTAAACCGACAGTTTAGGCCGCCTGTTCATCACGTTTAAAGACCAATTCACCTTTTAATGAGCTGTCTGCATCGAAATAATAACCTTCACTATTGAATGCTTTTAAGTCTTCTGCGCGTTCTAATTTATTCTCGATGATAAAACGCGCCATCAAACCACGGGCTTTTTTGGCATAAAAACTAATGACTTTGTATTTGCCATTTTTCTGATCTAGAAATACTGGCTTAATAATTTCAGCCTGAATTTTTGTTTCCTGAACGGCTTTATAGTATTCATCTGAAGCCAAATTCACCAATAGATCAGACTGACTTTGCGTTAAATCTTGATTAATCAAATTGGTGATAATCTCACCCCAGAAATGATATAGATTTTCACCACGTGCATTATGCAATTTAGTGCCCATTTCCAAGCGGTACGGCATCATTAAATCTAAAGGACGCAATAAACCATATAGCCCCGAAAGCATACGCAAATGTTGTTGGGCAAACTCAATATCTGCAGGAGACAGACTATAGGCATCTAAACCTGTATACACATCCCCTTTAAAGGCAAACATGGCTTGACGCGCATTGGCAAGATCAAATTCTGCTTGCCAGTCACGAAAACGCTCAACATTCAAAGTGGCAATTTTTTCACTGACACTCATTAAACTGGCAATTTCAGTCGCTGATAGTTTACGTGCTACATCAATTAATTCTTGTGAATGTTCAAGTAATCTAGGTTGAGTATATACATCGCTAGGTAATGCAGTTTCGTAATCTAAAGTCTTGGCTGGAGAAATTAAAGCGAGCATAAACCACCTAAATAAAAAATACAGAGCTCACTATAGCAGCAGCACAAGGCAAACTCCAATGTGTGTTTTTGCTTAACTGCATCGGAAAAAGTTTTCTTAAAAATAATTTTTAAGATGCTGTAACTTATGCGATGTTTAATTTTATTATTCTCTGGGCAATAAAAAACCCACTTAACTCTCCCAAATTAAGCGGGTTAAAATCAGGTTGTTATGTTGTATTTTTCTTGCTGCTCAATATACGGTTAGGATGTGTCAATTAGATGACATATCATTTAAAAAATGAATAATTTTGATTTATAAATCAAGTATAAATTTTAAATGACTCATTTGCATCTACATTGTTTTAACCTTTCCATTCAAATTCACTAAATGAGTGATCTTCTTTTAGGGTGTTTTCTACTGCTTGCGCCAATTGATTTAGCAAGCTTTGCTCAGTAATACGTTCTAGCCAGTCTTGCTCTTCGTTTGGGTATGAGGTAATTACACAAACCAAATGCCCATCTTCATCACGACTTTGACAGTTCACCGCCAACGGTAAAGCGTATTCATCTACACTCACCGCCACTTGCGCACCGCTTTGTGGCAAAGTCTGAAAACCATATTGGGATAAATTCTGTGAAAGTAAATTTGCAACATAATTCTGTGCCAAGGTGCAATCTTGTAACTCTTGTTTATTTTCACAATTCGCCATAAATTTTAATTTGCGCATGCTCGAACCCAAAGGCTTTTTTCTTGTATGGGTTTAGCATAAGCAATAAAACGCAAACAGCCAAGCAAAAGCTTGGCTGTTTCAGCATAAAGTATAGGGTTTGTGATGCTTCATCTCATCCCCTATATCACTTTGGCTTATTCTGTTACTTGAATATTTAAACCCGCCACGCCAGCAAGTTCAGTAAAGGTTGGGAAACTGGTCGCAACAGTTTCTGTACCGACAATTTTAATTTCACCTGAGGTACGCAAACCTGCCATAGAGAAACTCATGGCAATACGGTGGTCATGATGTGATTCAATTTCACCGCCAGTAAATACTGGTGACCAGTCGCCTGCTTTACCTTTACCCTGAATGATGATGCCATCTTCAGTTGGTGTGCAGTCAATACCCATAGTTTTTAAACCATCTGCCATAACTTGAATACGGTCAGATTCTTTCACGCGCAATTCTGCAGCACCTGTCAGTACAGTTTCACCTTCGGCACATGCTGCTGCAATGAACAATGCTGGAAATTCATCAATTGCTAAAGGGACTTGATCTTCAGGAACATGAATACCTTTTAAAGTACGTGAACCACGAATACGAATATCTGCAATAGGTTCACCGCCTGCAATGCGCTCATTTTCTACACTTAAGTCCGCACCCATTTGTTTCAGAATTTCAATTACACCAGTACGGGTTGGGTTAATCCCCACCGCTTCCAAGGTGACATCTGAATTTTCTGTAATGGCAGCACCCACCATAAAGAACGCAGCAGAGGAAATATCGGATGGTACTTGAATATTAGTGCCAACTAATTTACCGCCACCTTGCAATGAAATACGGTTGCCTTCTGTTTTCACTTCATAGCCAAATGCACGCAACATACGCTCTGTATGGTCACGGGTTGGTTCAGGTTCAGTCACTGACGTTTCGCCTTCTGCCCAAAGTCCTGCCAGTAAAATACCTGACTTCACTTGCGCAGATGCCATTGGCAAGTCATATTGAATGCCTTTCAGTGCTTGCGCACCTGTAATAGATACAGGCGGTGTTCCACGTTCACCCGTCGTTTGAATTTGAGCACCCATTTCACGTAATGGTTTTGCAATACGTTCCATTGGTCGCTTGGTCAATGACGCATCACCAGTCATAACAGAGTCAAACTGCTGCGCAGATAACATACCTGCTAACAAGCGCATTGAGGTGCCTGAGTTGCCCATATAAATTGCGCCTGCAGGTGCTTTTAAACCTTGCATGCCCACCCCATGAATAGTGACTTCACCATTTTTAGGGCCTTCAATGCTTACACCCATATCACGGAATGCTTGCAAAGTCGCTAAAGCATCTTCACCTTCAAGGAAACCTGTCACATGCGTAGTGCCTTCAGCAATGGCACCAAACATAATTGAACGATGTGACACAGATTTGTCACCCGGTACGGTAAATTTACCTTGGAAAGTCTTAGCACCCGGCAAAATCGTAAATTGTTGTGTCACGTTATTGTTCTCCATAAAAGGTTTCTTGGCGAGCATGTGGTTAAAATGCTGTCGTGCCGCTTGCGCATGTCCTAGCAAGCCCATTAAAGCATGCGAGTCTTCTTGTTCAATCAATTGGCGAATAATCTCAAGTTGACTTTCAAAGCCATCCACCGCTTTTAACAGTGCAGTTTTATTGGCAAAGAAAATGTCATGCCACATTTGCGGATCACTGGCAGCAATACGAGAGAAGTCACGAAAGCCTCCCGCAGCATAACGGAAAATGTCTAAATTATCTTCCCGATTTGCCAATTGTTCGACCAAATTAAAGGCCATTAAATGGGGAAGATGACTGGTATATGCCAAGACTTCATCGTGCTTTTCCACATCCATGCAAATGACTTCAGCTTTGGCGCTTTCCCACATTTGAATCAGTTTGCTGACTGCCCATGACGCACTACTAGGTAAAGGAGTCAAAATCACTTTGTGGTTGGCAAATAGATCAACCTTACCTGCATGCACACCTGTATGTTCTGCCCCTGCTATTGGATGACCAGGGACAAAACCTTCAGGTAAGTTATCACCAAATACGGCTTTGGCTGCAGCCACTACACTACCTTTGGTGCTACCAACATCGGTCAGAATCACGTGATCTGCCAAATAAGGCTGAATCTGTCGTAAGACTTTTTCTGTCGCTTGTACAGGCAATGCCAACACCACCAAATCTGCACCCTGTACGGCCTCTACAGGATTATTAAAACCTTGTTCAATCAACCCTAATTCTAAAGCATCCTGTAAGGTCTTTTCAGAGCGGGTCGAAGCCACAATATGCTGAGTTAAATTTTCTGCCAGCATTACACGTGCCAAACTCGAACCAATAAGCCCGAGTCCGATAAATGCAACTTTTTCAAACAATGGTTGCGCCATGTTTTATGCCTTTGCTTCCTTGCCCAATACTTTTGCTAATGCACGTAGGAACTTGGCATTTTCTGCTTCTGTACCAATTGAAACACGTAAATGCGTTGTAATACCAACAGGACGAACAATCACGCCTTCTTTCAATAAAGCATTGAATGTTTGACCCGGATCAGCCTCTACATCAACCAAAATAAAGTTAGCACGTGAAGGCACATAATTTAAGCCCAATGCTTTAAAGCCTGCTTCTAATTGCGCCATACCAGCTTTATTGCTAATACGAGATTTTTCAATAAAATCTTCATCTTGTAATGCAGCAACTGCGGCTACCATTGCCAAATGGTTAACGTTAAATGGCTGACGAATACGGTTTAAATAATCAGTCACTTCTGCCGAAGCCAAAGCAAAACCAACACGCAATGCAGCCAAACCATAACATTTAGATAAGGTACGGCTCACGATAAGGTTCGGATATTGCTCTAGGAATTTCAAGCTATTGAAGTTTTCTGGAAAATATTCCACATAGGCTTCATCGAGTACCACAATCACCCGTGCAGGAACTTTTTGCATAAAGGCTTCAAATTCAGCCTCTTCAAACCAAGTACCTGTTGGGTTATTTGGGTTCGCAATAAAAATTAATTTAGTGTTGTCTTGAATTGCTGCAGCCATTGCATCTAAGTCATGTGAAAAACCTTTGGCAGGTACTTCAATGGCTTGTGCATTAATCGCTTGCGTTACCAAGGCATAGACTGCAAAAGCATGCTGACTATACAAAACTGAATCTTTGTCTGAAACGAATGCACGAGCAAACATTTCAAGCAAGTCATTTGAACCATTACCTAAAGTAATTCGGTCATGTGCAAAACCAAACTGTTTTTGAATTTGGTCTTTTAAAATAAAACCACCACCATCTGGATAGCGACCAATTTCTGCAATTTCAGCCGCTACAGCTTCTTTAACTTTGTCTGAACAGCCCAATGGGTTTTCATTCGATGCAAGTTTGACGATATCTGTAATCCCTAGCTCACGCTCAAGTTCACTGATTGGTTTACCTGGTTGATAAGGCTTTAACTTCGAGATACCTTCATTGGCTGGGACAAACGACATTTTACACTTCCAGTAGACTAGGTGATGGAGGTGGTGCGCATCATGAAATGCACACCAACAAATTAAATACGGTTATAGCACTGCAGCAGGATATGAACCCAAGACACGAATTTCTTTTACCAATGGGCGAATTTCTTCAATCGCTGCACGTACATTGTCTTGATCGACATGCCCTTCTAAATCAATAAAGAACACATACGACCATTTTTCAGGTAAAGCAGGACGGGTTTCAATACTGGTCAGGCTAATATTGTGCTTCGCAAATGGTGCAAGAATTTCAAGCAAGGCACCTGCACGGTCGTGCGCAGACACTAACAATGAAGTTTTGTCATTGCCACTTTGTGGAACTTTCTCACGACCAATCACCAAAAAACGTGTGGTATTTTCAGGGTTATCTTCAATATTGCTATGCAAAATTTCGAGTTCGTAAATGCTGGCTGCAATTTCAGAAGCAATCGCAGCAGAATGCCATTCATTACGAATACGGCGTGCTGCTTCTGCATTTGAGCTAAGTGCTACACGTTCAACGCCTGGATAATGCACATCTAACCACTTACGGCATTGTGCCAAAGTTTGCTGATGTGCATAAATTTGTTTAATGCTGTCTTTACGGGTGTTTTCAGACACAAGGAATTGGTGATGAATACGCAACTCCACCTCACCAATGACATTTAAGGGTGAAGATTTAAAACAATCTAGCGTGTGGTTTACCACACCTTCAGATGAGTTTTCGACAGGTACTAAGCCATAGTGTGCACTGCCTGCTTCCACTTCACGGAATACTTCATCAATGGTAGGCAGCGGACGCACAATTGCATCCTGACCAAAATGTTTAAGTACGGCAGAATGTGTATAAGTGCCAATTGGACCCAAGAACGCAATACTTTGTGGCGCTTCTAGCGCCAAACATGCCGACATAATTTCACGGAATAAACGTGCCATGGTCACATCAGACAACGGCCCTTCGTTGCGTTCCATAACATTACGTAAAACTTGTGCTTCACGTTCAGGACGGTAAAACAACGGATTCTCTTCTGCTGCAAATTTTGCTTTCGCCACCGCCTCTGCAAGTCGTGCCCGACGGTTAATCAGCTGTTGAATCTGTTGGTCTACAGAGTCAATATCTTCACGGATTTTAGCGAGATCAAGAGAAGTCGTTGTGTTCTGATCGTCTTGGATCATTGTTATGTCGCCCTTCATAAACATTTTGCAAATAGTATAACAATAGTTAGCTTTCAAATGTTGCACAATACAACTTTCAGTGTTTCAGATTTAAAAACATACAGTTGATCAAAGCATCACCAATCTCTTAAATACATGATGGGTATAAGTGATAACTGACTTAGTTATTTGCCCGATTATTTTAACCTGCTCCAAACTTAGTTTGAGTGTAAATAGCAATTAGCTGATTGCTTTTAAGTCTGAATATAAAAAGAGCCAGCACAGGGCTGACTCTCCGTTTAAATTTTGCGGCTTGATATCAAAAATAGATGTTCCGACTTAACGTCCTAATAAACTACGTGCCACAATTTCTTTCATAATTTCATTGGTTCCACCGTAAATCCGCTGGATACGCGCATCCACAAAGAAACGTGAAATCGGATACTCAGTCATATAGCCATAGCCTCCGAACAGTTGTAATAATTGATCGGCTATTTTCATTTGCATGTCTGTTGAAAAGCTTTTGAGCGCAGCTGCGGTTTCTACATCGAGTTTGCCTTGCATATACAATTCGACGTTTTGATTATAAAAAGCAGCTGTTGCCAGTTCATCAATTTTGGCCTGTGCCAATACAAAGCGAGAGTTCTGGAACTGTCCAATCGCTTGTCCAAAAGCCTGACGCTCTTGCACATATTGTTTGGTTACTTCAATCGAGCCGCGAATTGCACCTAATGCTGTCGCTGCAATAGCAGTACGCTCACGTGGTAACTCCTGCATTAAATACGCAAAACCTTGCCCTGCCTGCCCCAACAATTGGTTTTTTGGCACTTTAACATTGTCAAAAAATAGCTCTGACGTGTCTTGTGAATGCAAACCAATTTTTTCCAGATTGGTGCCTTTTTTAAAGCCATCTAAATGCGTATCGACCAACATCAGCGATACACCTTTGGCACGTGCTTGAGGATCAGTTTTTACAGCGAGAACCACTAAGTCTGCATGCTGACCATTAGAAATAAATGTCTTGGAGCCATTTAAAACATAATGCTCATCTTGCAAAATGGCATTGGTACGCATGGCTTGTAAGTCAGACCCCGCACCTGGTTCAGTCATACCAATTGCGCCAACTACCTCACCCGACACCATACGTGGCAGCCAGTATTGTTTTTGCTCTTCTGTACCAATATGCAAAATATACGGCGCAGCAATTTCTGAATGACAAGAAATACCTGTAGACAGTGCGCTATAGCCTGCACGTGCAGATTCTTCGACCAACATTAAAGAATAATGTGTCGGCACGCCATAACCGCCATATTCTTCTGGCACATCAATACATAAAAAACCATTTTCACCGAGCAAATTCCAGACACTGCGCGGCATGATGCCTTCGCGTTCCCACGTCGCATAATGCGGTGCAATATGTTCCTGCATAAAACGGCGAAAGTTATCTCTAAATAATTCTAAATCTGCATCATAAGCCAGCATATAACATCCTTGATTTTTCAATTGTTGTTTTCAATCCATCCCATGCTATGCATTTTTAACCTAGCTGTCATGCATTATTGTGCGCACTTATATTACTTTGCAGTCAAACTTTAATGCACAGCGCAAATGCTCACTTAAACTTATAGCCAACGCTGTGAATAATGCTGCAAACTGTTGCCGAAGTTTATACACTAAGGTCATTGTGAAATTTCAAATGAAAGGCGTATGAACCCGCTTATGCTAAATACAAACCCAAATAAAAGAAATATTTATAAAGATGCAGAACATCCTTTTGCACAATTTATCCGTATTATTGGTAAAGGCAAAACAGGCGCACGTTCACTAACCTATGATGAAGCCTATCAAGCCTTTGGCATGATTTTGCGCAATGAAGTGCTCGATGTGCAATTGGGAGCTTTTTTAATGCTGCTGCGTGTAAAAGAAGAATCGGTAGATGAATTGGCAGGCTTTGTCCAAGCGACTCGTGATCAGTTTCAATTTAAACCACTACAGGTCGATTTAGATTGGTCTTCTTATGCAGGTAAACGCAAACATTATCCGTGGTTTTTATTGGCGGCACTGACTTTGGCAAAGCATGGCTATAAAGTAGTCATGCATGGCGCTTCTGGGCACACCATTAACCGCTTATATACCGAACAAGCACTGCAATATTTAGGTTTCCCCATTTGCGAAAACGACCTACAAGTTGAGGAGCAATTGGCACAACGCAATTTTGCCTATTTGCCGCTACATGCCATTTCACCCATTTTGAGTGATCTTATCAACTTACGCAATGTCATGGGTTTGCGCTCGCCAATTCATACCCTTGCTCGGCTGATCAATCCATTTAATGCCAAAGCCACGATGCAGGCTATTTTCCATCCTGCTTACCGCAGTTCACATCAACAAGCGGCATTTCAGCTAGGTTATCAAAACAGTGCGGTCATTAAAGGTGAAGGTGGTGAATTTGAACGCAATCCAGATGCCAGAACTTTAATTTGTGGTATTAAGAATGGCACCTTATATGAGCACGAACTGCCTAAATTGACCGATAGCCGCAGCCCTGTAGAAGAAGAACTAGATTTGGCTGTTTTGAAAGCGGTGTGGTTAGGTCAGCAAACGCATGAATATGGTGAAATTGCAGTGACTGAAACCATGGGCATTGCTTTATACACCATGGGCGTTGGTGATGGTTATGATGCAGCAATGCAAACCGCACAGCAGCTTTGGCAAAATCGCCATCACTAAAACCCAAAACTTTGCTAAAAATACGGCAATAAAAAAGACACCTTCAGAGGTGTCTTTTTGCGCTT
>LSQX01057068.1_pt1 | contig 10530 bp, 5 predicted proteins | sample 654561 | NCBI WGS metagenome assembly LSQX01 (sample SAMN04489861, study PRJNA283612) | anaerobic digester metagenome | isolation source: 4 biogas reactors fed with cattle manure at either 37C or 55C with and... | place: Denmark: Kongens Lyngby | collected 2014
GCTTCTTCCTATTACGGAGCATCCATTAGATGCATCCTGGGGCTATCAGGTTCTAGGGTTCTATGCAGCTACCAGCCGCTTTGGTACGCCAAAAGACTTTATGTATTTTGTGGATCAATGTCACCAGAAGGGCATAGGCGTTATTTTAGATTGGGTGCCTGGGCATTTTCCAAAGGATGCAGCTGGGTTGGCGCGCTTTGATGGAACGGCTTTATATGAGCATGCAGACCCTAGGCAAGGTGAGCAGTTACAATGGGGTACATTGCTTTTTAATTATGGCAGAAAGGAAATCCAGAGCTTTCTAATTTCAAATGCAATATTTTGGTTAACGTATTTTCATGTAGATGGTTTCCGAGTAGATGCTGTAGCCAGCATGCTGTACTTGGACTTTGCGAAAGACGATTGGGTTCCAAACCAATACGGAGGTCGTGAAAACCTAGAAGCTATTAACTTCATGAAGAAATTAAATAAAGCCGTATATTCTCAGTTTCCAAATACCCTAATGATTGCAGAAGAGTCCAGTGAATGGCCTATGACCACTCAGCCCACATACCTTGGTGGCCTAGGATACAACTATAAGTGGAATATGGGATGGATGAATGACATATTAAAATATATAACCATTGATCCTATTCACCGAAAATGGAATCATAATCTAGTGACATTTTCATTAATGTATTCCTTCTCCGAAAACTTCATCCTACCGCTATCCCACGATGAGGTGGTACATGGGAAGCGTTCATTATTGGACAAGATGCCAGGGGATTATTGGAATAAGTTTGCAGGCCTCAGAGCCTTATATGGATTTATGACATCCCACCCAGGTAAGAAGCTTCTTTTTATGGGAGGGGAATTTGGTCAGTTTATCGAATGGAAGTATGACGATAATCTGGATTGGCACCTTCTAAGCTATGATATGCACGGCAAGATGCACTTATATGTGAAGGAACTTAATCATTTTTACCTAGATAACCCTTGTTTGTGGGAAGTTGATCATAGCTGGGATGGTTTTCAATGGATTGACCCCAATGATTATAACCATAGCATCTTATCATTTGTTCGAAGGGGTAAAAATTCACAAGATTTTATTATTTCTGTAATAAACTTTACACCAGTGCCCAGATATGATTATAGAATTGGAGTTCCATCAGCAGGGGAATATTCCGAGGCTTTTAATAGTGATGATATCATATATGGAGGGTCAGGAGTACATAATGAGAATAAGTTGGAAGTGGAGAAAATTCCATGGCATAATTTTGAACAATCCATTGCCATAACCATTCCACCACTTGCAGCTATATACATTAGGCCGGAGTTTAAAACAATAAATGATACTGGATACAAGATGCAGGATACTAACAGAACGAAAAGATGATACATTAGTGTAGGGGCAGACGACTCTGTCTGCCTACTCCTACTAGTTGCCATGTACTATCAGTAACTAGTATCAATTAACCTGTATCCTAAAAAAAGGAGGGGCAGTCAATGAGAACGAAAGAATGTGTAGCTATGCTTCTTGCAGGGGGGCAAGGAAGCAGACTGGGCGTGTTGACCAAGAATCTGGCAAAACCAGCAGTGCCATATGGAGGGAAATATCGCATCATTGATTTTCCACTAAGCAACTGCACTAATTCCGGTATTGATACAGTTGGAGTCCTGACCCAATATCGGCCCCTAAGATTAAATACATATATAGGCATAGGAGAACCTTGGGACTTGGACCGAGTTAATGGTGGAGTAACCATATTACCTCCCTATTCAAAGCAAAAAAGTGGAGAATGGTATTCAGGTACGGCAAATGCTATTTATCAGAATATCGAATATATTGATTCCTATCATCCAGAATATATACTCATTCTCTCTGGCGACCATGTCTATAAGATGGACTACAGCCGTATGCTGCGATTTCATAAGGAAAATAAGGCAGGCTGCACTATCGCAACTATAGAAGTACCCTGGGAAGAGGCTAGCCGATTTGGAATTATGAATGCTGATGAAAACTGTAGAATATATAAATTCCAGGAAAAGCCACAGGAACCTATAAGTAACAAGGCGTCCATGGGAATCTATATTTTTAATTGGGCACTTCTGAGGCATTACTTAATTGAAGATCAAAATGTTGTCGGCTCCAGTAATGACTTTGGAAAAAACATTATTCCAAATATGCTTGAACAGCAGGAGTCAGTGTACGCATATACTTTTAATGGATATTGGAAGGATGTAGGGACTATTGAAAGTCTGTGGGAGGCAAATATGGATTTGCTGGAGGATCCACCCAAGCTTGACCTATATGATCCAGGCTGGCGAATATACGGAAAAAACCCAGTAGAACCTCCCCATTATGTAGCGGCTGGTGCAGTTGTGAAAGGTTCTATCATTACAGAAGGTGCAATCATATACGGAAATATTGATCATTCTGTGCTGTTTTCTGGAGTCTATGTTGGCAAAGGCTCTAGAATCAAAGATTCCATTATAATGCCTAATGCACGAATTGGAAGCAATACTGTCATTGAGAATTCTATTATAGGTGAAGATGTTATTATAGGTGATAATTGTCATATTGGCGACGTACTTCCTAAAGGATCACCTGCCAGCATGATCTCTGGACTGAGCGTTGTAGGCGAAAGTGTAAATATCCCATCTGGATCAGTTATTGGAAGTAATGCTATGGTGGATATGGAATATGTGCGTAAACACTTAAAAAAGCGGTCAGATTTAATGCGTAAGGAGGAAGTCATATGAGGGATACAATGGGGATTATTTACTCCGGAGGTGGAGAGGAACAGCTGAAAGAGCTCACTCGTTCTAGGTCTATAGCAGCTGTACCCTTTGCTGGTAGATATCGGATGATCGACTTTATCCTATCGAATATGGTGAACTCTGGAATACATAATGTTGGCTTGATAGCACAGAACAATTACCATTCCTTAATGGATCACCTTGACTCGGGAAAGCAATGGGACTTAAATAGAAAAAGGGACGGTCTTTTTATTCTTCCCCCTTACGTCAGCCGTGACAACACTGGGTGGTATAAAGGAAAAGTAGATGCTTTACATAATATCATGGCTTACATCCGCAGGAGCACTCAACAATATGTTGTAATTTCGGACAGCAACATGGTATGCAATCTAACCTATGATGACGCCTTAGAGTTTCATAAGCAAAATAAAGCGGATATCACAGTTATATACAAGGAAGAAAAGGGAGCCCCATCTACAGAGCTATCAAGGTTCACGCTGATTCAGACAGACGAGAATAATCGTGTTTGTAATATGGAGGTTATGCCCTCTATACCGAAATGGGATAAAGTTTCCATGGAGATGTACATCCTTGAAAAAAATCTAATGGAACATTTGGTTGAAGAGAGTGTGGCAAGAGGTCAGCATGATTTTACCAAGGAAATCCTGATTCAAAAAATGGATGGGCTTCGGATATTCGCTTATCCCTATGAAGGGTATTTGGCTAAGATTGATAGTGTCGAATCTTTCTTCAAATACAATATGGAATTGCTTGATGAAGAAAATCGAGAGGATCTATTCTACCATTGCGGGTCCATTTATACCAAGGTTAAAGATGAGGTCCCTGCTAAATATGGGAACCATTGTAAAGTAAGTAATTCCATGATTGCTGATGGTTGTATAGTAGAGGGAGAAATTGAAAACTGCATACTGTTTCGAGGAGTTCGAATTGCTAAAGGTGCTGTAGTTAAGAACAGTATTGTGATGCAAAATACAGAAATACAGGAGAATGCTTATCTGGAAAATGCAATCATGGATAAGGATGTCACAATCCGTCGGGGTAGACGTTTGATTGGTCAGAAAAGCTATCCTGTTGTTATAGGAAAGAGAGCAATTATTTAAGGAGAAGAGAAATGCTGAAAGTATTGATGGTTGCTTCAGAGGCAAACCCCTTTGCCAAGACAGGTGGTTTGGCTGATGTATTAGGTTCCCTACCAGGAGCGCTTATTAAGCAAGGGGTGGATGTAAGGGTCATCATGCCAAAATATGGGACAATATCCCCAGTGTTAAGAGAGAGGATTCAACATAAGGAAACCATTTATGTTAGGGTTAGTTGGAAGAATCAGTTTTGTGGAATAGAACAGACTGAATACAACGGGGTAACCTATTACTTTATTGACAATGAGTATTATTTTAAAAGAGACGGTATATATGGATTTGATGATGAGGCAGAACGCTTCGCCTTCTTCTGCCGTGCTGTTTTGGAAGCTATTCCCCATCTTGACTTTACACCGGATATCTTGCATTGTAACGATTGGCAAACTGGCATGATTCCAGTTTTGTTGGAAGCACAATATAGAAATCGATACATATATGAGAATATAGCAACTTTGTTCACTATTCACAATTTGCGTTATCAAGGTGAATTCAGCATTCCCGTTTTTCGAGATCTCTTTGGATTAGGAGAAGAGTATTTTACTTCAGATAAGCTTGAGTTCTATGGAAGTGCCAGCTTTCTAAAAGGAGGCTTGACTTATTCTCATATCCTTAACACCGTTAGCAACAGTTATGCCAAGGAGATACAGAATCCATTTTATGGCGAGGGCATGGATGGACTTCTTAGGTCTCGCCGTCATAGTCTCCATGGCATAGTTAATGGAATTGATTATGATGAATACAACCCCCAAACAGATTCCTTCATTTTCCACAACTATAATCAGAAGACTCTGGAGGACAAGCAAAAAAATAAACTTGCTCTTCAAGAGGAGCTGAATATGCCTGTTAATGGAGATATACCAGCAATCGGGCTCATTTCCAGGTTGGTGGATCAAAAGGGTTTGGATCTGATTGCCTGTATTCTGGATGATATTATGGGTGAAGAGTTGCAGTTATATATTTTAGGCACTGGAGATAACAGATATGAAAGGATGTTCCAAGATGCGGCTTACCGTTATCCCGGCAAAGTATCCGCTAATATTCGATTTGATAATGGACTAGCCCATAAAATCTATGCAGCATCCGATCTGTTTCTCATGCCCTCCCTATTTGAACCTTGCGGTTTGGGACAACTAATCAGTCTCCGCTACGGCACTCTTCCCATAGTGCGAGAGACTGGAGGTTTAAAGGATACAGTTCTATCATATAACGAGAAAACCGGTGAAGGAAATGGGTTCTCGTTTGCCAACTATAATGCTCATGATATGTTATTCACGATTAAAAGGGCGTTACAGGTTTATAAATACAAAGATTTATGGTCAAAACTACAGGAGACAGCCATTGTTGGTGACTATAGCTGGCAGTACTCCGCAGGAAAATATATAGACCTGTACACTACTTTGAAAGGAAGATAACTTTATGACTCAGTATGATAAGGAAAAGACTAGATTAAGAGGCGAAGTTGTGGATACCCTGAAAAGCCATTTTGGGAGATCCATAGAAGACGCTACTAAAAATCAGCTTTATAAAGCTTGCGCCATGACCCTTAGAGATGAAATCATGGATAAATGGCAAAGATCTCAAAAGGAACTGGAACAGAATGGAGAAAAACAACTCTTTTATTTATCAATAGAGTTCTTAATGGGCCGTGCCCTTAGGGACAATTTAATCAACTCATTAAGGTTGGATATCTATCGCGAGGTTTTTGAAGAGATTGGCGTAAATCCTGATGAAATTAGAGAGGTTGAGCCTGATGCAGGACTTGGCAATGGTGGTCTGGGCCGTCTTGCTGCATGTTTTTTAGACTCTCTTGCTACTATGAATCTGCCTGGACAGGGTATGGGACTCCGATATGAGTATGGTCTGTTCAAACAGAAAATAGTAGATGGGTATCAAATAGAAATGCCCGACATCTGGTTGGAAGATGGAAATGTATGGGAGCTTCCCAGGCCGGAAGAGCAAAAGGAGGTCCAATTTCAAGGTAAGGTAGTGGTAGACTGGAAAGAAGGTCGCCCTATGTATCGACAGGAAGACTGTATTACGGTAATTGCTGTTCCTTATGACACTCCTATTATAGGCTACGATTCTGACAGGGTAAACACTTTAAGGCTGTGGAGCGCTAAATCACCTAAGTATCTGGACATGAGCTGGTTTAGCCGCGGTGACTATATCAGAGCATCGGAGGAAAAAGAACTGGCTGAGGTTATATCCAAGGTGCTTTATCCTGAGGATAACCACTATGAAGGAAAGGCTCTTAGGCTAAAACAGCATTATTTCTTTGTTTCTGCCACCATGCAATGTATTATTGGAAACGACAAGAAAAACTATGGACATTTAGCCAGCTTGCCTGAGCGAGCAGCTATACAAATAAATGATACCCATCCAGCATTGGCCATACCTGAGATGATGAGAATCCTATTGGATGAAGAAGGTATGGAATGGGAAACAGCATGGGAGATTACAGTTAGAACCTTTGCATATACCAACCATACCACTTTGAGTGAAGCCTTAGAACGATGGCCAGAGTCCCTGTTTAGAGATTTACTTCCCAGGATACACATGATTATTCAGGAAATCAATGAGCGCTATTGTCGGATGCTTTGGAAGCACTACCCTGGTCAATGGAAGAAAATTTCCGATATGGCTATAATCGCCTATGATGAAATTCGGATGGCGCCTCTTTGCATTGCAGGAAGTCATATGGTAAATGGTGTGGCACCTCTCCATACTCAGATTCTGAAGAACGAGGTATTTCAAGATTATTACAAGCTTGAACCCTATAAGTTTACCAACGTTACCAATGGTATCACCCAAAGGCGCTGGCTGTTAAATTCAAACCCAGGGCTGGCCAAGCTTATTAGCGAAACTATAGGAAGTGATTGGATTAAAAAACCCTGGTTTCTTGAAGAGCTGGAACCCTATAAGAAAGATCCTGCTTTTTTGAGTTCTTTTGAAGAAATAAAAATCAAAAACAAGAAAATTCTAGCCGAGTACGTCAAAAAGGAAAATGGAATTGATCTGGACACAAACTCAATTTTTGATGTTCAGGTGAAACGTCTTCATGAATACAAGCGACAGCTTTTAAATATTCTTCATGTTATGTATTTGTGCAACCAGTTGGTAGATAACCCTAATGCTGACATTCATCCGCGAACATTTATTTTTGGAGCGAAGGCATCTCCAGGGTATCACAGAGCTAAGTTGATTATTAAGCTGATTAATACTGTAGCGGAAAAAATCAGCGAGAATAAAAGGGTATCAGAAATCATAAAAGTCGTATTTGTTGAAAATTATCGCGTATCCTTGGCTGAAAGGATTATGCCTGCAGCAGATTTAAGCGAGCAGATTTCCACCGCGGGAAAGGAAGCATCAGGAACCGGTAATATGAAGTTTATGATGAATGGCGCCCTAACTATAGGGACATTAGATGGTGCTAATGTTGAAATAAAGAAGGCAGTGGGAGAAGATAATATCTTTATCTTCGGCTTGAATGCAGAAGAGGTGTCAAATTATTATAAGGCAGATACCTATCAGCCTAGAAGCTTTTATGAAGAGAATCTACAGCTTAGAAAGGTAATAGATCAGCTGGTTAATGGTTTCCTACATTCGGAAAACACAGGTATGTTTGCCGAGCTGTTCCAATCCTTGTTATATGGAGATGGGGGAATGGCTGACCCATATATGGTACTTGCGGATTTTGAATCCTACAGTCTAACCCACGAAAAGGCCCAGAAAGTATATAGGGATAAGAAAAGCTGGTACCAGAAAGCTGTCGTCAATGTAGCTAATTCTGGTTATTTCTCAAGTGATCGAAGTATAATGGATTATAATAAAAAGATCTGGCACCTATAATTCTTGACTAGGTTCATAATGACAGGCCAATTGCCTGTAACTATATTCTAAAAGGTGATTTTTTGAAAAAGAAGCTAAAAGTCCTGTTTGTTACTGCTGAATCAGCACCATACGCACAAGTTGGAGGTCTTGGGGAGGTAAGCTATGCCTTACCCCAAGCCCTTTTTAATAATGATGTTGAGGTTCGTAGGGTAATGCCCCTATATAAGGAATACAAGGGGAGAACAAGATATATAAAGGATTTTCCTGTTCCCACAGAGGATGGAAAAATTGAAAGCTGCATTGTAAAAACCGATCCAGATAATAAGGAGGTTCCTAGCTGGTTTATTAGTAATCATCGATATTTTTATCGAGACAGTATTTACAGCCAGGAGGATGATGGTTTTCGTTTCTTTTTCTTTTGTAGAGCTGTAGTTGAGATGCTAAAGCTCTCATCCTGGAAGCCTAATGTTATACATCTAAATGACTGGCATACAGCTTTTTTGGCCTTATTAGTGAAAAGAGAACTACCTGAAATCAAAACAGTCTTTACAATTCATAATATTTCCTATGATGGCTTCATTCCACCATCTTTCTTAGATGGGATACTATCCGATAGAGAGAAACTGTCCCTTGGATGGCCGGACTGGTTAAGCTTTATGAAAGCTGGTATTCTATATGCGGACAAGCTTACTACAGTAAGCCCAACTTATAGTATGGAAATACAGCAAGTGGGCAGTGGAAACCAGATGCAGCCTTATTTACAGCAGAGGCAAGATAAAATAACTGGAATATTAAATGGTATTGACTGGATTAGTTATAGTCCCAAGGACGACGGTGTTCAGCCTTATTCATTTGATAATAAAAGCTGGAAAGTCAACAAGAAAAAGAACCGTAGTGCTTTAAGAGAAGAATTGAATTTGCCAGATATGGATATTCCGCTAATATCTATGATAAGCCGGCTACAAACGGAGAAGGGCATAGATTTAGTGATTAAGGCTTTTCAAAAGCTAAATTGGGAGTCCTTTCAAATTATCATTATGGGTTCTGGGAATTTATATTATGAAGGCTTATTGTCCAGCCTTAGCTCTGAGTATCCAGAGAATGTGATTTTTCTTCCTGAATACTCTCACGATCTAGCAAGAAAAATCTATGGTGCAAGCGATATATATCTTATGCCATCACAATATGAGCCTTGTGGAATTGGACAGCTATATGCCATGAGGTATGGAGCAGTACCAGTAGTTAATCCAGTTGGCGGGCTTCGAGACACAGTAGTAGATGCAGGACATACATCTAAGGATAGGTCAATGGATGTAGTTAGACGAAAAACAACTGGATTTTATCTGGAGGAATGGACCGATAAATCTTTAGTTTCTGCCTTGGAAAGAGCAATCAACACCTACAATACTTCTACATGGACTTCTTATGTGAATAACTGTATGAGGTATAATTCTTCATGGCAACAAAGGGTTGATGACTACATATTTCTATACAGACAGCTGATGGAAAAACCTATAGAAAAACAGGAGAACCAATAATTATATGATTAAGCATAAACTTCATGTATTTCATGATTCACAGGACATTAATTATCGCAGCCCCTTTGGTGCAGTACCGGCTGGTCATGAGATAGTGATAAGAATTCTTATCCAATCCAATAAGCCTGCTAATGATGTGGTGCTTAGATTTTGGAAAAGAGATATTGGGGAAAAAGTTATACCAATGAAACTAATAAAGGAAAACCTTGAAAATGGGGACAGGCTTTATGAGGCTGTGTTTAAGTCAGAACAGCATCAGCTCTTATGGTACTATTTTAGAATCCAATATGAGGGTAGCTCATATTATTATAGTCGTCCTGACAATCTATATGGCGGTGTTGGATGTTTAAGTAAAAAACCACGTCACTCCTATCAGATTACTATATACAAGGCAGATTTCTCCGTACCTAAATGGTTTCGTGAAGGGGTTATGTATCAGATTTTCCCGGACAGATTTCGTAAGGGAAAGGATGAAAAAATAGAATCTTTTATTATGGATGATAATCTTAATAAGGATATCATTTTCCATGATAATTGGGACGATGTGCCTAATTACTTGCCAGATCCCAAAACGGGGAAAATTATTAATAACGATTTTTTTGGTGGTAATTTACAGGGGATTATTGAGAAGCTAGATTATTTAGAGGACCTAGGCGTCACTATTATTTATCTAAACCCTATCTTTAAATCCTTTTCAAATCACAGATATGATACAGGAGATTATCTAAATATTGATCCTATGTTAGGTGACAATGAAACCTTTCAAGCCTTGTGTAACCAGGCTAAAAGAAGGGGCATCACTGTTATCTTGGATGGTGTATTTAGTCATACTGGTAGCGATAGCATCTATTTTAATAAAGATGGACATTATCCCAACATAGGTGCCTGGCAGAGTAAGGATTCAAGATACTATCCTTGGTACCGTTTTCAGGATTATCCCAACGAATATGATTGCTGGTGGGGTGTAAAGACCTTACCTAATGTAAATGAAATGGAACCATCCTATATGGATTTTATCATCCATAAAGAGGACAGTGTCACTAAGCATTGGCTGAAAAATGGGGCTAGTGGGTGGAGACTGGATGTGGCAGATGAGCTTCCTGATAAATTTCTAAGGGAATTTAGGAAGGCGGTAAAGGAAACCAATCCAGAGGCTATTATCATAGGTGAGGTTTGGGAGGACGCCAGTAATAAAATAAGCTATGGATCTCTTAGGGAGTATTTACTGGGAGAAGAGCTTGATGTGGTGATGAATTATCCTTTTA
>LSQX01148481.1_pt1 | contig 10530 bp, 8 predicted proteins | sample 654561 | NCBI WGS metagenome assembly LSQX01 (sample SAMN04489861, study PRJNA283612) | anaerobic digester metagenome | isolation source: 4 biogas reactors fed with cattle manure at either 37C or 55C with and... | place: Denmark: Kongens Lyngby | collected 2014
GACAACCTAGAAGGAGATATAACTAACAAGATAGTTGTATCTAATAATGTTGATACAAGTAAGGTTGGAACATATACTGTTACCTATACAGTTTCAGATGTTTTTGGAAACACTTCTACTAAAAGTAGAACGGTAAAAGTTGTTGAATCTATCTATTCTTTTGATTTTATAGGTGATTATCAAACTTTTAATGTACCTTTAACTGGTAAATATAAAATAGAATTATGGGGATCACAAGGAAATGTTGCTGCTCCAGGACCATATCAAACATCAACAATTACAGCTGGTGGTAAAGGAGCGTATACTTCTGGCGAAATAATTTTAAAATCAGGAACGAAGTTATTTGTATATGTTGGTGAGCAAGGCGTATTAGCTAGAAATGCAGGAGCTTGGAATGGCGGTGGACCATCTAGTGCTACAGGTAATTGGGGTAGTGCAACATGGGGTGGTGGTGGCGCTACTGATATTAGATTAGTTAGTGGCGAGTGGAGTAATATCACTTCCTTAAGAAGTAGGATCATGGTAGCGAGTGCTGGTGGAGGAGCAACTGATTACTATTTTGGTGGTGCTGCTGAAGGTATATCAAGCCAACTACCTGACGGCCCTACGCAGATTTCGGGTGGAAAGCAACCAGATGATATTAATGGTAATGGTGCCTTTGGTATCGGAGGTAATGGTGTATTTGGACCTAACACGGGAGGGCATTTTGGCGGTGCCGGTGGCGGTGGTGGTTATTATGGAGGCGCGGGAGGCTCAATCAATAATAATGGCTTTGGAGGGGTATGTTTTGTTTCGGGTCACACTGGTTGTAATGCGATTGATGAAGATGGTGTACATACTGGTCGAGCAAATCACTACTCAGGATATGTTTTTGCAAATACTAAAGTAATTCCAGGTTCTGATACTATGCCAAATCCAAGTGGTGGCACAAAAATTGGACACGAAGGAAATGGTTATGCTAGAATAACAATCATTGACAAAATCGATGACAAACCAGTTATATTTATGAATGGTGATGAAGCAGTAACTGTTTTACTCGGGGATGTCTATGTAGATGCTGGTGCCACGGCAATTGACATGCAAGATGGTGATCTAACTGATAGAATCATAACGCAAGGTAATATAAATATTAATGAGATAGGAATGTACGAAATAACTTATATTGTAACTGATAATGATGGTAATACCACAGCTGCAACAAGGTTTGTAAAAGTTATAATGTCTGATAGAAATTATACGTATACAGGGTCTGAGCAGGTGTTTGTCGCACCTATTTCCGGTACATATAAAATAGAATTATGGGGAGCACAGGGCGGGATTGATCAACACCCAAATAATAGTAAAGGTGCTTATACAAATGGTACAATATATTTTGAGAGAGGAACGAAGGTGTATATTTATATAGGTGAGGCCGGCAACAGCGAACGTACAGTAAAATATAATGGAGGGGGTTTGGGCGGTTTACCAATCAATGCAAGAAGTGGTGGTGGCGCAACTGACGTGAGATCGGTAAATGGCGCTTGGGACAATGTTGCTGGTTTAAGATCTAGAATCATGGTAGCTGGCGGCGGTGGTGGCTCTGGTGTGGGTCTTTATGGTAATACAGGTGGTAGTGCAGGTGGAAAGCTAACAGGAATAAATGGAAGCTACTATAGTGGCCATGGTAATTTAAATCAATATGGCCGAGGTGGAACACAGACGGCTGGCGGTATAGCAGGTACAAATATTTACAATGGAACAGGTATTCCATATCCGGGAGGTTTTGGTATAGGAGCATCTAACGATTCGGTCTCATCAGGGGCTGGTGCCGGTGGCGGCGGCGGCGGTTATTATGGTGGCGGTGCCGGCGGCGCTGTACAAAATAATGGCAGTGGTAATGGTGGCGGAGGTGGATCATCCTTTATATCTGGATATTCTGGTTGTGATGCAATTGATGCTTCTGGTAATCATACAGGCCAACCAAATCATTACTCAGGATACGTCTTTACTGATAGCGTAATGATAGCAGGCAATGAAGAAATGACATCTCCAACAGGTGAAAAAAAGATAGGGCATACTGGGAATGGTTATGCTAGAATAACATTCCTTAATTAAAATATTAAAAAGAAAAATGTCAGTAACATGACATTTTTCTTTTTGATTTCTATAAATGATAATTTTACACTTTGTTAGTAGCAGTTGCTATGTTATACTTATTATGGTGGTATTATGAAAAAAGTTATAGTTATTATGTCAATGTGTTTTTTAGTTATTGGTTGTGATAAAAAAGAACCTTACTATAGTAAGGATCTTTCTTATATGGATACTTTTATAAATATTAAAGTATATAGTAATGACAAGGCATTAATTGAAACGTCTTTTAATGCGATTGATAAAATGTATAGCGATTATGATAAATTATGTGATAGATATAAATCATATAAAGATATTATAAATATCAAATATATTAATGATGTACAACCTTTGGATGAAGAAATAGAGATTGATGAGAAATTATATAATATTTTAAAATATAGTAAATTTTTTTATACGGCATCTGATGAATTATTTAATATTGCTTTAGGTAATGTTATTGATGTATGGTCAAAATATCGAAAGGGAGAGAAAAAAGGTGTTCCTGATTTAAGTGAATTACAAAGTAGTGGTAGTATTGATCTTTCTTCTTTAGTTTTAAAAGAACCTAATATACTTATGAAAACAAAAGCTATATCGCTTGATTTAGGTGGGATAGCTAAAGGATATGTAACTGAATTGGTTGGTCAATATTTAGAAAGTGTAGGTCTTAAAAAATATTTAATTACTGCTGGAACAAGTAGTGTTAAAGCAGGGAGTCATTATAATAATGATCGTTATAAAATAGGGTTAATTAATCCTAATGATACTAGTGATATTTATAAAGTTGTTAATGGAAATAATATAGTAGTTACAACAAGTGGAAGTTTTGATCGTTTCTATGAATATGAAGGTGTAAGGTATCACCATATTATTAATCCTAAAACATTATTTCCACCTAACCACTTATTGTCAGTGACTGTTATTACCAATGATGCTATGTTGGGTGAAATTTTATCTACAACACTATTTATTCTTCCAATTGAAGAAGGATTAGAACATATTAAAAAGTATGATAATGCTGAGGCTGTTTGGTATGGCGTAGATGGCAAAATAACAATGTCAGATGGGATGAGTATATATGAATAAGAATGACTCAATATTGATTATAATAATTGTTGTTATTGCTGTAGGATTAATTGTTGTTCCCAATTTTGTTTTAAGTGGCTCAGCTACTAAGGCTTATGTTTATTATGATAATGAAATCGTTCAGACAATTAATTTATCAACCAAAGAACTAAAAGAATATACCATTAAAGGATATAATGGAGATGTCATCATTGAAGCTGGTCAAAATAAAATTAGGGTAAAAGATGAAAAATCACCACTTAATATATGTTCAAAAAAGGGTTGGGTAACTTCGTCTTTAGAAACAATAATATGTTTACCTAATAAAGTGGTTATTAAAATTGAAAATACCAATGAAGAAATAGATACAGTGGTGAGGTGATTTTATGGAACTTAGAAAATTAACACATTTATCAATGTTACTTGCCTTATCAGTAGTACTTAATATAGTTGAAAGTATGATACCTGTCATTAGTAGTGTTCCAGGCTCTAAATTAGGACTTGCCAATGTAGTTATTCTTTTTGTTATATATGTATATGGATTTAAAGATGCAATATATTTGTCATTTATGAGAGTCTTATTAGTAGGGATGATAAGAAATGGCCTTTTTAATATTATTTTCTTTTTTAGTTTATGTGGGGGGCTCCTTAGTGTAATAGCAATGTATATAGCCCGCCGATTTACAAAATTGTCAGTTGTTGGTGTTAGTATTGTTGGTGCAGTATTTCACAATCTTGGACAACTTATCGTTGCTGTTATTGGACTTAATACACCAAATTTTCTTTTTTCACTCCCGGTATTTATGATGTTATCAATTCCTACAGGTATTATTGTAGGAATGATAACTAAACAAGTTATGACATTTTATAATAAAATTAATATATAGCATCTTGTTAAAATTTGTCATGTTGTGTATAATGTATTTATATACTAGGAAGGAGAAATATTAGTGAAAAAATATTTTGTAATTGTAATTGCTATTTTATTATTAGTAGTATCTGGTTGTACTCCTGTAGCGAAAGGAGATTATAAAGAGGGCACTTATTTTGGTTCAGTAACATTCGATTCTCGTGGTACAAAATATGTTACTACTGCAGTTGTTTATGTAGATGCTAATGGTGAAATCAAATCATGCTTCATTGATTCTACATATAATAAAGATACTGTCAATACAACTAAGAAGGTCTTAGGTGATGACTATGGTATGAAAGAAACATCAGCAACTGCTGGTAATATTGAAGGTGGAGCAGAGTGGTATGAACAAGTAAATGTTATTGAAGATAAAGTTGTTGAAGAGCAAGGCTTAGACTGGGTTTCTTGGTCAGATGATGCTAAAACAAAATTAGATTCAATAAGTGGTGTAACAATAACTGCTAATACATATATCGATGCGGTTACTAAAGCATTAGAACAAGCACGTAAATAATTTTAAGCTATTCAATCGAATAGCTTTTTTTTAGATATTTGTCATGCTTCTTTTATTAAAAGACGAATATCATAAAGTAGATAATTTTTGGAGGTGAAGTTGGTGGATATTTTAATAACCGATAAAATTTTTAACTTACTTCTTATCGCTATCACCTTCAGTACCATCTTAATGGCTCTAGTTCAAAAAATAAAAGCGATCCCCTTTGTTAAAAATGATTTTCATATATTAGTCGTTACTTTTCTTTTGTCATTTTTAGGTATCTTCTTTGGAATGAATTTTTATAAATTAAGTCTTGCAGATGGAATATGGGTTTCCTTATTTAGTTTTATTGGTGCACCTACTATTTATGAAATGTTTAAAAAGCAAAACGTTATAAATTGTAAGCCTAAATCATTAGAACAGTGTAAAGATTGTCTAAAATCTGAAAAGGAAAATGATATCCAAAAAGTGAATGGAGGTGATTAAGATGCTACTATTAGGGAGTGAGAGAAGCGTAACTCAAGATTATAGAAGTCATGGTGATGCTGAAGATTATGCAGGAGAGCATTTATCTGTTGTCAAAATATTAGGGGAAGCGAAAGTTGTAAAAGTTGTTAATAAATATATCGCTTATGAAGACACTATAAATTATTATGATTATCTTAATAATAAAGCTAATTGGAGTGATGGAACATATTATAATTGTATTTCTATTACTGGCAAAAAAGTTAGATATCATCAAAGTGAGTTGGATGGTAATCAAGTTGAGTTAGAATGTTATGATAATGATAAGAAAAGATATATTATAATCTCTCATTTAGCAGAAGTATATGTTAATGTGGGCGATGTAATTGATTCTAATACAATTATAGGTAGTCAAGGTAATACAGGGATAGTGTTATCTAAAAAAGATATTGATGATAATACATATGGTAGTCATATTCATATAGAAGTGCTTGACGAAAATTACCAGAGTATTAACCCTAGAGAATATTCTACATTCGGTAAAACTGTTAATTATATTGAGCAAACAAATGTTGTTGATAGCACAAAACAACAAATCAAAGTTATTGCAGATAAGATTACCATTAAAGAAAAACCGTCTAAAGATTCACTTGATATCGGCAATGTTTATAATGGTGAATTTTATGATGTCTTAGATATTGTAGAGGATGTAGATTACACTTGGTTTAATATTAAAACAAGTTTAGGTGTAACTGGTTATGTAACAAATGAACTAGGAAAAAAATGGATAGTATTAATTAACGAGAAAGAAGATGTGTTACCAAGTATAAAAGAGGTAGATGAGATAAAAGAGTTAAGGTTGATATTTACATGTGAAAAAGATGGTATGTATGTTGTTAAACTTAGGGTTGGTGAAAAATTATATCTTGAATAAAATATTTAAGACTGTAAATACAGTCTTTTTTTGACGATAATAAGTTGATAGTCGATAGTATAAATGCTAAAATATATATGAATATTAAGAATGGATTGTGGTATTTGTGGATGAATTTATTGAATTTTGTAAGGACATATTTAAATATGCAGTGATCGTTGGAATTATTATTTTAATTAGAATATATGTGTTGACTACAACAGAAGTTATAGGTGATTCAATGGAACCAAACTTAAGTAATGGTAATATATTACTAGTAGATCAAATAACATCAAGATTCAATGATTATAATCGTTTTGATGTTGTTGTATTAGTACGTAGCCCAAGTTATTTAATAAAAAGAGTTATTGGACTACCAGGAGAAACAATACAATATATTGATAATCAACTGTATATTAACAACGAAATTATAGAAATAAATTTTCAAACAAAGGGTGATACTGAAGATTTCGGTCCACTTGTTATACCAGCTAATAGCTATTATTTATTAGGTGATAATAGAGAAGATTCAAAAGATAGTAGAAGTTATGGAGCGGTTAAAAGAGAAACGATCGTTGGCAAAGCTGTTTTCAATATTTGGCCATTCAACAAGTTACACAGTGTAAAATAAGTGTCAATTGTAAAAATAAAAAATATGTGGTATTATATGGTTAATAATTTAAATTTTGCAGGTCAATTTTTGGGTTTTGGCAAACTTTTTGAAAGAAAAGGACGCAAAGTGTGGAATCTAAAGCACTATGTGCTATGATTGTCCTACTGCATTATAGGTAGTAATGCAGTTTTTTTATGCTTAAAATTTGATTGATATGAAAGGGAGGGAAAATTTATGTTAAACAAGAGGCTTATTGTTGCACTATTAACAATAGCTGTACTATTCTTAGGTATATACTCATTTGCACAAGGTGGAAATAGCGATGATAACACATCAGGAGACAATTCGATTCCGGTTATTACCTTAAAAGGAGAAAAAGAAGTAACAATTGAAGTAGGTAATGACTATTCTGATGAAGGGGCAACTGCGTCTGATAAAGAAGATGGCGATATAACTAAAGATATAGTCGTTGTTAATCTCATTAAGGCAAATGTTGTCGGGACTTATACTGTCACTTATGATGTAAAGGATAGCGATGATATGGATGCTGTTCAAGTTAAAAGAACAGTACATGTAGTAGATACTACAAAGCCAATCATAGCTATGATTGGAGGTAACATTACGATTGAAGTGGGTCATAATTACATTGATCAGGGAGCAACAGCTACTGATAATTATGATTATGATATAACTGACAAAATCGTTAAAACAGGTAACGTTAATCCAAATGTCGTAGGAACATATGCAATTACTTATAACGTTAAAGACACAAATGGTAATGATGCAATTGCAGTAATAAGAAGGGTGTTTGTTGTTGATAAAGAAATACCACTTATTTCTTTAAATGGTGATGCAACAGTTAGTACCGAAGTGGGTGATCCATATACAGATTTGGGAGCAACAGCTGTAGATAATTATGATGGTGATATAAGTAATAAAATAGTAATTGAAGGTATCGTCGATACAAGCATTATTGGTGAATATACAATTACTTATAATGTTGTGGATAGTGAAGGAAATCAAGCGTTAGAAGTTGTTAGAAAAGTTTTTGTTGTCGACAATAAAACACCGACTATATTATTCGAAACAAATGGTAATAATGCCACTTATGAATCAAACTCTGGTTCAATTGTTTTAGTGACAGATGCTGGTGGTATTAATAACGAAAGTTTAAAATATCTTTGGTCAACTAGTGCTGATGAACCAGATGAAAATAGTTTTATAAAATCATTTACTAATGGTGATTTAATAAAATCTCCAAACAACATAGATGGAATTTATTATTTGTGGATTCTTGCTAAAGATGAGACAGGTAATACAAAGATAGCGAGAAGTGAAGCGTATTATTTGGATGACATCAATCCTAAAGTTACAACAACAATATTTAGAACATCAAAATTAATAGGAAATGATATCAGGTACGCTACAATAGGTGAAAAAGTATATGTGAAGTTATACTTTAGTGAAGAGTTAGAAACATATCCAATCGTTACAATAGGTGGAGTTTCAATTAGTGAATATGTAATAGGAACAGAAGCGTCAGGTCGCAAATATTATACATATTCAACAATCATTACAGAGGAAATGGCAAATAATTTAGTTGAAGGTGAAAAAATACCATTCGCTTATTCAGCTTTTAAAGATATTGCAGGTAATGAAGGTGTTGGAGCAAGTCTAAATACAGCAGGTAATGGTGATTATGTTATCTTTGATAAAACCATTCCAACAGGTGAGGTTACTTTTAATCCAACAGGATTTACTAATGAAGAGGTAACAGCAACTTTAACAGTTAGCGAGCCGGTTATGAATATAACTGGTTGGGATAAAGTGTCAAGTACAGTATTTACAAAAAAATATTTAGAAAACACAAATAGTTCAGTTACTGCTAATTTCAAAGATTTAGCAGGAAATTCAGGAAGTACTACATTTGCAGTAACAAATATTGATAAAGATGTTCCAACAATAACCTCAATAACACAAGATGTAACAAAACAAACAAATGGAAGGGTAAGAACAACAATAATATTTAGTGAACCAATACAAGATGATAGTGTAGTAGCTGCACCAGGAGAATATACTGGTGGTGGGAAATTTGTAAAAGTATCAAATACAGAATACTATATAGATTATTGGATAAATATAACCCTACATTTTAACTTCAAAGATTTGGTTGGTAATTCAGGAACAGGTATAATAAAAGTAACCAATATTGATCGTATTGTTCCAACAATAACCTCAATAACACAAGATGTAACAGGACCAACAAATGGAAGGGTAAGAACAACAATAATATTTAGTGAACCGATAGAAGATGGAAGTGTAGTAGCTGCACCAGGAGAGTATACTGGTGGTGGGAAATTTGTAAAAGTATCAAATACAGAATACTATATAGATTATTGGATAACTATAACCCTACATTTTAACTTCAAAGATTTGGTTGGTAATTCAGGGACAGGTACAATAGAAGTAACAAACATTGATAAAGATACTCCCGAAGTTACCTTCGCGCCAAATGGAAATCAGATCTATGCAAATTCTGTAAGTACAACCATTACAGTAAATGAAATAGGTTTAGGTATCGACCCGGCTTCATTAAAATATGTATGGACTACTAGTACAACAAAACCAGAAGATGCAGCTTTTGAAGGTGGAAACTTCAGTAGTGGAAATACAATTAATATTTTAAATGATTCGAGAATTACTAATCCAAATGGAATTTATTACTTATGGGTTTTAGCAAGAGATAAAGCTGGTAATGATGGAACTACTCATAGTAAAGCTTTCTATGTGGATAATCAAGGACCAGCAATTGAAGTAACTAGTATAACTAGTAATGGCGTATCTGATGGAAATATTAAATATGCCAAAGCAGGAGAAAAAATTACATTAACATTCACAGTTAAAGATACTATAAGTAACGTTGGGGATATCGATGTTACTATAGCAGGTACAAAAGCGAACGTTAAGGCTGGTTTTAATAACACATATATAGCTGAATTCACTGTAAGTGATACCAGTACCCAAGGATTAGTTAATTTTAAAATAGATGCAAAAGATGAACTTGGTAATGCTGCTACCCAAGTGGTAGGTAATGTCGTGGCTGGAATATCTGTTATTATTGATAGAACAGCTCCAACAGCAGGTGTAACAACAACTAGTCCAACAAATGGTAGTGTAACAGCAACATTAACTGCAAACGAACCAATTCAAAACATCACAGGATGGGATCGCGTAAATGAAAAAACATTTATAAAATCATATACAGAAAATGTTTCAAATGAATCTGTTAGTTTCTTAGATATAGCTGGTAATCGAGGCAGCACACTAGTAACAATAACTAGTATTCAACCAGCTGACAAAACAGGGCCAAATGTTTCTTTCGAGTATCAAATAACAGGTAGGGAAAATATAAAAACAGATATTAAATTTGTAACTGTAACCGATCCATCAAACGTTAACCCGTCTAGTCTTAAATATTTATGGACTCATGAAGGTGACGAAAATAATATAAAGCTATATTATATGTGGTGGTTCACTTCGTTTGATATTAATGCTTCTGGTAAGTCAACTTCTTTACCAAAGCAACAATGGAATTCTCCTTATCTATGGATATATGCAGAAGATTCACTTGGTAATCCTTCTTTAATTAGAAGCGAAATCGTTTATTAAAAGGTTCTTTGTCAAATAGTGTGGATGAATAAAAATTCAAACTATAATACAATGAATTGTCTAAGAGTGAAAACGGAAAAATTTCACTCTTTTTATGTGGGATTATATGCGGGTTTTATTAAACCAGATATAAGTAGAATACGTGCTTTAAAATGTAAGAAACTACGATAACCAAATGAAATACGTTTAATTACTTTAATAAGATTGTTTACCCCTTCGATTCTTCCATTAGTAAGATTGGTATTAATTGAATTATGAATATACTTTCTATGTTCTATAAG
>LSQX01334110.1_pt1 | contig 10530 bp, 10 predicted proteins | sample 654561 | NCBI WGS metagenome assembly LSQX01 (sample SAMN04489861, study PRJNA283612) | anaerobic digester metagenome | isolation source: 4 biogas reactors fed with cattle manure at either 37C or 55C with and... | place: Denmark: Kongens Lyngby | collected 2014
ACACACTATTTTGGACTTGACTCCCATACTATTATCTCCTATCTAACTAATCCTTACGTCGTCATATACTACCACTATGACGTAAAATATTAAAATTACGTATTAACTTAACTTCTGATTATGCTTATTAGTTGTAGAGAACCAAGTTATTAATTACATTATACAACTCATCATGCCATACAATCATTCTCGACAATTTATCATTGGCTACCTGGACATTATTATCATGCAGATAGCTTTCAACAAAATCAAAAACTTCATTATTCACTATAGGAGGATTGTTTTCAAGGTATAAACCAACTACTTTAAATTTGTTAAACTCGATTATATCATGCTTTATAAGTAAATATCTTTTCAGTGCAATCAACGTGGAATTAACGAGAGAAGCTGCATCTGATTCTTGAATGGAAAAATGTCTTTCGGCCTTATCCTTTTCCTTTTCAGAGTCTACCCATTCCTGAAAAGAAATGGCATCATTAATAATTGCTCTTTTATCAGGGAAAGGTATTTTTTCAGTATCGAAACTACCATAAATTAATTTGGATTGTGTTTTTAAACGGAATATTTCTAAAATGAGTTCCTCCTCTTTAATATAGGGGGGAACGAGTTGCTCATTTGAAAAAACAATCGCTCCAAAACCCTTTGGCACATTATATTCTTTCCAGTATTTTTGGGCAATTTTTTTAATTTTTTCTGCCGGCCTTTTAATTTCGCTTCTGTTATAGCTTGTTATGATTGCCGTATCAATATCACTTTGGCCAGTGCGATAATAATCGCTTCCCAAAGAACCTATAGCAACGACGGCAATTATTTTACCTGCAAATGATGATGCAATTTCATTGGCAAATTCTTTTGCTATTCTGATTGCTTTGTCATAAGTAATCATTTGTTTCACCGCCTTTAATAAATAATCTTCATAGTAATAAAATCATTTTATTTGTGTCATCAATTTCTACAAGTACGTCATTAAGGATTCAAAGTCCTTGCATAAACCATTATATACCATTCCCATAATATGTTCCATACCTATTTGGATTAGGGTTAATTAGAAAGGTCCAAGGAACAAGGATTTCTTGGATCTAGATATATCCTAATCCCAATCATACAAAAAGCAAATAAACTTCTATAATATAAAATAAAGTCTTGCTAAATAAAATAAAGTCTTGCTAAATAAAATAAAGTCTTGCTGAAAAAAATAAAGTCTTACCAGAAAAAATAAAGTCCTGTCAAATGCAAATATAGTTTTGCGGAAAAGTAAATATAGTTCTGTCGGGTTTGGGTTAGGTTTGAAGGGAAAAGGCACAAGGTTTAAGGAGCTTTTAAGCTTAAACATACCCTTATCCCAATATCACTAACCCCTACAACCCGTGATTCCACATGGTTCTAGCCTACTCTGTCCCATTGCCCCCAAAAACATAATTCAGCCAAAATTCACCCTAAATCCTTAACAAAACTTTATTTTCATTTTGACAGAACTTTAAGGGAAATCCCCTAAATATTTTGGTCCAACTTGATCCTTTTTTCCTTAAAAACTTGATCCTAACTATGTGAAACCAAAACAAACTCCCGCCAAAAATAAAATAAACATCTGTCAAGAAAAGCTCAACAAACCGTACCAAATCAACATTTGTTATTATCTGTTATATTTAATCTATTTTTCCTTTTTTCTTAAATTTCTTCGCTGTTTTTTACAGATATTTGAAAATATGAGGCTTGAAAAGAAAATAAAGTTCTGTTAGATTTGATAGGATATAAGGTAAAAGGATCAAGGGTTTTGGAGGTATTATGCCTTCCTTATTCCTTGATCCTTATGTCCTTAAGCCTATGCAGTATCAAGGTTTAAGGGGGTTAGGGGTTCTAGTAATTCTTCGTTTATTTCTTCGTCTAATTCGTCGTTTTTCCCTTGCCCCTTACCCCTAAATTCCTTATTCCTAAAAGATCCCTAACACAACTTTATTTAATTTGAGTGAACTTTATTTTTTTTGAGTGGGGTTTATTTTGTTTTGACAATTTATTTGAAAAGGTCACATCTCTCTCCGGCCTTGTAATGCCTTGGATATGGTTACCTGATCTGCGTACTCCAAATCACCGCCGACAGGTAGGCCGTGGGCGATTCGGGTAGTCTTGATCCCCATGGGCTTTAACAGCCTGGATATATAGACGGCAGTGGCTTCGCCCTCTATATTCGGGTTTGTTGCCATTATCACTTCTTTTAGAGCATCGTCATTAACCCTTTGCAATAATTCTTTAATCCGAATATCATCAGGCCCTATCCCATCCATGGGGGAGATAGTTCCGTTTAGTACATGATATAGACCCTTAAATTCCCGTGCTCGTTCCATAGCTATAACATCCCTGGCATCCTCTACAACGCATATAACGGAGGAATCTCTGACAGGGCTTTTACATATGGCACACGTATCCTCTTCGCTAATGTTGCCACATATTCCACAATATTTTATTTGTCCCTTTACCTCATCAATGGCCTTCGCCAGACTCTTTACATGGTCTTCCGGCATATTTATTATATGGAAAGCAAGCCTTTGGGCTGTCTTGTTACCAATCCCAGGCAATCTTGACAGTTCATTGATAAGGCGGGCAATAGGTTCGATATAATAACTCATAAACCTAAAAATTCAGGCATAAATACCCCTGACTCAAGTCATTGGGGAAATGCCCTTCCTCCTTTCCCACTGAAAGAGCAATTAAATGCTTCTTCACATGACTGCAAAACTCAAGCTGGTGCAGCGGAAGCTTATATCAACTGCTCCTAGAACATTCCCGGAATTCCCATGCCTCCGGTGATCTTGCTCATTTCGCTTTGCACCATCTCTTCTGCCTTTCTCAGGGCCTCGTTGGCTGCAGCCATAATCAAATCCTGGAGCATCTCTATGTCATCCGGATCCACTACCGCAGGATCTATAGTAATCTCAATGATTTCCTTCTTGCCATTTGCTATAACGGTGACAACCCCACCGCCGGCCGATGCTTCTACGGTCTTTTCTTCCAATTCTTCCTGCATCTTCATCATCTGTTCCTGCATCTTCTTCGCCTGTTTCATCAGATTGTTCATGTTCCCCATGCCTGGGAATCCACCTCTTGCCATAATTATAGCCTCCTCCTATTTATATCTATTTTTACACGATACAAAAATAGTTATCGTCGCCTCTAATGCCTTGTATAACTAAATCCTATTACCAATCCGGCTTAATCCTCTATCACCTCTACGTACTCATCGCCAAAGATTTCTATGGCTTTTTGTACAATATCATATTCGGTCCCTTCGTCCTCATCCTCTTGAGCGACAAGGGGTTCGGAGTCTCTCATTTCACCAGACCCGGGAGCGTTATCCCTTGTATAGCATTTCAACTTAAAATGCTGTCCCGCTATCTGGGCAATCAACTCTTCAATGTATTTGCTGTTCTCTTCCTTTTCTATCGCCGCAACAAAGAAGCCTTGATCTTCCGGGAAAATCAGGTTTACTATATTCTTATTCCTGTTGCCGGGTTGGAGCTTTGTGTCTCTTAACAGGGGGAATATTGCTATACGATCCTTCCTGACCCTTTTCAATACCTCCGCCCAAACACCATTGTAGTCCACCTTTTCAGAAGCGGGCATATCAGGTTTGGTATCTATGGTATCCTTTTCTTTATCCTCCACCTGGGGTACTGTCCTGTCCCCTTCCATATGAGCTTTATCAATATTTACCCCATCATTATCTTCTTCTACCACACCAACATCATCAGATTTTGTAACCTGGGTATCTAATAGTTGGGGGTATGACAGCTCATCTGTACCGGACACACTGACTGCCGGAATCCCCTGGGCTATCTGCCTTTCAAGGATGGCAATCCGATCCATCAGGTCTTCCAGGGATTCCCCGTCCTGGGGCCTACAGATCTTTACCATGGCCATCTCCAACATAATCCTGGGCTTGGTACTCCACCTGATGTCAGCATCCAATTCAGACAGGATCTCGATAGACCGAACAAGTCTTGCCTGATCCATCCTGGAGGATTGCTGCCTGTACTGCTCCAGAGTGCTTGGTGAAACATCCAGGAGTCCCGCAGGATCATCACAGATCTTAATTACCAACAGATTTCGCAGATGATAGATAAGATCCTTTAGAAATGCAGCAACATCCCTGCCCTCTTCCATTAAATTATCAATCTGGATTAGAAGGGCAGAAATATTCCCCATCATAATATTATCCACTACTTCAAAGAGAAATTCTCTGCCGGCGGTACCCAATATGGCCAGAACATCGTTTTCCGTAATAGAAGAGCCGGAAAAGCTCATGCATTGATCCAGCAGGCTTATGGAATCCCTCATGCCCCCCTCGGACCAGCGGGAAATCGTCTCCAGGGCCTGATCATCTACCTCCACTCCGACGCTATTGGCTATTTCCCTTAACCTATCCATTATGACCCCAAGGGTTATCCTCCTGAAGTCATGCCTTTGACAGCGAGACAATATGGTGGAAGGCAGTCTATGGGGCTCGGTCGTAGCCAGAATAAAGACGATATGTTCCGGGGGCTCCTCCAGGGTTTTTAGAAAGGCGTTAAAGGCTGATGTTGAAAGCATATGAACTTCATCGATAATGTAAACCCTGTATCTTCCTGCAGATGGAGGGTATTTCACCTTATCCCGAATTTCCCGGATATTCTCCACTCCCGTATGGGATGCCGCATCAATTTCAATAACATCCATGTTGTTTTCCGAATCGATAACGGTGCAGACCTGGCATTGCCCGCATGGGTTTCCATCTTCAGGATCAGTGCAGTTTATCGCCTTGGCAAAGATCTTTGCTGTGCTGGTTTTTCCGGTCCCTCTGGGTCCACAAAAGAGGTAGGCATGGGTAATTCTTTTGGTTTTAATCTGATTTTTCAGAATGCGTACCACATGATCCTGGCCTACCACCTCGTCAAAGGTACCAGGCCGCCATTCACGATATAGAGCAGTATATTCCATAGAATCACCGACCTTCACCATATTGTTCTGCCCAGAGATTAGCCCGTTTATCCCCATGGGAGATAGGGTTGGAAACCGGATATCCCGCACCTGCATCCGACTTTTTATGTGCGTATACGGACACAATCCTCATCGGTAGTATTATACCATAAAAACAAATCAACTGTAACGCAAAATAGCCAAAACTAAATATAAGCCATGACATAGACAACAATCATGGCTTATAAAAATTAATGCCGTGCACCTACCTTCGACAAGACACTCACAGGCGGCAACCGAATAGTTAACTCCGGTCAGGCACCCCTACGGCACACAAAAATGTCCACTTACTGCTGCTTCCTTCCGGATCTGACAGGGTTCATGGGTTCTTGTTGCGTAGGACCAAACCATCCTCATCACTTGTTCGGACCATGACCCTACGAGCACAAGCCTGGGGTTGGACTTCAATCCTGCTATAGCGGGTTGCAGGTNNCACCGCTACCTCCCCATCTAGCACGGCAAACTCTTAAACAAATTATTAAATTGAACTACAATTATTATGCCAACTCCCGATTTTATTATTCATAGAATACCAATATCCAAGTTATTGATAACTATTCTCTAAATATAATAATTTGAATGGAAATCAGCATGTATCATTTTACTATGTGCGGGGGTTATTTTCAAGTGTTTTTTTATGGTACTCCTTCCAAATACGGTTTTCTCAAAAATACGGTTAACCAATGCCCCTGATGGTGTATAATATAATTAGTGTACAGATACCAATGTACATATAGGAAGTCCGTCCATTGTTCCCAGAGTTTAACTATTGAAAGAGGAGAGGTGCTGTAAATGGCAATTGACAAAGAAATGAGTAACGGTGATTATGGAAAGACCGTCATAGCCAACGAAGTAGTGGCTGTGATTGCGGGATTGGCAACTGCTGAGATTTCCGGGGTAGCTTCTATGTCCAGCGGTTTCGTAGACGATATTACATCGACTTTAGGCATGAAAAGCTCCAAGCGGGGTGTAAAGGTTGAATTAATCGACGATGTGGCTACCATCAGCATCAGTATTGTTGTTGACTATGGTGTCAGGATTCCAGATGTAGCAAATAGTATTCGCTCCAGCGTAATCGATGCTGTACAGGGGATGACAGGCCTAACCGTAGATGCGGTGAATATCTACGTTCAAGGCGTTCATCTGGAGAAAGCACCAAAGGAAGTGCCTGCAGAAGCATAAACCAAATGACTATGGCCCCCTCACCTAATCTCAGGTTGGGGGTCTTTTAATCTCCTGTCCAACATGGTGTTTCTCTTAACAATCTTATTATTGCCTACCGCAATACCCACGGCTTTTTCCGTGCCCACCATTACAAAAACGTTTCTTGCCCGGGTTATACAGGTGTATAAGAGGTTGCGCTGCAACATCATAAAATGTTGGGTGGTAAATGGGGCAACGACTATTTTGTATTCGCTACCCTGGCTCTTATGGACGGTGACGGCATAGGCCAGCATTATCTCATCCAGTTCACTGCTGTCATACTCGACAATAGTCCCGTCAAAGTCGATATTCACAGTTTTGGTTTCCAGATCGATACTATAAATCCTTCCGATATCTCCGTTGAAAACGTTTTTATCATAATTATTCCTAACCTGCATTATCTTGTCCCCCACCTTATAGATGGTGCCCCCATATTTAATGTAGCGGCTTTCCTTATTCAAGGCCTCCTGGAGAATACGGTTCATATTGACTGCTCCTGTTTCTCCCCTCTGCATGGGGCATAGAACCTGGATATCGTCTATGGGATCCACTTTATAGTATTTGGGCAGCCTTATCTGACACAGGCTGCGGATTTGCTCTACAATTTCTTCCGGGTCTTCCCTCCTGATGAAGAAAAAATCCCGCTTCTTCCCCCCCTTCAATGAAGGAAATATCCCCTGATTTATCCTGTGGGCATTGGTAATGATGGCACTATTTTGGGCTTGTCTGAAGATCCTGGTCAGCTTTACCACGTCCACCATTCCTGAGGCTATTATGTCTGATAGTACATTTCCAGCTCCTACGGACGGTAGCTGATCTACATCCCCTACCAGGATCACAATAGTTTCATCCCTTACAGCCTTTAACAGATTGTACATAAGGATTATATCCACCATGGAGGTCTCGTCAATGATGAGTACATCGCATTCCAAGGGGTTGTTTTCCACATTCCTCATATAGCCCTGGGGTGGTTTGTATTCCAGCATCCTGTGGATGGTCTTTGCCTCCCTTCCGGTGGCCTCTTCCATCCTCTTAGCAGCCCTGCCGGTGGGTGCCGCCAAATATATCTTAGCACCTATCCTTTCAAAGACCCTTATAATGCCCAAAATGGTGAAGGTCTTGCCGGTTCCCGGGCCACCCGTAAGTACCATGAATTTAGAAGATGCCGCCCTCTTTATTGCCTCCTTCTGAACCTGATCATATTTAATCCTGTCTCTATCCTCTATGCCCCGTATAATTCTATCAATGCCATCTATATTCAATGATGTTGGGGCAGAGACAATCTCTCTAATTCGCCTGGCTACTCCTACCTCACTATGAAAAAAAGGCGGTAGGTAAAGAACCTCCTGGTCTTGGATTAAGGATCCCTCTTCCACCATTGTGTCTATGGATTCCTGGATCTTAGTTTCTTCCAGATCCAGGGTTTTCCTGGTTTCCATTATTAGTTGATCCCGGGTGGCAAAGCAATGCCCTTCATTTGAAAGCTGGTTTAGGATATAGAGTATGCCCGAGCGGCATCTTTGCATGGACTGGGGATCGAAACCCAACTTTTGTGCAATGGTATCGGCCGTTCTAAAGCCGATACCCCATATATCATCGGCCAGCCTGTATGGATTTTCCCTGACTACCTCCAGGCTTTCATTTCCATAGGTTTTGTAGATCTTTGCACCATGGGAGGTAGACACTCCATGGGACTGGAGAAACAGCATGATATTTTTGACTTCCTTTTGCTCCTCCCAAGCCTTCTTTATCATTTCTATCCTCTTGGGACCGATGCCCGGTACCTCCATGAGTTTGTCGGGCTCTCCTTCGATGATGTCTATGGTATCCCTGCCAAAAATCTTGACGATCCTTTTGGCATTGACGGGCCCAATACCCTTGATAAGCCCGCTCCCGAGATATTTCTCAATGCCTGCCACGCTGGCGGGAAGCTTTTCCTCGTAGGAGTCTACTATAAACTGCTTACCATATTTGCTGTCAACCTTCCACATACCCTTAAGGGATACTATAGCACCTACATGGACAGCCGCCATATTGCCTACGGCAGTTACAAGGTCATAATAACCCCTGCTCTTAAGCTTTATTACGGTGTATCCGGAATCTTCGTTATAATAGGTGATCCTCTCTACAACACCGTTCAGGTACTCCATGATCTTCCTCCCGTATCGGTGATATTGATAATTATATCCTCAAATTATTGTATCATATCTTTGACGGATTGGGGTTAAAGGATGGCTCGAAAGGAATAAAAAAAGGGTGGACACAATCGTCCACCCTCCATAGAGATCAATTTTTCAGAATATATCGTTGGAGTCTGTCTCCACAAATCCATCTTATTTACTAACAGCAAAATCAATCTCTCTATTAAGCGCTCTTACATGCCCTTGCTGCTTCTTCCGCAGCTGATGCGGCGTCAGCGGTATAGATGTCCGCTCCAATGCTCTTGCAGAAGCTGTCAGTTACAGGTGCCCCACCCACCATGATGGTGACCTGGTCCCTGATGCCGGCTTCCCTGGCTACTTCTACCACGTTCTTCATCTCAGTCATGGTTGTGGTAAGAAGTGCTGAGCAGGCGATTATCTGGGCATCATGCTCTTTTGCTGCCTCAATAAACCTTTCAGGAGAAACATCAATCCCCAGGTCTATTACCTCCAGGCCTCTTCCTTCCATCATCATCTTGACCAGGTTCTTACCTATGTCATGAAGATCGCCCTTTACTGTACCTATTACCACCTTACCAATGGATTTCACCCCGGTCTCCGTGAGAATGGGCCTTATAATTTCCATTCCGGCATACATAGCCCTGGCAGCAATGAGAACTTCCGGTACATAGACCTCGTTATTTTTAAACTTTTCCCCGATAATGCCCATGCCGTCCAGTAGCCCTTCATTTAGAATGTCTGTCGGTTCGATTCCTTCATCAAGAGCCTTTTGAACCAATTCCTTTACATTCTTCGCTCTTCCCTGTTGCAAATATTTAGAGATTTCTTCTAACAAAGCCATTATTCAGCCTCCTAAAATTTTAATTTCCCCCTGCTAATCCTGTATCTGCCAGGGGTCATACCAACAACTCTCTTAAAAACCTTTGAAAAATAGCTCTGGTCCTCATAACCGACCATATTTGAAATATCTGCCAGGTTTAATGTGTCCTGTAGCAGTAATTGCTTGCTCCGTTCAATTCTGATCCGGTTTACATAGGTATTGAAATTGCACTTCATATCGTCCTTAAAGATCTTACTGAAGTATGATGGACTTAGATATACGTGAGAGGCCACCTCCTCCAGGGTTATCTTTTTCATGTAGTTCTGTTTGATATAGTTGATTGCCTTATATATTACGTCTACATGTTTGATATTCTTAAAATTGAATACACAGTCAGTAAATCTTATCATTATTTTCGATAGCCAGTGGGTTAACTCCTCCACGGTTTTAAAGCTGTGGATGGTACTTAAGTATTTATAGTTGAGTCCGAATATCTCCTCTACATCGGCACCACCCTCAACCGCTGCCCTGGACAGAAGAACTATCAATTCCAGGATTCTGGCTTTTATGGTATCAAAATCTCCGCCGCTGGAGAAGAATATATGTCCCAATATTTCGTTTAATATAGTTTGGGAACCCCTTTTATCACCGGCGGCTATACAGGATAAAAGCTCTTTCTCCTTTTCAAAGGGGTACTCCGTGCTATCCCCTTGATCCCCGGATACAGCCTTAATGGAATGTATGTACTCAGATATATCGGATTGGTAATTAAAAATTTCCGCCTGATTAAGGTATTGCAGGTATTCCGCATCGGATATATGGGAAGCCACTATGAATAAAAGCTCCGACAGGCTGGTAACCCTGTCCGGGGGTATAACCGGGATATGCTTTATATTCTCCTTCAGCCTTCCCAGGTGCTCCTTTTTAATACGGTTTTTCAGCAGGAGATCCTCTATTAGAAATTCCTCCGGTGCCATCATTAGCGTAGGTCCACATAGCAAATACCCTCTAACCATCCCTCCGGACGAAATGGGCGAGGCCCAATGTGCCAGACCCAAGGGACAGAAGAAAATATACCGGCCCCCGAACCTTTCGGATTGATAGCCACCATACAGATGAACCTTATCGCAGTAATTCTTATCTGTATCTAAAATATCCCGGACCTCACTGCAGAATTCACAACAGAGCCCGCTATAACCAACACCATATAGGGGCTTGCCCCTGCTGTCTATAATACTTATTCCTACCCCTGCAACCCGGCTGTAATGCCCTATGGCCTCTTTCACCAGATCCATATTTAGCCCGACATCATCCCCTATTTCTTCCGTGCTCATC
>LSQX01023128.1_pt7 | contig 10528 bp, 10 predicted proteins | sample 654561 | NCBI WGS metagenome assembly LSQX01 (sample SAMN04489861, study PRJNA283612) | anaerobic digester metagenome | isolation source: 4 biogas reactors fed with cattle manure at either 37C or 55C with and... | place: Denmark: Kongens Lyngby | collected 2014
GAGTTCGAGCCGCCTGAGTAGATGCAAGTACGAGTGGAGCCGCCAATCGCGGATCCCACGCTTGGGCCTGGATATCGCTATGTACACCGAATCCACGGCCTCCTGGCGCTCAACTGCCTGAACACGAACGCTCAAGCCGAATCTCAGCTTGAGTTCAACCGCAATGAGCTCGTCAGAGCGGGTAGCGATGAGATCGCATCCTTGCACCTCTCTCTGAACCGAATAGCCCTGAGCTGCAAGGTAGTCCGCAACTGGCCTGTACAACTCATCCTCACTTATCCCCACCAAAGCCACTCCATCCTCCGCAGATTGGCTCCCTAATCCTCAATGACATAATCCCTCAGTGACTCGACGGTTCTGAAGTACATGGTGCAGTTGGACCGCATGTACTCCTCTATCTCCGGAACGCTATGCCCCCAGCCCGCACCCGCGACGCTCACGCCGGCTGCCTTTGCCATGAGCACTCCCGGCATCAAGTCGTCAACTACAAGCAATTCGTCAGCGCACAGATCGTACAACCTGAGGATCTCACGGATGGGGTATGGGCTGGGTTTTCGTTTCGTCTCGTCCAGGTCCCAGCCAAAAATGACATCAGGCATGAGCTCACCAGCAGACAGATAGTCTCGCTCTATAATCTCGCTAGTGGAATGAGATACGACCGCTACTATTCCACCTCTACTGCGAAACTCACTCAAGAACTCGAGGAAACCCTCGTAGAACGCCGGTACCCGCCCCTCAGCGTACTTCACCCATATCTCAAACTCGGCTTCCAACTCCTCATCTGTCATTCCAAGCTCAACGCTGTAGTATTCTAGAAGCCCCGGATCAAAGTTCTTGCGCAGAAACTCCTCCAGACTCATAACCGGATGGCCTGGACGCAGCAGCCGCATAGCTTCCACGTGTGCCGGATAGTGGATAGCTGTAGTGCTATCGACAGCAGTATCGTCATGATCTATCGCAAGGCATTTATACCTAAGTGACATCATGTTCATTTCCAATCTTCTGAAATAGCTAGATCTGTTCTCTCCATTATACACTGGCTGATCAAGGGAAAAAAGGCACAAAAAAGCGGCCAGCGTACGATCCTCCCCTCCTCTGCTCACGTTACACACTCGCTACTGAACCAGAAGGAAAACGCATGGCCGCCTATTGACTCTCTACTACCTTCGCGATCTTCACCGGAACTACTCCTTTCCCTAACTAAATAATCAACCGGCACTCTCACGCCTTGATACGGTTTACACTAGCAACTCACACTAGTCTGCGGTTCACCAGCTGTAGAAACGCCTCAGTCCGCATTGCCTCGACTTGCATATCCAGGCGCTCACCGTCTGCCCTTTCCAATGATCGAGGGACGCGCATACTGTCCTCGTGAAGTCTGACTTCAGATCTACCTCCGCGCTGTTTGCCGGGCATGACCCGCAGCTTCACTGACTCTGCCAGCCGTCCATTAGGTAGAGACAGCGACACTCCAACTCACCTCCTCTTCAGTTTTCAAGGTTCGACAGATACAAGAACGCGAGCGGACTAAGCACAAAACACTTGCAGACCGTGGATTATGTATACAGTATACTTACCAACTTAGACCTTTCCTTCAATTTCAATATACCATCCCTACACGCCCGATGTCAACGTCAGCACGGACAGTACTGTTTACATTGTAGCTGTCTTGCATAGGGAACCGAATCCAGACTTCCGCAAGACTGAAAGCACCGGGCGCAGGAGTCTGCGGCCGGGTGCTTTCATGATATCGCAAGTAGCTCAGTTATGGGAAACCGTTCTCCTCTGTATCGGCCTCCCTGCGCCGACCTCGCCATGCCGGTCTCATCGTGTTGACGCGAGACAACCGGCCTCAAAGCGTCCCTTGGGGTGTCTATCAACTCCTAGAACCAAACACCGGAAGTCAGAGGCACGAACAGATTCGGCTCACGGCCTCCTCCGTATCCTCTCGGCTACCAAAGGCGGTCAGTCTCACAAACCCCTCCCCGCTGGCACCAAACCCAGCGCCTGGAGTACACACAACCCTTGCCTTGTCAAGCAAATAGTCAAAGAACCCCCACGATGTCATACCCTCGGGTACCTTGACCCATACGTAAGGAGAGTTGGTGCCTCCATACACAGTTAGCCCCGCTGAAGTCAAGCCTTCGACTATGATACTAGCATTGGTCATGTAGTAATCGATTAGCTCTTTGACCTGCTCCCTGCCTTCGGACGAGTACGTCGCTGCTGCAGCTACCTGGATCGGATACGATACGCCGTTGAACTTCGTCGCCTGTCTTCTAAGCCACAGCGAGTTCAACGAGTGTTCGGACCCATCAGATGCATAGGCCTTGACCTTCTTTGGGACAATCGCAAATGCGCACCGAGTTCCTGTGAACCCCGCTCGCTTTGAAAAGCTCCTAAACTCTACAGCTACTTCGTCCGCTCCCTCTATCTCGTAGATGCTATGCGGGATGTCTTCGTCTTGGATAAACGCTACATACGCTGCGTCGTACAAGATAATGGCTTGATTTTGCCGTGCATAGTCGACCCATTTCTTCAGCTCGCTGTGAGATATGGTCGCTCCTGTAGGGTTGTTCGGATAGCATAGATAAATAAGATCGACTTTCTCTGACGGCAACTCAGGCATAAAGCCGTTCTCCTCAGTACAAGGCATGTAGACTATTCCCGAGTAATGTCCGCCCTCTGTAGCTTGGCCTGATCGCCCGGCCATCACATTGCTGTCGACATACACAGGATATACTGGGTCAAGCACCGCTACCACATTGTCGATGTCAAACAGCTCCTGAAAACACGCAGTGTCGGTCTTCGCGCCCTCGCTGATGAAGACCTCATCGACATCTAAGGACACGCCTCTGGGAGCAAACTCAAACTCCAGTATCTTCTCAGCCAGGAACCGGTACCCTTGATACTCCCCATATCCTCGAAAGGTCCTTACATCGGCCATCTCGTCCGCAGCACGCTTGAGTCCGTCAACTGCAGCCTGCGGCAACGGCCTCGTCACATCGCCGATTCCCAAGCTGATCACCTTGGCGTCCGGGTGATTCTCCTGATACTTCGTCCTACGTCTAGCGATCTCTGAAAATAGATAGTCTCCCCTAAGCTTAAGGAAGTTCTCATTTACCCGCGCCATGATTAGTTCCCTCCCAACAAGCCGACAAGGTTGAAATCTCCAGCCTAAGTCGCGTTAGCATAACTTCCTACACCATCCTATGTACTTGTCACCGCATTATAGCATACAGGCTGCCGGGGCTTCAATCAGACTACGCCGCCCAACAAACAGGCTGCAATGCCCAACAAACAGACTAGGCCGCCCGACTAAACAGGCTACCGAGCTCAACAAAGAGACTGCCCCGCTCAGCAAAGCGACACTCTGTACTCCCTCATCCAGATGTCCACCTGTATCAGATACGCAAATAGCTGCGCATCGGTCATCAGTTGGCCAAACCAGGGCTGGTCAAAGGCCTTGCCTCCTTCGGCTATGACTCCTCGTATGTGCTCGACGTCAACCAGTTGCCGCAAGGGCGAGCTTGAATCGGACAGTATCCCAAGCAGGCGGTCCTTGACTAAAGCGAGATATCCCGGGTTATGCGTCTTTGGATACGGGCTCTTCTTTCTGTTGAGGATCGCCGCAGGAAGCAGGCCCTCCAGGGCCTTCCTGAGGATACCCTTGGCCATGCCTTTATGACTCTTCATCTCCCACGGTATGTTCCAGACGTACTCGACAAGCCTGTGGTCACAGAACGGCAATCGAGCCTCAAGTCCGCTCGCCATCGTCATGCGGTCCTTGCGGTCAAGCAGCGTAGGCATGAACCAAGTGAACGTGAGATATGTCACTTCACGAGCTCGCGCATCAGGCTTCGCTTCACCCTCAAGCCTCGGGACTTCAGCAAGGGTCTCCCTGTACATGTGATCAATGTAACCTTTTAGGTCTAGCTCCCGCCTCAGATCTTCCGACAGCAGGCTCTCACGCATTGATGCAAAACGCGACCACGGAAATGTGTCAGCCTCCAGCATCTCGGGTCTATGAAACCAGGGATAGCCCCCGAAGATCTCATCTGCGGCCTCGCCGGAAAGAGTCACAGTCGCATGCTTCTTGATCTCTCTCGAAAACAAAAGGAGCGACGAGTCGATATCTGCCATACCGGGCATATCTCGTGCAATAACTGCGTCCCTTAGCGAGTCCACAAGGCTCCTAGTATCTATGGTTATATAGTGATGCTGTGTCCCAGCGTAACCAGACACGACCTTGATCCAAGGAGCGTCTGAATCCGGCTGAAAATCGCCGGCCCTGAAGTGCTGCTCATTGCCCTCGTAGTCAACTGAGAAGGTGTGAAGGGGGCCAAGGCCGCGCTCCTCAAACTCCCGAGCAGCCAGCACTACCAAAGCGCTGGAGTCTATTCCGCCTGACAACAGTGCACATATCGGCACATCTGATACCAGCTGCCTTTGTAGCGAATCCTCAATCAGCGATCGCACAGTCAGTGCCGTCGTCTCCAAGTCGTCAGTATGAGGGCCGACAGTCAGCTGCCAGTATCGCTCTGTGCGCGTCCCACCGCGACCAAACTGCATCCAGAATCCAGGCTTGACTTCACGGATGCCTCTAAACACCCCGTTCCCGGGGGTACGAGCAGGCCCCAGGCCAAATACCTCACAGATCCCGGAGCGGTCCAACTCAGCTGTCATACTAGGATGCGCAAGTAGGCCCTTTGGCTCGGATGCGAACAGCAACCCGCTGCCGACTGTGCAGTAAAACAGGGGCTTCACCCCGAGCCTGTCCCTACACAGAAAAAGGAGCTGATCGTGCTCGCTCCAGATGCCAAATGCAAACATTCCGTTGAGTCTGTGAACACAATCCGCGCCCCACTGCGCATAAGCAGTTAGTAAGACCTCTGTATCTGAACGGCTGTTGAACCTATGGCCCCGAGCTTCCAGCTCGTCTCGGATGTCTTTCGCGTTGAACAGCTCGCCGTTGTACACGATTGTGTACTCCCGAGGCCCGAATCTCTTGGTCATCGGCTGGCTCCCGCCCTCGGGATCGATTACACTCAGCCGTCTGTGGCCAAAAGCCGCGTGTCTAAAGAGACAAATACCGGACGCGTCTGGACCGCGTCCTGCCATGGCGTCTGCCATATGTTTGATAATAACGCCTTCGTTTGCGAGATCAGAGTCGAAATCTACCCAACCAACAATAGCACTCATCCCATGCCCTCCTCAGAAACGTAGCTTTGCCGCCTGCAGTTAGCCTATGCACGGGGCAGCAGACTCGTCATTAGAGGAACAGCGAGATCAGTGCCTTCGGATCTGCATACTTCCAGCTCTATATGCTCTTAGCGGATTGCGTACACAACCTTGCCATCCCTCATAGTCGCAGCTATGGAACATATGGGATGCTCATACGGAAGCTTCATGAGCTCCTCTGCTATAGAGTCCGGATCATCTGATGCAATGCTGACCTGAGTAACATCAGTCAGCTCGTAGACAGCGATCAAACGTGCCTCTGAAGGGGCAATCGAGAGCTTCCTTACCTCAATTTTCGAATCCATCACTATTCCGATCCAGGCTTCATCTCGCCCGTAATCCGCCACAGTCGCGATCCGGGGTGTGTGATATTGATCGCGCTCAAACTCAAGAGCCAACAGAGGCAAGGTGAGCGCATCCTTTACCGGGCTTCCGCATATGATCTTCTCGCCGATCGGCCAAGTTTGTGAGCCGTTGGATGCGACCAGGCAATCGCCCGCTTGCCTAAAGCACGGGTAGGTGACAAATGGATTGTCATACTGCACTCCGTCCTTAGGCACAACGCTGGCGACCCCGTCTTTCATAACTATCTTGCGGTTGGGCTGAGACCTCCCGGAGACGCGGTATCCGACATAGAGAGCTCCTTTGCTATCCCTGCCAATCACAACAAAGCGACCTATATACAACACAATCCCTCCACTCCAACACATATCTTTGCGGCATAGCCAACACGTATCTTTCCGCACATCCGATGCGCACCTGTCCCCGCGGCCAATAAGCATCTTTCCCGCTCATCGCATACATATCTGTCCCGGCCGGCCAATACTCATCCTCCCTAGCATCCAATGGGTACCTTTTTGACACAGCCGCGTCAAATCAGACTGGATTGGGGATGTCAACGAATTCGACATCTATGCCCAACGATTCGGCGAGCAACTCCGACAGCGCAATTATGCCAAGCTTCTCAGTGTCGTAGTGTCCTGCGTTGATCACGTTCAAGCCTGCCTCTTCGATAGCCCTAACTACGCTCTCGCGCATATCGCCGCAGATAAAGGTGTCTGCTCCGGCCTTCAACGCTTGAGGCCAGTATGGCGAACTTCCCCCGCTGACTACAGCGACTCTCTTGACCTTATCAGGGCCAAAGGCAAACACCTGCACATCTCTCTCATACAGCTCTTCCACACGCTTGACGAACGACTTCAGTGACTCCGGATGCCGGAGAGAGCCGACGAAGCCCACGTCTACAGGCTCTATGTCGGTCAGTTCGAGCCTCTTGCACGCAAGAGCGTTGTTGCCAATCTCGGGATGGGCGTCAAGAGGCAGGTGATACCCTACCACGTTGATATTGTGGCGCAAGATCAAGGCCAAGCGTTCTCGCATCACGCCTGTCAGCGAGAGCGGATCGGGGATGTCGCCCCGGAAAAATCCGTGGTGCACAAGGATCATCTGCGCCTGACGGCTAATAGCCGCCTGTATCAACCGAGAACTAATGCTCACACCGGATACTATCTTGCTGACATCTTCGGCTCCTGCAACCTGTAGCCCGTTTACGCACTGGTCAGTGAAGCTATCAACATCTAGGTACGAGCTCGTGAACTGGACAATGCGATCACGTTCCATAATCCAACCTCACCTCATCAATATCAATGAGCCAGGCCAGACCGCCGCATAAAGCACCAGGCAATCGCGAGACAAGAAAGCGGCCTTTGGCTCTAGAAACGCAGTAACTCTACGAACGTTCTGCGCAAACGCCTAAAAACCCTCCAAATCGGTATGCAATGGCATTCTTGGCGTTGTGTGAGATTGACGCATCTGATAATATTAGTCTAGACTAACATTTAGGGTGAAGTATGAATGAATCCGGAGAAGTTGGAACTAACCCGGAGCGAAGAAAACTACCTCGAGGCTATACTCACTCTCGAGCATCGCAACCCTACCGTTCGGGTAAAGGACGTTGCCGATGCGATGGGAGTGCGCATGGCAAGTGTAACTAACATATTGAAAAAGCTGGACTCAAGAGGCATGGTGCGCTATGAACGCTACGGAAACGTGTCTCTGACTGATCTGGGACGCACCCATGCCGAACGAGTAATGAACCGCCATCGTCTACTGGAAGTATTTTTTCACAAAGTCCTTGGCGTAGACCGGGAGACTGCGGAGGCTGACGCGTGTAAAGTTGAGCATGCTCTTAGCAGGCAAACAGTGGAAAAGCTCCTCTACTTCCTCGAATCAAACGAGTATATAGAGTCGGTTCAAAGGAACATCGTCCAACGGTCCGAATCTGCTTTTGCTGACTTGCAGCTGGGCAACGGGTCTGATCTCAGACTCACGGACCTAGTCCCAGGACAGACGTCTGTGGTTGTAGCAGTCAACGCAGCGCCGGATGAGGCTGAGCACTTGCGCAGTCTTGGATTTGGGCCTGGCGCTGAAGTAGAGCGGGTTGGTTCATCGTCTCTCGACACTGTATCTGTTCGAGTTCACGGGTTGGCACTAACTCTTACAGTCTCTGAGGCGAGCATGATATCGGTAAGGCCAGCCAAATCAAAGTGCACTGATGCTTGAGGTCTTGTGCAATACACCTAGCCATCAGGCATCGACTGCCTGACTTGGGTCTTGCCGGTCAGTTTCGTCACAGAATTTAATTTTGACTTATAAAGTTAGCCTAGGCTAACAAATTGGAGGGGTCTCAATGCTTGACAAGATCGTGCTTGTGGTCGCAGCGGCAGCCGCTATAGGATATATCGTCTACCGACTGAGGAACTCCTCATGTTGTTCTACATCGGGTGGCAGTTCCTGTCCTCAGCTCTGCAATGCCTGTCCTTACAGCGCAGAATGCATCAAGGCCGAGACTATGGACAAGGTCAACGCCGGCGACAGGTTTTCCATATTGCAAGTCAAGGATGAAGATATCCGGTGTCAGCTGATGAGGCTCGGCATGGATGTAAACGAATGTCTTACCTGCGACTACGTCCTCCCGGGCGGCCCCGTAATAGTCAAGAGAGGAAGGCAACAAGTAGCTATTGGACGCAATTTGGCTGGTCAAATAAAAGTCGAGGTGTTATCAAGGCATGGGTCATGAGACAGTCGGCACTTCAGCAATGGCGTATGCGGGGAAGAAGAAGATAGTCCTTGCGGGCAACCCGAACTCAGGCAAGTCAGTGGTGTTTAACGCGCTGACCGGCCTCTACGTGGATGTCTCTAACTACCCAGGGACTACGTTGGACATCTCAAGCTCCGAGATAGAGCAGGGATTGCTCATAGATACCCCCGGAGTTTATGGAATCTCATCGTTCAACGATGAAGAACGAATTGCAAAAGACATTATTCTAGATGCGGATGTTGTCATCAACGTCGTCAACTCCTTGTACCTCGAAAGGGAGCTCTTCCTCACCCAGCAGATCATAGACGCAGGGATCCCGGTGATAGTGGCTCTCAACATGATGGACGAGACAGAAAAGCGCGGCATAGAAATAGATGTAGAGGGACTGAGCAAGGGCCTCGGAGTTCCGGTCATACCCACTGTCGGTGTGAAGCGAATAGGCATAGACGAGTTGCTTGAGCGCCTCCCAGAGGCTTCGGTCGGCAACCCAACTCCGGGACTAGATGAACTACTGAAGTCTGTCGATGAGTTATTGAGCAAACGTTCAGATATCGGCGGGAGTGCACACCCATCGCCGACTGTTTCACGTGGCCACAAGCTCCTATTTCTCGAAGATGACCCCGCAATGGCAGAGCGGCTGGGCGTTGCGCCTACAGGTCATAGAGAGGCCGTGTACAAAATGCGGAGGGAGCATGTAAACCGCGTTGTATCGCAGGTATTGCGTGACCACTCAAGGCCGACTCTGAGCGAGAAAATCGGAAGACTGACAATCCAGCCACTGACAGGCATCCCCATACTGATCGCGTGCTTGTGGGTGGTGTACAAAGTCATGGGATCCTTTATAGCCGAAACAGTCGTCGAATTCACAGAGGAGACTGTGATGGCGGGCTTGTACGAGCCCTGGATGCGGTCTCTAATCTCAAGGTTCATTCCCTCAACTAGTGTTGTCTGGGACATCCTTGTAGGCGAGTTTGGAGTGCTCACTATGACGCCCGTATACGTGTTTGGGCTGCTCCTTCCGCTTGTTCTCGGCTTCTACGTGTTCATATCGTTGTTCGAGGACTCCGGGTACATGCCTAGGATTGCGGCGCTATCAGATCGGACTTTCGGATCGATCGGGCTAAACGGAAAGGCTATCATCCCTATGATCCTCGGGTTCGGGTGCACTACAATGGCGACGATCACAACGAGGATGCTGGGGACTCAGAAAGAAAAGAGGATCACCACATTCCTACTGGGGCTGGCTATTCCGTGCTCGGCACAGCTTGGTGTCATAGCTGCGATGCTGTCCAAGCTCGGGCTAAACTACCTCGCGATCTACGTTTTGACCATCATCGCAGTATTTCTGGCTGTCGGGGTGCTGCTAAAGGCGGTACTCCCCGGGACTTCATCCAGTTTGCTGCTTGATCTGCCCCCTATGCGGATACCGAGCTTATCAAACGTCTTGAAAAAGGCAATCACAAGGACCGTTCACTTCATTAAGGAGGCAACGCCTCTCTTTGCAGCCGGGTCAGTCCTCATAGGAGTAATGGACGCCAGCGGAGTGTTGGATGTGATTCAGCGTGCAGCTGAGCCAGTCGTGGTGTCATGGCTTAGACTGCCGCGAGAGACTGCGACTGCGTTTATCATGGGATTCATAAGACGAGACTTCGGTGCGGCAGGCTTGACCTCAATTGACCTAACCCGGCCTCAGACCCTGGTGGCTCTGGTGACAATGTCGCTGTTTGTCCCCTGTATAGCGTCAGTGCTCGTCATGGTGAAAGAGCGCGGAAGGCTGGAGGCCGCAGCTATGTGGATCGGAGCCTTTACAGTAGCGCTCGTAACCGGCGGGCTTGTGACTAGAGTTCTAAGCTTGGCAAGCCTGGTGTAACCTGAGGCTCTGCAGGTACTAGCCCGTTGCAGCAAAGCAATGAGCAAACCCCAAAAAACCCAAACGCCTCTCCTGTGGCACATGCAATAAAGCGATGCCAATCCCGGCCGGCGCTGTCGGCCAAAGGGACGGAGAGGCGTTTCTCATCGATCGTTGCCTATTGATCGGTCAAAGCTAGACAAAAACCCCTATCTGCCTGACCTTTGCCTGTGCAAGCCTGATGCCCGCCATTACCGTCTCATTGTCTATTATGCCTGACTTGAGATAGGCATCAATAAACCCGACACCAAACGTATCTCCCGCACCGACTGTGTCCC
>LSQX01179219.1_pt1 | contig 10528 bp, 11 predicted proteins | sample 654561 | NCBI WGS metagenome assembly LSQX01 (sample SAMN04489861, study PRJNA283612) | anaerobic digester metagenome | isolation source: 4 biogas reactors fed with cattle manure at either 37C or 55C with and... | place: Denmark: Kongens Lyngby | collected 2014
AATACTGGGCTTTTGACATCACTTCGATTTCAAGTTACTCGGAAACGCTCAGGCAAGTGAAAAAAGGCAGAAACAAAGAACATGACCGCCTCCCGCAGATCAATCTGGCACTATTGTTTGGTGAAGAATCAGGACTGCCCTTTTACTATCGTAAGCTGCCAGGGAACATAACAGACGTAAAAACAGTCAAGCAGTTGATGACAGAATTCGATGTTATGGGTTACAAGAAGGTCAGTGTAATACTTGACCGTGGCTTCTACAGCAGGGATAATGTCAATGCACTGTTTAAGAACCACCAAAAGTTCATCATAGGGGCTAAACTCAGTTTGAATTATGTCAAAACCGTTCTTGAAAAGGAGAGAGATAATCTTAAGCTATGGGGCAATCTGGAAACACAGTTCGGTACATATGGTCTATGCAGAACAATTGAGTGGGACTATGAACAAGAGCGGCCGTATAAAGGTGATACCATAAAGGGCAAGAGACGTGCTTATTTGCTCCTTTTCTACAATCCGGAGAAAGCGGCCAAGGATCAGGCTGATATGAATGAATACCTGACCAGTCTCTATAATGACTTGATAAGCAATACGCAGAAAGAGTACCGTATGAAGGACTATGACAAATATTTCGAGGTAACAGAAACACCAAAACGCGGGCGCAAGGTAAAACCCAGAGAAGACGCTATGCTAGGAGCAACCAGGAACTACGGCTATTTTGCTCTTCTGACTAATGGGGTACATGATCCTTTTGATGCTCTATCTCTATACCGCAGCAAGGATATTGTGGAGAAGGGCTTTGGCAATCTGAAGGAGCGTCTTAATTTCAGAAGATTACAGGTTTCTTCTGAATTAGCACTAAACGGAAAGTTGTTTGTTGAATTTATTGCTCTTATTTATCTGTCCTATGTCAAAAAGAAAATGCAGGATGCAAAACTGTTTGAGAAATGGACCCTACAAGGGCTTTTGGATGAACTTGACGTGATAGAGTTATTTGAGGCACCTGATCATGGCCGGCAGCTTGGAGAGATCACTGAAAAGCAAAAGGAATTGTATCAGGCTATGGGAGTGCCGGTGCCATCGTTATAAATTTCGGGAATGCAGGTTATAGCGGCGCTATACGACCAATTGGGGTTCGGTAAAATTATTGATGATTTGCTCCCTTGGGACCCGGCACAGTGTTTAATGTCTCCTGGTACCAGAATAAAGGCCATGGTGATCAATATTTTCTGTGGCCGCAGACCCCTTTACCGGGTAAATGAATTTTATTCAGGCATGGATACGGGAAACCTTTTCGGGTTAGGGATAACCCCGGAAGATCTCAGTGATTACAACTTGGCCAGGGCGCTGGATAAGCTGCATCAGGCCGGTGAAGAAAAAGTTTTCTCTACGCTAAGCATGCATGCCATCTGCCAGGAAAAGATACCTATTACCTTTATACACAGTGATACCACATCCCGGTCCTTTTATGGTGAATATGAAGAAGATGATGATGAGCTGGATATCACCAAAGGTTACAGTAAAGACAGAAGACCCGACCTAAATCAGGTTATCGTAGGGCTGGGAGTTACCGGAGATAAAATTCCTATCCTTGCCGATGTGGAAAATGGCAACACCGATGACAAGACCTGGAACTTTAAATTTATGGCCAAGCTGAGTAAGGTGCTTAGCCCGGAGCTGCTCCAAGAAGTGATCTACGTCGCTGATTCGGCCATGATTACAGAGAATAATTTAGAGCAAGCCGCCAAGAACTCTTTACGATTCATCTCCCGTTTCCCAGGTAACTTTTCTCTGGAAAAAGAGCTCAAGGCTAAGGCCTGGCAGCAGGATAATTGGGAACCATTGGGCTCATTTTCTGATGCAAAGAAAGCAGCCACTTACAAGTCCCAGCCCTTTATTGAAGAGCTAGACGGCCGCAAATATCGTTTTATTGTAGTCCATTCTTCTGTGCTGGACGGACGTAAAGCCAGGTCTTTAGAGAAAAAACTATCAGAGACACGCCGCTTACAGGAAAAAGCTATCAAAGAAGCAGAAAAACAGTGCTATGCCTGTTTACCCGACGCACAGCAAGCATTATCGGAATTTCTACATAAACATCGCGATCCTTTCTCTCCTGTACAGGGCCAGGTGGTAACTGAAGAAAAAAGAAAGCCCGGACGCCAGCCGAAAAATGGGGTGCCAAATACTGTAACCTCCTACCGCTTGCAGTTTGAGATACTCACTGATGATGAGGCTATCGTCAAAGAAAAAGAGAGACAAAGCTGCTTTGTTTTGATAACTAATCTCCTGGACCAGTACTCTGACCGGGAAATTTTAAAAGAGTATAAGCAACAAATCAATGTAGAGACTTCCTTTAAATTTATCAAAGATCCATTATATGTGGGAGCGGTCTATCTGAAAAAGAAAGGCAGGGTAAAGGCACTATCTTACGTGATCTTGATTGCATTACTTCTCTTCCACCTCATGGAACGGCGGGTCCGGGAGGCCATGAAGCAGGAGACAGAGCCGCTACTTATACCAGGCAAAAAGAAAACTTTTAAGCCGACCGGTGAAAAGATCTTACAGAGCCTGGAGAATATGATCGTGATGACTACCCCTGATCCCCTTAGAAGGGAATTCCCCAGGAACCTTAAAGTTCCGGAAAGGCTGTTCCATCTTGCTAATATTAATCCCGGTGTGTATCTGCAAGTTCGTGGGGACCCCTGAATTTTACCAAAAATTAACTATTGAATTTGAGTAGCTCAGGGGTGTTGAATGCCCGATCAACCTGCACTCGGGACTTTCACCCGTTAGACTGCGCAAATGCCCGGGCGCACAAGCAATCAGCCGTTCCAATATATTGGAACGGCTGAAATAATACCTGCTCTTAACATTAAAAAAAGCAAATAGGAAGCGCCCTTGTTGTACGTGTTTAATCTTTCAAGGCGCTGAGTATGGAACGCAACCTTTCACGATAACCGGCATTTTCAATAATAGTCCCCGTTACAACCATATCGGCGCCCGCCTGTCTTACACGGCGTGCATCTACGGCAGTCCTGATTCCCCCGCCAATAATCAGCGGAATAGTAAGTTCTTTCTTAATCGAGCGAATCATACCAGCAGGAATAGGTTGAGCAGCGCTCAACCCCGAATCGAAATATATATATTTCATCCCGAAAAGTTCAGCGGTTACAGCATAGCTCACCGCCAGCCAGTAGTTATCCCGGGAAACAAGCTCTAAACTGGCGTTATCTCCTACTTTCATACCGGGCTCCACAGCAACATAGCCTACAGGTATAGTCTCCAGCTCCATTCTTTTTAAAATAATCGAAGCCTGCACCTGCCCGCCGCATAAATAATTGGGATTCTTGGAGTTAAGAAGGCTGCCAAAAAACAGGGCATCAAAAGAAAAACAGAGTGCCTCGGCACCTGATGGAGAATAAACCAGAGGTATGGATATTTTTTCCCTAATAGACCGGGAAGTTTCAAGGAGATTTCTTTGAGAAAGACCGCTTAAGCCTGCGATCAGGATAAGATCACTTCCGACTTCCTGAGCTGTAAGAGCTAAGCGTACCGCCGCCTCCGGCGATTGTTTCATGGGGTCAATCATCGTAATATGAACAGTACCTCTTTTGACCTTCTCTTTTAAATATTGGGTTACACTCATAATCAACCTTCTCCGGTTTTATTATCTATCCTCTCTTTTATTATTATAATAAACTTTAGGATATTTGACAACTGCCAAGATTTCCCGAAATATCGCCTTTAGGTTTGTTCTCTAACTATATTCTCAAACATATTGAAAGAAAACGAAAAAGCTGACATAATACCTGTCAGCTTTGTATATCTTAAACCGAAGCTATCTTGGAATAACTTAACGTTTAGAGAATTGCGGTGCGCGGCGTGCTTTTTTCAAACCGTATTTTTTCCGCTCTTTCATTCTGGGATCCCTCGTAAGAAACCCTTCCCTTTTTAAAACCGGACGGTATTCACCATCTGCTTCTAAAAGGGCTCTGGCTATACCATGCCTCAGAGCGCCGGCCTGCCCTGTAAAACCACCGCCTTCCACCCTGGCCAGAACATCGAATTTTTGCATGGTTCCCGTCTTTTCCAGGGGGCGGCGAACCTCTGCTTTCAAAACATCCATTCCAAAATATGCATCAAGATCCTTATTGTTAACCGTAATCTTACCCCCACCGGGAACCAAACGTACCTTTGCAATGGATCTTTTCCTTCGTCCGGTGCCATAATATTGAACCTGAGCCAATCTTTTACACCCCCTTTAACCTGAAATATAGGCTTACCATTGATCTGTCTTTCAATACCTCTGGGAAATAATATACTTTCTAGCGCTCCGCCACCCTTTTGGGTACAAATACCCATTCGATGGGTTGCTGTGCATGGTGCTGGTGATCGGCGCCGCGATAGACTTTGAGCTTTTTCAGCATAGCCCTGCCCAAACGATTAGCAGGAAGCATTCTTTTAACCGCCAGATAAAAAAGCAGTTCCGGATTTTTGGCGAGAAAATGATCATATCGTATTTTCTTAATCCCGCCCGGATAACCTGAATGCCTGTAATAAAACTTTTGCTGTGCCTTTTTGCCGGTTAAGATCACTTTGGAAGCATTTATGACAACGACATGTATAAGAGACAGCATATGGGGGGTATAAATAGTCTTATGTTTGCCTTTTAATATCCGGGCTACCTCACTGGCCAGCCTTCCCAGGGGCAAGCCTGCAGCATCTATAACATACCACTTACGCTCTATATCCTTTTCTTTTGCCATAAAAGTGCGCATATTCTTGCCTGTTCCACCCAGTCCGAATTTTACGGGTACAGGTCTGCACACCTCCTTTCTCCGCCTGTAATCTATAAATTTTCATATAGTATCCATCATTAAGATCAAGGTAATACAGGAATATAGGCTATCCCGTATGTCACAAAGCTTATTTTAATATAAGAATCAACCGGAGTCAACCCTGCTGTCACAAGAAGCTGAAAATACAACGATAGAGCGCTGCTGCTAGTTGAATTATCGACTTATTTTATAATAAATTGTTTGTATAATGATAAAATACTTTCTCCAAACAAAGCCCTTTAGCCGGAGCGGTTTTCCCAGCATTTTGCCGGTTACCGCTTCTCAATATCCGCTGTATATCAGCCGGCTTTCTTTTCTTTAGTCCTATCTCAACCAGGGTACCTGAAATATTACGCACCATCTTATAGAGGAAGCCGTCCCCCTTAAACCAGAGGGTAATTAGATCCCCTCTTTGCTCTAGCTCCAGAAAAAAAATCTCACGCCCTGTAGTCTCAACGCTGCTCCCGGAAGCCTGAAAAGCCTTAAAATCGTGCTTTCCCAAAAGAAACGAGGCGGCAAGTTCCATATCTTCAACGCACAACCGGTTAGCAATATGCCAGGAATAGAATCTTAAAAAAACATCTGGGAACCGGCCGTTATAAATAGTATAAGAGTAAGTTTTAGCACAGGCATCACGCCTGGCATGAAATTTTTGGCCAACCCTGGAGGCCTCAATAACAACAATATCTCTCGGCAAAACGCTATTTAGCGCCAGCGGAAGCATTGCGGCAGAAATATTACCGGGTGCGAAAAAATTTGCTGCCTGTCCCCTGGCATGCACACCGGCATCTGTCCTCCCGGCAACTTCCACCCTGATCTTTTTAGCATAGATCTTTTCAAGGCCCCGTTCCAGTAACTCCTGCACAGTCAGCGCATTTTCCTGTACCTGAAACCCGTGATAAGATGTCCCGTCATAAGAAAAAACAATCTTATAATTCTCCAAAAAACCACCCGTTTTTTATACTCCGCTGAGTAAAATTGCCAGCATCACCCCTAAAGACACAGCTAGCCCCAAATAATCCTGCGACCGTGTATGCAGCTCACGCATTTTAGTACGGTTTTCTCCACCCCGGTAACAGCGCGCTTCCATAGCTATCGCCAGTTCATCCGCACGGCGAAAAGCGCTGACAAAAAGCGGAACCAGTAAGGGAACCAAGTTTCGGGCACGGCGAAAAATGTTTCCTGTTTCAAAATCCGCACCGCGAGCCATCTGTGCTTTGCGAATCTTATCACTTTCCTCCATGAGTGTGGGAATAAATCTCAAAGCGATCGTCATCATCATAGCAATTTCATGTCCGGGTATACCCAGCCGTCGAAACGGCCGCAGTAAAAATTCAATACCATCCGCAAAGGAAATCGGCGAAGTCGTCAATGTTATCAGCAGCGTTGTAATTACCAGCAAAATCAGCCTCAAGGTCATAAATGACCCCATATAAACGCCTGCTTCTTCCACTGACAGTGGGCCCAAACGCCAGTAAACCCTTCCCCCGTTGGTAAAAAGAAAATGAAGTATAAGTGTAAAAAAGATAATAAAAAAAACCGGCCTTAACCCGCGCAGAAAATACCGCCAGGGGAGCTTTGAAGCAGAGAAAATAATAATAATAAATACCCCGAAAAACATAAAACCCCAAAAAGTCCTAACCAGAAAAAGAGCTACAATAAGAACCAGCAGGCAGAGCAGTTTGATTCTCGGATCTAGATTGTGTAAAAAGGAATCTCCCGGCAGGTAGTGACCCAGGGTTATACTTTGCATGATCAGCCTCTCCTGAAGTGCTCCAGTATTTCTTTACCCACCTCCTCAACAGAAAAAAGGTCGGTACGAATGTTTTTTCCTGATTCCTTTAATTTCAGCAATAGCTCCGATAACACAGGAAGCTCCAGCCCTATTTCCTTAATCATTTGCGAAGAGTTAAAGACAGCCCCCGGTTCTCCCTGTAGTACCAGCCGCCCCGCGGAAAAAACAAAAAGCCTGTTGGCTAGGCGTGAGACTTCGTCCATATTGTGAGTTACCATAATAACGGTTAGCCTTTCTTCCCTGTGCAGTTTTTCGATCTGCGCCAGCAGATGCCGACGGCCGGAGGGGTCCATTCCTGCGGAAGGCTCATCCAGAATAATCACCTCGGGTTTCATGGCCAGTATCCCTGCCATAGCAACCCTTCTTTTTTCTCCTCCGCTAAGATTAAAAGGGGAACGATCCTTATAGCTTTCATAGTCCAGCCCCATCTGCTCCAGTCCATAGCAAACCTGCTTCCGCAGTTCGTTTTCTCCAAGCCCTAGATTGCGCGGTCCAAAGGCTACATCTTTATATACTGTTTCCTCAAAAAGCTGGTGCTCCGGATACTGAAAAAGCAGGGCGACACGGGAGCGGATAGCGCGCATATTTATCTTTCCGGACCAGATACTGCAGCCATCCAGCAAAACATCTCCTGAAGTTGGCCTGAGAAGACCGTTAAAATGCTGCACAAGTGTAGATTTTCCGGAACCTGTTTCGCCAATAACACCAACAAATTCACCTTTTTCAATTTTCAAGGATACTTCTTTTAATGCTTCTACCTGAAAGGGGGTACCTGGCATGTAGACATGGGAAAGGTTTTTTACCTCTAACATAAAATGTTCACCAGGTCATTAAGTTTAAGAATATTTGCAGGTATATCGAGGCCTTCTGCACGGAGAATTCCGTTTAGTCTCAGCAGAACGGGAATTTCCAGCCCCAACCGGTAAAGATCCGTTTCTCCGTTAAAGATTTCCTCCGGTTTGCCGCTTTGGACAATCTTTCCCCTGTCCAGAACATAAATCCTGTCGGCTTCCAGCGTTTCTTCCATAAAATGTGTTATATGAACCACCGTAACCCCCTCCTGGTGATTCATTCCTCGAACGGTATCCAGTACTTCACGGCGACCACGGGGATCCAGCATTGCAGTCGGTTCATCCAGCAACAAACAATGAGGGCGCATAGCAACAATACCGGCAATAGCAAGCCTCTGTTTCTGGCCGCCGGAAAGCAGGTGTGGAGCATGATGCCTGAAAGGAGAAAGCCCAACCCTTTCCAATGCCTCGGTAACCCGCCGAGAAATCAGTGCAGAGTCGAGGCCGAGGTTTTCCAAACCAAAAGCCACATCCTCTTCTACTGTAGTGGCCACAATCTGATTATCGGGGTTTTGAAATACCATCCCCATTCTCCTGCGGATTTCCCAGCGGTGTTCTTCCCTGCTTGTAAGGAGTCCATCAACCCATACTTCCCCTGAGGTTGGTATTAAAAGAGCATTTAAAAGCCGTGCCAGGGTCGATTTTCCCGAACCGTTAGCGCCTATTAAAGCAATATATTCACCCTTTTTAATGGTTAAGGAAATGTCATCCAGCGCCCTGAGGGCCGTTTCACCATCCAAAAGATAATCAAAGGAAACGTTTTTTAATTCCAGTATATTGCTCACAGAAACGCCCCCGCATAAAACAAATTTTCAAGGCAGGGGGACACACCTCTTGCAGAGGAATGTCCCCTGAGCCCAGGCTGCATAATAAAACTTGCCTGCGTAAACATTAAGCGAACCATTGATGCTGCACCATTTTATTTTCCTACCAGCTCCAAAACAACCACAGGAGCAGCATCTCCCCGGCGGTAGCCTTTTTTAATAATCCTCGTATAGCCCCCAACTCTACCTTCATAGCGCGGCCCAATTTTCTCAAATAATTTGGTAACGGCATTTTCATCTAACATATAAGCCAGTGCCTGCCTGCGGGCATGAAGGTCTCCTTTTTTGGCAAGGGTTATCATCCTTTCGGCAAAGCGATTAATTTCTTTTGCCCTGGCTTCGGTAGTTTCAATACGTTCAGCGATAAAAAAGGATGTAACGAGATTGCGCAAAAGGGCTTTCCTGGGGCCTGTTTTTCTTCCAAATTTACGATGGCTCATAGCGAACCCGGTTTTTTAAAAAATTAATAGAAATAGAAACCGGGGTTTCTACCCTCCTTTACCCAATACCCAATATACCCGGCCTTAGTTTATTCAGCTTCTTTTCTGAGATTAAGACCGAGTTCACTGAGTTTGTTCTGTACCTCTTCCAGAGATTTTTTGCCCAGATTGCGAACTTTCATCATTTCTTCATCCGATTTACGGATTAGTTCTTCAACTGTGTTAATGCCTGCCCTCTTCAAACAATTGTATGAGCGAACAGAAAGGTCCATTTCTTCAATGGTCATCTCCAGAACTTTTTCCTTATTATTTTCATCCTCTTCGCTTGTAATTTCTACTTCATCAACCTTCTCTGTCAGGTTAATAAAGAGCTTCAGGTGTTTGCTGAGTATCTTTGCTCCCAAGCCGATCGCTTCATCCGCGCGGATGCTGCCATCGGTCCAAACCTCCAGGGTTAGCCTGTCATAATCGGTTGTCTGGCCAACCCTTGTATCCTCCACAAAATAATTTACCTTTTTAATGGGGGTAAAGATGGAATCCAGAGGTATAACCCCGATGGGCTGATTGGCAATCTTATTGCGTTCAGCCGGAATATATCCCCGGCCGGGACCGGCAGTAATCTCCATATAAAGCTTTCCGCCTTCTTCCAATGTGCAGATAACAAGGTCGGGATTCATAATCTCAACCTCCGCCGGCACCTGGATATCACCGGCAGTGATCTCACCTTCACCCTCGGCATCAATAATAAGCACCTGCGGCTCCGAAGAGTGTACTTTTAACCGCAGCGACTTCAGGTTCAAGAGAACTTCAGGGGTATCTTCTACTACGTGGGGAATTACGGAAAATTCGTGTAAAACCCCTTCAATCTTTACGCCGGTCACCGCTGCCCCGGGTAATGACGAAAGCAAAATACGGCGCAGCGAATTGCCGAGGGTAATACCGTATCCCCGCTCCAGGGGTTCTATCACAAAACGACCGTGTTGTTCCCCGTCTTTATTTACCCATTCAATCCTGGGCTTTTCAATTTCTATCACTAAATATTTCCCTCCTACCTTATTAAGAGAATTTTTTAACGAGAATAAAGCTCTACAATAAGGTGTTCGGCAATAGGAATATCCAATTCTTCTCTTGAAGGTAATCTCAGTATTTTTCCGCTCATATTATCCCGATCCACCTCCAGCCACTCTACGGTTCCCTGAGCTGCCCCCCACTCGGCTAATTCTTTAAAGAAAGATTTATTTCTGCTGTTTTCACGGACAGCAATTATATCGGCCTGTTTGGTAAGATACGATGGTATATCAACTTTGCGGCCGTTGACAGTATAATGTCCATGCCGGATAAGCTGACGGGCATCTGTCCGTGAGCGGGCCAGCCCCATGCGGTAAACCATGTTATCCAGCCTGCTTTCGAGGAGTTGCAACAGAGTTTCACCTGTTACTCCTTTGCGCCTGTCCGCTTCTTTAAAATAACGTTTGAATTGCCTTTCAAGTATACCATAAATCCGGCGGGCCTTTTGTTTTTCACGTAACTGCAGACCATATTCCGATACCTTTTGCCTTCCCTGTCCATGCGCTCCGGGGGGATATCCTTTGCGTACAAATGCACATTTATCGCTGTAACACCTGTCCCCTTTTAGATATAATTTTGTGCCTTCACGACGGCACAGCCTGCAGGAAGCTTCTTTATACCTGGCCATATATTTTTCAAACACCTCCCTGTTTGTTTTATTGCTTATACACGACGTCTCTTGGGCGGACGGCATCCATTATGGGGAATAGGGGTAA
>LSQX01111065.1_pt1 | contig 10527 bp, 10 predicted proteins | sample 654561 | NCBI WGS metagenome assembly LSQX01 (sample SAMN04489861, study PRJNA283612) | anaerobic digester metagenome | isolation source: 4 biogas reactors fed with cattle manure at either 37C or 55C with and... | place: Denmark: Kongens Lyngby | collected 2014
AACATGGCGGCGATCCTGTCCAGGCCGTCGCTCAGCCCGGCGGCGTTGAACAGCACAAAGCCCAGGACAACAAAAAAAAGCACATATAAATGCCGGACAAAAGCGGGTAGTTTTTCCAGCCGGTTCAGCAGATAGAATTTTTCCACCACCAGCAGCAAGGCAAAGTAGAGTCCCCAGGCAATAAAATTCCAGCCGGCGCCATGCCAGAAGCCGGTTAAAAACCAGACAATTGTAAGATTAAGCATAAGACGACCGGCAGCCACCCGGCTTCCCCCCAAAGGGATATAAACATAATCACGGAACCAACTACTGAGGGAGATATGCCAGCGGCGCCAGAATTCAGTTATACTGCGGGAAATATAAGGGTAGAGAAAATTTTCCGGAAAATGAAAGCCGAAAATCCTGCCCAGGCCGATGGCCATATCACTGTAGCCGGAGAAGTCGAAATATATCTGCAGTGTAAAGCCAATGGCCGCCAGCCAGTAAGCAGCCACCGTTCCGGCACCGGACGGGGTGGCAGCCTTGCAGAGCTCGCCCAGTGTATTTGCCAGAAGTACTTTTTTGCCAAGGCCGACAATGAAACGTCTGACACCGCAGGCAATTTCCGCCGCGCTGCCTGTACGCCGGTCCAGTGCGGCGGCCACATCTGTATAGCGCACAATGGGCCCGGCCACAAGCTGTGGAAACATACTGACATAGAGGGCGAATTTCAGGAAACTTTTTTGTGCCGCCACCCTCCCGTAATAAACATCAATGGTGTAGCTGACAATCTGAAAAGTGTAAAAACTAATGCCAAGCGGCTGCATTTGCCGCAGCGGCGCCGGCCCTGTCCCCCGCAAAGCATGGAAGCTTGCAAGGAAAAAGCCGGCATATTTATAATAGCAAAGCAGGCCGAGACTGACACAGAGCGAGGATATAAATACCGGCCGTGCGATGCTTCTTCCCCTGTACCTGTCAATGACCAGACCGTGCAAATACCCTGAAGCAAGGGAAAGAAACAGCAGCAGGAAGTAAGCGGGTTCCCCGTAAAAATAAAAAAGCAGGCTGGCCGCAAGCAGGACGTGGTTTTTCAGTTTGTCCGGAACCAGGAAATAACAGCCAAGCAGTGGCGGCAGAAAGCAATACAAAAAAACCAGGCCGGCAAATACCATTGCAGTCTCCTTGTCAGGCACTGTATTCTTTTCTTTAGACGGAACAGCACCAGCATTGTTCCCCGCCGTGGCCGGCAAAAAATACACCCCCGCACCGGTGCGGGGGTTTTCTGTCAGGCCGTGAATCAGTCATTTTCCCACTGCAGCAATCTGCGTTCTCCTGTAAGCTCCTGAATCTCACCGATATCCTGGCTCACTTCCAGTACTCCCTTATACTGCCCCTCTGCATTTCTCAGGGCAAAATACTGGATCAGTACTTTCCTGCCTTTGACGGCCAGCCAGAAGCGGGCACGGTCCTGCTTTCCGGACCTGAACGCTTCCACGATTTCCGTAACAACATGTACACTTTCAGGGGGATGGCAATTTTCCACACTCCTGCCGATCACAGCCGGGGAACGCGGGAACAGCCTGTCTTTGGGCCGGGAAAAAAAACGGACTTTATTGTTTTCATCCACATATGTGATGTCAACGGGCAGGGTATTAAGGATCAGCAGCAGCTGTTCAGTATCCAATTCACCGGTTTCCGTCACCAGGCGCAGCCCTTCCGGGGTTGTAACTGCAGCGCTTCTGTCCGCCGCCGGCCGCCTGCCCGGGGCAAGATCAGGTTTTTCAATATAAGGAAAGGGGTACTCCAGGCTTTGCTCCAACATTTCCTGCCACTCTTCCCCGGTGAGAACTTCACTGGCGGCAGGGAAAAGAATCAGATTTTCCTTATAAACCAGTCCCAGCATGGCAAAAACAAGCTTGGCATACTCCATGATGAATTCTTCTTCATCACAACCAGCCTGCAGGAGAGAAATAACCTTTTTCAGCTGTGCCTTTATATCCGAATGCAATTGCCACATAATGGAGAGACCGGCAAACTTCCAGTCCTTTTTCTCCAAAAACGGAAATAAAATATTCTCTTTTTTTTCATAATGGCCGCTGAATTCCTGCAATTCCTGCAGCCGCTGCAACAGTTCATCTTTCCTGTCGGTAAAATAGCCGGGATCTTTGAGCATTTGCTTAATATTTTCAATTTTTTGCTCCAATGCTTCATTTTCCCTGCACAGAAGCTGCAGTAAAACCGCATCGTCAGGCTTTTCCCACCGGTGAGCTGACAGGCTTTTATAAAAAGCATTAATCATCTTGTCCAGGAAAACCAAGATTTCCGAGGCCTCAACCCCCTTTTCCAGCAGGGAGGAGAAAACCTCAAAAGCCTCCTGCGGTGTAACCTGCGCAATGTCATCCTGATACTTTAAATATAATCCTCTTCCGTCTTCCCTGTTTTTCAGGCCCATGGCATATTCAATCAGCCTGTTTACCCTGTTTTTGTCCGTTTGCATACAGCCCTCCACCGTTTTTTTGTTATTGTAACACAGGAGCAGGCTGTTTTGCCATCTTTATGTTCCTCCTGCCGCCACGCCGGCACTGCCCGGCCAAAACTTTGCGCAGGCGCTTTTAGGCGCCCGCCGCTTTTTTACGCCCTTTTTTGCCCTTTTTCTCTTCTGCGGCTGCAGTTTTTTTAGCCATTTCCACTGAAGCTTTCAGCGCTTCCATTAAATCTACCACTTTCCCATCCCGGGGCGCAGCGGGAACGGCTATCTGTTCGCCGGCAATTTTGGCATGAATCATATCCAGCAGTTGCTTCCTGTATTCGTCTTCGTATTTTTCCGGTTCAAATTTGGCTGCCAGGTTTTCGATCAGCTCGCGTGCCATTTTCTTTTCATTGTCGTGCAGTTTAACTTCCCGGTCAAAACCCGGGAGTTGTGCCGGATTTCTGATTTCGTCAGGGTAAAAAATAGTTTCCAGCACCAGCTGCCGCCGGTAACCCCGGATGACAGCCAGTGATTCTTTATTACGGATCACCACTTTGGCCACAGCGATTTTTCCCGTCTCTTCCATGGCTGTGCGCAACAGGGCATATGCTTTTTCCCCCGCCTCCCCCGGGGCCAGATAATAAGTTTTATCAAAATAAATGGGGTCTATTTCCTCCAGGGCGACAAAATCTACAATATCAAGTGTTTTTGTTTGTTCTGAAGGTATTTTCTCCAGGTCTTCCTCGTTAATAATGACAAAGCGGTCTTTTTCATACTCATACCCGCGCACAATTTCTTCCTGTGCAACTTCCTTGCCGCAGGCTGTACAGATACGCTTGTATTTAAGCGGGGCCTGGCAGGTCCGGTGCAGGTAGCGGAATTTGACATCTTTGTGTTCCGTTGCCGGGAACAATTTTACCGGTATACTGACAAGCCCGAAACTGATAGCCCCTTTCCAGATTGTTCTCATTGTTGCCCTCCTTACCCGCTTTTGCGGAAGCAGTAATTATGCCGCGCTATTAGTTTTATTCCAATCAGGGACAATATACAAAAAAGCGCAGCCGGCAGACTGCGCACTTTTAAGAAAGAAAAACTGCAGACAAAGTGCCTGCAGTGTGCTGTTACAAACCAAAAGCAGTATTTACTTTTTGTTTCAGCGGCTCTTTGGCAAGAAAACCGACCTGTGTATCCACCGGCTGACCGTCCTTGAAAAACAACAGGGTGGGAATACTCATCACTTTATAGTTTTCAGCTGTTTTCCTGTTTTTGTCCACATCAATTTTAACAAATTTGACCTGCCCGGCATACTCTTTTGCCAGCTCTTCAAAGACAGGAGCCATCATCCGGCAGGGACCGCACCATGTTGCCCAGAAATCCACCACTACCGGTGTATCGGCTTTCAGCACCTCATCAGCAAATGTGGCTTCACTAATTTCCAAAACATTACCGCTCATGCACAAACCTCCTTTTTTACTTTTTTTCGTCCAGATAACGGCCGGCCATTACCGCGGCAATGGCACCGTCCGCCACTGCGGTCACAACTTGACGCAATAACTTCTGCCGGACATCTCCGGCAGCATAAACACCGGGAACAGATGTCTCCATATTTTCGTTGGCAAGAATATAACCGCTTTCATCAAGTGCAACGCTGTCTCCCAGAAACTCCGTATTTGGCATCAGGCCAACATACATGAATACACCGTCAACCGGCAGGTCCCAAGTCTTATTCTCCCCTTTATTAAGCAGTGTTACACTTTCCACATGGTCCCGGCCGTTTATTTTTTCTATTACTGTATCCAGCAAGAACTCAATTTTGGGGTTGTCTTTTGCCTTTTCCTGCAGAAGACTGATGGCGCGCAACTGGTTGCGCCTGTGTATAATGTAGACTTTCTTGGCGAATTTTGTTAAGTACATTCCTTCTTCCAGCGCCGAGTCACCGCCGCCGACTACCGCCACCACCCGGTCTGTATAAAAGAAACCGTCACAGGTTGCACAATAGGAAACACCTTTCCCTTTCAGTTCCTCTTCACCGGGTGCACCCAGCGGGCGGGAACGTGTTCCCGTTGCCAGCAAAACAGTGCGGCCCCGGAATGTGCCTTCCGTTGTTTCCACAGTTTTTATCTCTCCCTGCAGGGAAACACCTGTTACTGTTGCCAGAGCCATTTCAGTGCCAAATTTACGCGCCTGTGCTTCCAGTTGCTGGCCAAATTCCATGCCGCCAATTCCTTCGGGGAAACCGGGATAATTGTCCAGGTTTTCTGTTGTAGCTATTTGTCCGCCCGAGAGCATGGATTCAATCACCAGCACAGACATCATGGAACGGGAAGCATATACGGCAGCAGCCAATCCGGCCGGTCCGCCCCCGATAATTAAAAGATCATAGATTGTATCCTGACGTGTCATAAAGTACCTCCTCCGCTGAATACAATAACTACATTGTACCAGATGCTACCTGCCATCGCAATGTTTGTTTAACAATCTGTACCAATCTGCACTCATTGTAACAGAATCATTCCCAAAAAGATTACAATCAGCTTACAATCTGCCGGTTACGCCACCAAAAAACCGGCCTCGCGCAATGCGGCGACAATTTCATCCAGTGCCGCGGCCGTGGGCGCTTCGATGGTGTGCAAATGGACGCCTGCCGTCAACACTGCCAGCGGTTGTGCCTGTGAGCGGCCCAGTTGTTTCACAAAATTCTGCACATCACGCCTGCTGGCTATCAGCAAATTACCCCGGATCTCGCCGTAAAGCGGATGTTCCACAATTACATCCAGGATCCTGCCGCCAAGGTCCACTACCAGAGACAGTTCACTGACAATATCTGCACGTGTGTGCCTGCAGGCTACAACTGCCTGAACAGCATCACTTTTTTGCAGTTGTGGCAGCAAGTAGCCCTGCGGTGTGGCCAGTATCCGTTCCCCTGCGGCACGCAGCAGCGCAATATCCTGAACTATGATCTGCCTGCTGACACCGAAGCGGGCGGCCAATTCAGTACCCGTCACCGGCTCTTCAGCTTTTTTCAGTAAATCCAAAATTGCCGCCCTTCTCTGTATAGTCTCCACCGTCTCACCTCTCTTCCCCCTTTTCCGCAGCTTGTGCGCTTTGCTCCCCGGCCAGTGTCAGATCAATTACCAGCTTGTCCTGAACGGAGCCGTCCACGGCGCTCTCCGTATATAGCATTAACTGCAAATCTCTTTCGATTTGCAGGTTGCTGTCAATGTCACAATGCAACAGAAAGCGTTTCCAGTCACCCATGGCAGCAGTACTGTAACCGGAGACAATAACCCTGTTTTTACTGTCTGTCAATTGATAAAGGAAGTTGCCCTCAAAAACATTGGCAACCCCCTCCACGGAAAACCGGCGCTCCACCAGATCACCGGGTGCAGGGTAAAAAACTTTAATGCCGGCAGAACCTGCAGCAATGGGCCGCAGGTAATCCAGATCCAAAAGCTGCGGCACATAAGTTTCCGCTCCTTCTGCCACGAATTCAACCGGCAGTCCGGTGGCGTCTATGCTGTCCAGTACATATGGATATGTTTCTGTTTCCTGCACAATCATATCGTCCGCCGGTTCATGAAACATAACCTGCACTCTGACACGGTCCTCCAATACTTCTGCACCCGTAATTTCCACTTCATATCCGTTGCTTTCTTTTGCGCCATAGGTAACAAGAAAATATTGTTTCCCGTCCAGTTCACGACTCTGTGCCAAAAACATCCCTTTGGAATTTTCCGTCCAGGCGACAAGTTCATCCTCTGTAGTCGGCGGAGCAGGCTCCTGCCCGCTGAAATTATTCTCTTCATTGTTGTTAGTAATGTTGTTGTTGTCAGTAATGCTGTTGTTGCCCTGATTACCGGCAGCATTTTTGCTGCAGCCCGCAAGCAAAACTGCTGCCACAAGCATTGCCACAAGCAGGGCCGCCGCCTTCCTGGCCATAGCCGCACCTCCGTTGATCTGACTTTTTGCGCTTTTATTCTATAATAAATACCACCAAAATGAAAGTGATCCTCCTTTACGCCCAACCGGTTGTGTTACAAATGACCACCCTCTCATTTTCCCGTAACAGTCGCAACACAGTTTATCCTTGCAGGCACTGTCGTGATTATATATAATGGAATGCGTATACCTATCTCTGTGAGAGGAATGTGAGATTATTGCTGCCTCAACTAAACATTGCCGGGATGAAAGCCCGCTTACCCATTATCCAGGGAGGAATGGCTGTCCGAGTTTCCACCGCCAGGCTGGCCGCCGCGGTAGCAAGTGAAGGCGGCCTGGGCGTGATTGCCGGCACAGGCCTTTCTGTCCAGGCACTGCAGGAGGAGATCCGCAAAGCCCGCAGGCTTACTGCCGGCCACATCGGTGTCAATATCCTTTTTGCCGCCTCACAGTTTGCCCAGCTTGTCAAAGCAGCCATGAAAGAAAAAGTTGATTTTATTGTTTCCGGGGCCGGTTTCTCGCGTGACATTTTCGCCTGGAGCAGGGAAATGAAAGTTCCAGTTTTATCCATGGCATCTTCGGCGCGCGTGGCGCAACTGGCAGAAAAGCTTGGCGCCGCCGCTGTTATTGTGGAAGGCAAGGAAGCCGGTGGCCATCTTGGTACCCAGCGCTCCCTATTAAGCATTCTGCAGGAGGTTGTAGCTGCCGTTAAAATCCCGGTAATTGCTGCCGGTGGCATTATGAACGGCCGCCAGCTTGCCAGGGCGCTTGACGCCGGTGCCCAGGGAGTACAAATGGCCACACGTTTTGTCCTGAGTGAAGAATGTGAAGCCCATCCTAATTTTAAGCAGCTTGTCCTGGACAGCAAGCCGGAAGATTCAGTTATTATTGACAGCCCTGTGGGCATGCCCGGACGCGCACTCCGCAACCGGCTTACAGAAAAGCTTGCCGCCGGGGAAACAATTCCCGTGCCAAAATGTAATCACTGCCTGAAAAACTGCACCCATAGCTTTTGTATCCTGGATGCACTGCAAAAAGCCGTCGACGGCGACATTGAAAACGGCCTTGTCTTTTCCGGAGAACATTTTTACCAGGCAAAAAAAATCCAGCCCGTCAGGAAAATACTAACGGAACTGAACCGGGAGTATGAGGAAGCAACAGCAGCCAAAACATAAACCGGCACAATAAGCCTCTGCATGCCTTTGCAGGGGCTTGTTGCTTAACCAGGCAACTATTATCCCTGGCAATGTGCCCAGAGAGAAATAACTTCCGTTACCGTCTTTTCCAGCAGGGATGCAGCACCCTGCATTGCCTCCACCAGGGACAGCGGCCTGTCCATAACGGAAAAAGCCGCGGTAATCCCAACCTGCTGCAAGTGCCGCCTCCCGGCATTTACCGTTCCGGCAAAAGCAAGCACCGGCACCCCCCGGCGGGACGCTTGCGCCGCCACACCCACAGGAACCTTCCCGGAGAATGACTGTGCATCCAGGCTCCCTTCTCCGGTAAGCACCAGGTCGGCACCGTCCAGCAAGCCGTTAAAATTTACCGCATCCAGTACCAGTTCTATTCCGGGGACCAGCTTTGCATCGGCAAAAGCCATAAGGCCCGCTCCCAGGCCCCCGGCAGCACCGGCACCGGGAACATTTTCCACATCAATCCCCAAATCGCGCCTGATTATTGCCGCAAAATGCCGTAAAGCCGCGTCAAGAACGGCTGCCATTGCCGGCGTGGCCCCTTTCTGCGGTCCATAAACACGGGAGGCCCCGTTTTCGCCCGTCAATGGGTTGGTTACATCACAGGCAACAATAAATTCCGTCTCCCGTAAACGGCGGTCCGCCCCGCCTGTATCAATCCTGTCAAGATTTGCCAGAAATTGCCCCCCAGGGGGCAGTTCCCGCCCCGCCTGATCCAGCAGAGAATAGCCCAATGCCTGTGCCATCCCGGCACCGCCGTCATTTGTAGCGCTGCCGCCCACACCCAGCAAAATGCGCCTGCATTGCAGATCCAGTGCAGCCCTGATTAATTCTCCCGTACCATATGTTGTTGTCAGCAGGGGATTGCTTTTTCCCTCCGGCAGCAGCAGCAAGCCGGAAGCTGCCGCCATTTCAATAACTGCCACACCGTTCTTTAGCAGGCCGAAACGCGCTTCCACAGGTTCTCCCAACGGACCCTGCACCTTTTTTGTCAGCACAGTTCCTCCCGCAGCGGCCAGCAGTGCGTCCACCAAGCCTTCACCGCCGTCGGAGAGCGGCACCTGCAACACTTCTGCGTCGGGAAGTACGTTTTTTACCCCCCTTGCCATGCACTCCGCTGCTGTGGCAGCCGTCAGGCTGCCCTTAAAAGAATCCGGCGCAGCTATAATCCGCACCACGGCACTTCCCCCCGGATATTAATTTTTTCTGTAATACCCGACCGCTGCAAAGCCGCTACAGCAGTTCCCGGCGCAGTTTGTCCGCCGGCCAGGGTGAAACAAAAGCAGGTGGAACATCAAAAATAGTTTTGGCACCATACTGCCCCTCACGATACAGGCGGCAGGCGGCACGGGCATAGGCCACCAGCACACCGGCCGTAAATTCAGGGTTGCTGTCCAGTTTAAGGGAAAACTCAAACAGCTGCTTATGTTCACCGCAGGCGCCAGTATTCCCGCTATGGATAACACAGCCGCCGTGCGGCGTGGCTGTATGGACACGCTTGAATTCTTCTTCCGTCACAAAGGTAACCCGCGTTTCATACTCTGCAAAGTAATGGGGCATGGACCGTATTGTCCGCGCAATTTCTTCTTTGTCCGTACCAGGTTCGGCAACCACATAACAGTCCCTGATGTGCCTGTCCCTGACAGTAAGAACTGGGTTTTCCCCGCTACGCACCCGCTCCAGGGCTTCTGCCACAGGAATGGTATACTGGATGCCGTATTTTACCCCGGGTATCCTCCTGATGGCATCAGAATGCCCCTGGCTCACCCCGCGGCCCCAAAAAGTATATTGCCGTCCTGCCGGCAAAAATGCTTCGGCGAGCATTCTGTTCAGGGAAAAAAGCCCCGGGTCCCAGCCAATACTGATTATACTTACTTTGTGTGCCGCCGAGGCAGCCGCATCCATGCGGGCATAATACTCGGGAATCTTTGCATGTGTATCAAAGCTGTCCACAGTGTTAAACTTGCCGGCCAGCATTGGCCCCTGCTCCGGTAAATCTGTTGCCGAACCGCCGCATAAAACCATCACATCTATTTCTGCAGCCATTTCTTCCGCCCGGCTGACAGGAAGTACCCTGGCGTTCTCTGTATTGATTTTTACGGCTGCCGGTTCCCTTCTGGTAAAAACAGCAACCAGCTCCATATCCGGATTTTTGGCAATTGCCAGTTCCGCCCCTTTACCCAGATTACCGTAGCCTACTATCCCAAGTCTTATTTTTCCTGTCATTGCCTCACCCAATCTATGTTTTTACATTATATATTACACTATCGCTGCCGCAAGAAAAAGCCCGCCGGGCTCTGTTATTTTTTTCATTTTCTTTTCTTGCGCGTCAGCGATAATCCGCCAAAACCGCTGATTACCGCCAGATAAAAGCCCAGGTCATACCACCAGCCGGTGTTCACAACTTCATAGATTCTTAGATTCCTGTTGAATAAACTTAAAATTAAAGAGAGCGGTGCAATCCAACCGTGCCAAATACCGGACAGGAACCCTGCCGGTCTTCCCTCCGTATATTTGCCGTCACCGGGAATACAGCCTGTCAACAGGAGCAGAACAAACAAAACCAGAAACAGGGAGACTACTTTCTTACTCATCTCAACACACCTCCCATGCACCACAGAAATCAAGCATTCCCTACCCTCCGGCAAGGCCGCTTCAGAACTCCCTGCAATATGTTAATTACCTGCACTCATAACGCTATTCTCTTTCACGACAGCAATCCCTTCCATACCAAATACAAAACCCGGCAGAAATTTTCCGCCATTTTCCCTCGTCCCCAACCGTCCGCCCGGCCCAACCCATCACGCCGCAACCCACCGGTTAACTGTACTGTTCAAAGACGTTTCAACATCAATAACCATAAAAGCCCAACACTAAACGTGCTGGGCTTTATTTGGCTCCCCGGGCAGGATTCGAACCTCGGCCTAACCCAGCGAGTGAAACGAG
>LSQX01146061.1_pt1 | contig 10527 bp, 9 predicted proteins | sample 654561 | NCBI WGS metagenome assembly LSQX01 (sample SAMN04489861, study PRJNA283612) | anaerobic digester metagenome | isolation source: 4 biogas reactors fed with cattle manure at either 37C or 55C with and... | place: Denmark: Kongens Lyngby | collected 2014
TACCTGCTTGCCTCTGATTTTGAACAATACAGTAACGGGGTGAGTCTTAGTAAATTCTCAACCAATTTCTATCTATCAGCATTACTATATTACAGGTGGTTACCTAAAAAGGTGAAAGGGTTTATCTTTCATTTCATTAGAACAAATAGGTTAAAAGAGTATTCAACATTTGAAGGACTGCAATATTCACTTAAAATCATGTCGATATACAATAGTCCTGCAATAAACCCAACGCTTGGCATTGAAGTACTTGCATCAAAAGAGGATCAGCTGAGAACTCTTTTCGAACAATTTATGGAAGATGCTCTGAAAGAGTTCCCTATAGAAAATAATTAACAACTAATTTTTGGAAGTTGTTGCAGGTTAAATGAAGAACGGGAACGCTTTTTGTTTAAGTTTTCCCGTTTACTTAATATTTATCCACACTGTGAAGTTAACTATTTTAGAATTGATTTGCTATTTTTGATATACCCTTACATAATCTATTTCATAGGTTGCCGGTAATGCTGATTCATCAATACCTTGAGCTGCACCCCAGTCCCCTCCCCATGCAAGATTTAACTTCAAATAAAAAGGAGCATCAAATGGCCAGGTATGTTTATTTCCTGTCCCATCGTTATCAAATCTGAAATATTCCACTCCATCAACAAAGCCTTTTATATAGTCTTTTGTCCATTCAACAGCATATATGTGAAACTCAGTCTCAGCATTACTGATTTCTTTCTTTGCAGTCTTTTGAGTACCAATTGTATGATAATAAGATTGCGTATGAACAGAGGAATGTACAAAATTTGGGTCATAACCCACATATTCCATAATGTCAATCTCTCCATCCAATGGCCATGCAGTAAAATTCTTTGGCAACATCCAAAAAGCAGGCCAGGTACCTTTTCCACCAGGGACTTTCAACCTTGCTTCAAAATATCCATATGTCCATGCATTAATTGAATTAATCCTGGCTGAGTAAACTTTATCCCCTCGAGGTATTGCTCTTATTTTTAAAGTTCCGTCGTAGACAGCCGCAACAGTGTCGGTATCTATGAAGCCTTTAACATATGTCTGCAGTTCATTGTTAACCCATCCCGGTTCTGCCGTTTCATAGAACCACTTATCAGGATCAGGCAGTGCAGGTTTACCACCATTAACCTTTTTAGCATCAAACTCTTCATTCCACACCAAACTATAACCGTCTGGAACATGATCGCTATAATTGAGCCCAACCCTATTCGCAGAGTACATTATTGTATTAAGCAAAAAGAGCGAAATCAAAATAGTTACACACTTTTTAATTGTAATTCTTCTCATGGTTTACCTATATAACGTGTTAATACATCATTCCAATAAATAAGCAGTAGCACAGTTTATACTCATCGATAATTACGACACAAGATACTATAATTTAAAATAGATGTGATTAATTTATATCAGATTATTTAAACCTTAATAAAATATTTGGAAATTAAAAGATAGGGAATAATAACAAAATTCAGAAACGCTTAATATTTATTTTACGCTCCTTCACTATGATCTCAAAATCATCAAGCATAGTTACTTTTCCTGCCTCAATTTGGAATATCTGCTGAGGATTAACAGAATCTGTATGTTCTGGAAGACTATTTTTACTAAGTTGAATAGTATAAACACCATTTGGCAGGAATGTAAGAATATTACCGTTACTATCAGAGACAACTGTACGATTGATACTATTGTCACTGTTGGAGATAGTAAACCTCAAACCTTCAAGTTTTTGAGAAGTGCTCATACTAAACTCCCCTTTCAGATATTTCACCGAACCCTGCAATGTTCCACTCTGTTTTAATGGAATATTGACTTTCGTTTTGAATTTATTTATTTCTATATTTTTCTCTTCAAAAGTCCAGCTTTTATCACTATATGATTTTAAATTAACCTCACCAAATGGCACATTTGAATAACGAATACGTCCAAGTTTATCAGTGATAAAAACTTTCTTGTTCAGGCTTATTAAATAATCATTTGCAGGTTCATCTCCATCATCATATTTATTATTTGCATTACGATCATAGTATACCTGCGCAATCAATCTGCTTTTTTTACCTGAATTTTGTTGGAAGCTCCTGAATGTATAGGTCACACCTGCCTGTATATTATATGTATTCACCTTGCTAACAAACTCATACCTATACCAGTAACTATTCATAAAAATGGCAAAATTATCCTTTGCCATCCAGTTTACACTCATATTTACAGATGGAACATTCCCCTGGTAATTATCACGTGTAAAATTTATGCCGGACGAGAATATTAATTTCTTTGATATTTCCTTATTTGCCGAAATTGAGGATGAGAACCTGTAAAAGTCTTTATTCTGGCGAGATGACAGGAGATGCTCATATAAATAGTATGCTCCTCTCTGATATGAAATATTCATATTCAACCAGTCATAAGAGTAATTTAAAGTTGATTTTGCCTGATTTCTGATATTTTCACTCAAAGGATCTTTAAATACTCCAGCTTCAAATGTACCGAGAATGGAGTGTTTTGTTTTTGAACCTTGCCATCTCAATTGCAAACCCAGTCTGTTTGAACTCATACCTAAGGATCGCAAAGAATCATCATTATCAATACTTTGTGAGTAACTCGTAGAGCTCTCACCCTGTAATCTATAGTATAAAGAACCGGATAGCTTTTTCAAACTGGGCAAAGACAAAAAGATATTTGCATTACTATATTCTGAGCTATAATTGTAGTTATTAGCATATGATTTGGGCTCTGTTTTATTATAACCAATGTTTCCGCTGAGGTTTATATCATTTATAATTTTTAGACCAAAACCCTGGTTAAAGTTAACCGTTCCCTTTCTGCTACCCGGAAAATATGGGTCACTATAATATGCCGATCCATTTAATGTCACTAAGTCAGAAATAGCTCCTCTGTATTTAATTTCTGCAGCACCTGTAAACTTAGGGGTTTCAGTTATTTCATATAAACCCATTGCGCCATGTGCCGACATATCAATGTTCCATTTCTCCCCAATATCTGATCTCCACTTCAGACTGCTTACGTGAAAGTTGGCACTCTCATATATGTTACTCTGATATAGGTAGGATAACTGTACACCATTGCTATGGCTATTTGCACCCAGCTCAGCCTTAGCATAGAAAGAATAATAATCACTGAACCAGGTGCGATCACTAAAAAGATTATAGTTCTGATCAATTGCCCCTACGGTAAATGACACACCATTGTTACCATCAGAAAACTTCATCTTAGCACCTCTTCCATACATTGGTAGTTCCATATATTCGCTCACATTGCCAACAATAAATTCATTATCATTTAATTTATAAGTGAGGGAAGTACCGGTTGAAACAGGAACATCCGATGAGCCATATTTGTATAGATTACCTTTCAAGTGAATATAGCCTGCTGGAAGGTTAAACATTTTTCCACCCTGCAATTGAAGCATACTTGAATATCTATTATATTGACTGTAACTCAAAGATAAAGAATTATCAGAAGCCCCTCTTGAGAGCATTATATCCTGAATAACATTAATATCTCCAAAACTCTTATTAGAACTTACATTCTGTACAATTAAATTTCTGCTGCCAAAGAGTTTCTTATCTCTCCCTTTCATCGCAGAAATGTAAACTGGGAACTGAGGTTTAATAAGGAGGTTGCTACTTACAATAAAACTGAATGTTTGTGTCTTTCTACTCATTGGTTCTACTCTTAACTTCAACTCTGTAAACTGGGGTATTCCGCGTATTTCAGGTATGTTAAATACCAAAGTCACCTCTTCAGTTAAATTACCCATGTTGTTAACTGTCACATTAATTCTCACTGAGTCTTCAGGATTTATAACCATTAATGGTGTATCATCTGTTATTAGGTTTATATTCTCACGAACTTCAACCTTATAATTCATCTCCTTAACTAAAACTGAATTATCCTCCTCATTATAGAGAGTATATCTAAGAGGTTTTATCCCTGCACTTAAATTCTTGCTAATAACTAATCTGAACGCAAAAAAGCTACTATCACCTGGTAATAAGTTAACCTCACGATCATTTTTTGAAAGAGTATTTATTTCTGATTCTGAATCAAATTTGAGAGTACCTTTAAATTCAAGTTCTGATCTGTTTTTTATTTTAATAATATGACTAATTATATGTTCATTTATATATGATTCACCCACTTCCATAATAATTTGATCATTATTGGCAGTCTGTGCTTGTACTATACTCAGGGTACAAAGCTGGGTCAATATAAACGCTACTATTAAAGGCATCATTCTGTTGCCTCTCATTTCTTATAAAGGTGAAATCTCATACATTAACTGCGTACTATAGTTTTTTGAAGGAACATTATATAGTCGCGTATCATTTGAACTTGTTGAATATGTCACATTATAATTAACTGACAACCCATTAGTGGATTGACTCTGCAATACAACTTTTTTATTTGTCGACAATTCCGTAAGTCCGCTATCACCATCTCTGCCTGACAATTTCAATTTAACTATTTCGAGTGGCAGAGTTTCTCCGGTTTCTGAAGTAAAATTAGCATCAACAGAACGAACAGAGATCTCATAACCTGTTGTTGCAGAAACAGTTAATCCATTTAGGAATGTAACACTTTTACCATTTACATAATCTGAAATCGAATTATATTCGATACTTGCATTAGTTGCTTCACTAGAAAAACTGATTGAATATTCCTCCTCGACAGGAGGTGTACCAGGTAGATTGTGAATCTGAACTCTAAATGGGCAACTATAAGTGCCAATTACAACATCATCCTGATTGTGTAATCTGAAAAGCATTTCACCATCAAAAGTGCTGTTCTTCATGTTTGACAAATAGCTGCCACCCTCCAAAATAAAGTTCAATAATATTTGCAAATTATAATAGCCGCCATATTGACTTGAATAGTAGAGCTCTGTTAAAGATGAAGGCACCAGATACACTTTGGTGTAATCCTGGATTCTTACAGGCATCACAGGCTGAACAATATTTTCTACAGATTGTATCTTCCTTGGATTATTGCCTGATTCATTGACACTTGAAAGTTCTAATTTAATTTTGTCTGTTAATCTCTTATTTTTATTTTGCTCAAAAGGAGTGACCACCTCAACTGAAACCTTCCAGTTTGGCTCATACAGATCGGTCCCAGTATATTGAATATTCAGAGTTATTGCACCACTCATATCTGCTCCACTATATGAATATACACCTGCGCTTTACACCTTTCCGGTTATCATTAATTAATTATTGCAACAAGGACAATATGTATAAATTATAAAATAATTTTTGATGTTACCTAAACAATTACAGTAATTATTATTGTTTAAATAAAACATTTTTTAAATAATGGGAAGTATTTAGATTTGTTTTAAATATTAGAATTAGGCCAATTACTCAAAGGTTAATACATCTATCACTTAGAGGTTATTGTATATGTTACCTCTATAGTATAAATCTCCTCTTCTTTACCTGGTTTCTTGTTTATATATCTATCGGAAGAGCCGGCAGAATTATCGTAGGTAACACTATATTTAAGGTCTCTGCCTCCAGTACTTGAAGTAATTAAAGACTCAGGTTTAGTAGATAAAATAACATTACCAAATATATTATCAAGGTTGTTTTCAGAACCATTAAAAGCATTTATCGACACATCTCCGGCAGGAATGCCTTCCGTATTGGATGAACTTGAGAATTTGTCATCATTTGAGGCAACATTAACCTGAAAACCTCCACTGCTGGTAACTGAAAGATGATCGTCAATAGTTGCAGTAACCCCGTTTTCGTAATCTTCTTCTGTAATATAATTTAAGTCTACACTTCTTTGTGAGGAGTTAACAGTAATTGTTTGCACAGGGTGGAGTATGATGTTTAGCTTAACAACATCTGAGTTAGATTGGGCATTTACATTTTCAAAATAGAATGTCATGCTCAAAACAAATAATATTATTAAAATAATATTTCTCAATGCAATACAATTAATTAACTAATTTCTTTCAATAACTGATTGCAAGTTAATTTAATATTTTAAATATACAAAATATAGCCCTATTATATAGAATATATTGAACTATTATAAATATTGTCTTTGATGAGTTTTAAATTGGGTTTAGAATAAAATAAATAATTAAGTTACTCAATAACAATATCTAATCGAACCTTGGTGATACAACATTTTTTAAAATAGAAAAGGAGAGAATCCTCGTAGATGATTTTTCAGATAAAGTATAATATTTATAGATAGACAGTTTTTAGACAAAAGTTAATCAAAACATCTTGATAATTCTTTCCAGTCCTTTAACCAACATATCAACCTCTTCTTTAGTATTATAGAAGGCAAATGAAGCTCTGACGGTTCCCTCAACACCCATTATTTTCATTAACGGTTCGGCGCAGTGGTGACCTGTTCTTACAGCTATACCCATTTTGTCAAGAAGAGTTCCAATATCATAAGGATGTATTTTATTAAATACAAATGATATCACGCTACTTTTATGCTGTGCTGTTCCAATAATTTTAATTCCTGGAAGATTGAGCATTTTTTCAGTAGCATATCTTAAAAGCTCAGATTCATATTCAGCTATGTTATCCAGTCCAATAGATGATACATAGTCAAGTGCAGTGGCCAATGCCGCTGTGCCCACAAAATCTGGTGTTCCTGCCTCAAATTTAAAAGGCAGCTTATTGAATGTGGTTTTCTCAAAAGAAACACTCTCTATCATCTCACCACCACCCTGGTAAGGAGGTAGTCCATTTAACCACTCTTCTTTTCCGTAAAGTACACCAACGCCGGTTGGACCATATATCTTATGAGAAGAGAAAACCAAGAAATCACAATCTATTTTCTGAACATCTACTTTTGCATGCTGAACACTTTGTGCAGCATCAATAAGTACAGGAATATTATGACTGTGAGCAATCCTTATAATTTCATCAATTGGATTAATAGTACCAAGTACATTTGAAATATGGGTCGCGGCGATAAGTTTTGTTCGGGGAGATATCAGCTTCTCAAATTCCTCCATTATCAATTCTCCATCCTTATTAATGGGAATTACCTTTATCTTGAGTCCTCTTATATCAGCCTGAATTTGCCATGGAACGATATTGGAGTGGTGCTCCATAGCAGTTATTAATATTTCATCTCCTTCTTTGCAAAATGATCTGCAAAAAGAGGATGCAACCAAGTTTATCGACTCAGTTGCTCCTCTTGTAAAAACAATTTCTTCTGGAATATTGGCATTAATAAAACGCTGAACCGTCTTTCTGGCAGCCTCATGCTCATCAGTTGCAGCCTGACTAAGATAATGCACACCTCTGTGAACATTTGAGTTCACTGTAGAGTACATTTCTGTAATCTTATCCATCACACACTGCGGCTTTTGGGTAGTTGCTGCATTATCCAGGTACACAAGAGGTTTACCATAAACCTCTCGTGCAAGTATTGGAAAATCAGTTCTTATTTTATTAATGTCAATCATTATATTTCTTTTTATTTACAAACGTTACAGTTGCCACATCTCATCAGTTCGCCTCTGAATCTCTTATTTATGAGAGATATCAGTCTCTCCTGTAATGAAGGTATGCGAACAAGATCAACAACATCACGCGTAAAAGCTACCAGGAGCAGCAGTCTCGCTTCCTCTTTATCAATACCACGCGAACGCATATAAAAGAGCGAATCTTCATCCAGATGCCCTGTCGTAAGTCCATGAGAACATTTAACGTCATCTGCATAGATCTCAAGCTGAGGCTTTGCAAACATCTGAGCTGTTTCTGAATTCAACAGATTCCGGCTAGTCTGATAAGCAAGTGTTTTCTGAGCATCTTTCTCTACGAGAATCTTCCCGCAGAATACTCCTGTTGCTTTATCATTTAATATAGTTTTAAACAGTTCGTCGCTCATACAATTTGGCTTTGAGTGATCAAGAAAAGCGAAATTATCAATATGCTGCTCTTTATCACAAATAGCCAACCCTCCTGCATGAGCTTCGGCATGCTCACCAAGTAGTCTATAACGGAAATTATTCCTGGTATAGCCATTATGAAGAGTAATGCTGCTTGTTACAACCTTTGAGTTATCTTTCTGCTCACTGAACAGATTGTTTAATCGAGTTACTTTTTCGGAGTTTTCTTCAAGCTCATAAACATCCACCTGAGCACTCTCATCTGCAAAAACTTCTGTCACCTGTGTAACAACAAAACTTACTTCATCAACAGTGTGATCACAGACAAGGAGTTTTACATGAGCATTTTCTTCTGCAATAATCAGTAAGCGACGATTGACATTCAGATCAACCCCGCCACGAAGAATATTGATCAGCTGAAGCGGCTTTTCTACTTCAATATTCTTTGGAACGTAAATAACAAAGCCATCCTGAACAAACATTGTATTATATGCTACAATGCCATTGTCTGTACTGTCCGCTATTTTTGCATAATATTTCTCAAACACCTCGGGATGTTCTTCTGAAAACTGCCTCAAGCTGCCAGCGAAAACACCTTCGGGTAATCCCTCACCCTGTTCCACCTCATTATAAAACCTGTCGTTTATAAGAAAATATGTATGTGTGTTCAGGTTTGGGACATCGCATTTAAATGCCTCATAGGGATTAACGGGAATGGGGATATTCCTTAGATTCAGTCCCAGATCAGCATCGAAAACACGTACTATATTTGAATGTTTATAATCTTCCTGTTTTGAAGTTGGAAAGCCTATCTGTTTGAATGTTTCAAAAGCAGCATCACGATGCGCATTCATTCCATTTGAAGAATTTGCATCCAGATCACCTCTGTATTTCTCAAACAGATCAATATATTGTTGTTCTATCATCTTTTTACTCGTTTACGGATTAATCAGCCATTCGTAGCCTTTCTTTTCCAGCTCCTCTGCTAGATCCGGGCCACCAGACTTAATAATTTTTCCATCAAAAAGCACATGTACAAAGTCAGGCTTGATATACTCAAGCAGACGCTGGTAGTGTGTAATTAGGATAGTTGCATTTTCCTTTGTCTGCAATTTATTTACTCCTGCAGCCACAACCCTAAGAGCATCAATATCCAGTCCTGAGTCTGTTTCATCTAATATAGATAAAAGAGGATTGATCATTGCCATTTGGAAAATTTCATTCTTTTTCTTTTCCCCACCTGAAAAGCCCTCATTTACCGAGCGACTTACCAGTTGACTATCCATTCCCAGAAGCTCCCTTTTATCACGCATCAACTTTAGAAAGTCAGTTGCAGATATAGGTTCTTCACCCCTATATTTTCGCTGCTCATTTATTGATGCTCTCATAAAATTCACCATGCTCACTCCGGGAATTTCTACTGGGTACTGGAAACTTAAAAACAGACCTTCCCTTGCTCTGTCTTCAGGTTCCATTTCCAATAAATCTTTATCATTAAATAGAATACTGCCACGAGTAACTTCAAACTTTGGATGACCTGCCAGAACAGAAGCCAGGGTACTTTTACCCGACCCGTTAGGTCCCATTACAGCATGAATCTCTCCGGGATTTACTTCCAGATTAATACCTTTTAGTATCTCCTTATTTTCAACTATTGCATGCAGGTTCTTTATCTTTAACATACTTTTATTATGATATATATTAATATTTATGGGTTAAACTCAACCCTTTTTATCTTCAGAAATTTTATCTTCTGCTTCTTTTATTTTTTTGAAAAGATCTGAGGCAAATACAAAATCGTTCAGCTTTTCATTATCAGCATCCATAACCTCAGATTTTGTACCTTCCCACTCTTTTACACCTTCGTTTATAAAAACTACTTTATCTCCTATATTTATAACTGAGTTCATATCATGTGACACTACAATAGTTGTCATCATGAAATCCTTTGTAATATCTTCTATAAGTTCATCTATCAGCTGCGATGTTTTTGGATCGAGACCTGAATTAGGTTCATCACAAAACAGGTATTTGGGATTAAGTGAAATAGCTCGTGCAATTGCTGCCCTTTTCATCATACCTCCACTTATTTCTGAAGGATAAAGATTTGCAGCATCCGAAAGACCTACCCTTTCAAGGCAGAATTCCGCACGTTTCCTTCGTTCCCTGCTGTTCTTCCTTGAAAACATATCAAGAGGAAACATCACATTCTCCAGGACTGTTCTCGAATCAAAAAGCGCTGAACCTTGGAAAAGCATCCCAATATCTCTTCGCAAACGTCTTAACTCCTTGGTCTTAAGCGCTAAGAAGTTATGACCGTCATACATTATTTCTCCAGAAGTTGGTGTTAATAGTCCGACAATGCATTTCATCAAGACAGTCTTTCCTGAGCCACTTTTTCCGATAATCATATTAACAAGGCCTTTATCAAACCTTGCATTAATGTCATTTAAAACATTATCGCCCTCAAACTCCATATTCAGATGTCTTACCTCTATCATCTACTTTGCTTTTTATCCCATTGCCAGTTGAGTGAACACCAGGTCGGTCACAAGAATAAGAATACTATTTATCACTACAGAGTCAGTACTTGCCTTACCAACATCCAATGCTCC
>LSQX01334272.1_pt1 | contig 10526 bp, 7 predicted proteins | sample 654561 | NCBI WGS metagenome assembly LSQX01 (sample SAMN04489861, study PRJNA283612) | anaerobic digester metagenome | isolation source: 4 biogas reactors fed with cattle manure at either 37C or 55C with and... | place: Denmark: Kongens Lyngby | collected 2014
TTTAGGTCTGCGCAGTAGTCTCTATTTATGTCCATAAAAAGGGGTAAACGACCGGGAGGGGGTCCGATCGTTTACCGTACAAGAAGCAGAAACGTATTATTATTCGTTACTTCTCACGAATAATACCATTCATAAAAATACTTGTCAACCCATAAATTCTTATTATTTATACCAATATTTATGCAGCTGAATGGCATTATTTATACTACTTTTATGTTTTGGAAAGAAATCCAAATCCGGTTATTGTCTCACATATCACAAAATGCTTGATTTTTTGAACAAACAATTCAATGTGCACAATCAGCACGCGCCCTCATTTATTTAAACGTTCTTTCAGTTCGGTGCGTTTTGTAACGTCTAATATGCGATAGATCGTTGAAAGATGGGACTTTACAGTGTTGATTGAAATATGAAAAAAATCGGCGATTTCCTTATTGGTTTTGCCTTTGGATGCCATCATAGCTAGCGCGAAGTCATAAGGTGTTAATAGGGTGGTCACCTTATGAGCTGACCGCGGATTATGAATTTCTGTCCAGCCCGTTCTGAAATGTATGACTTTATCGGCTATCATCTTGTACAGTTTAGGTTCTCTATCGCGAATATGCTTTTCTACCATGCCTTGTAACGGTCCGTGGTGACCGATAAATGGCTGTATGTAATCTTCCGGAATGGCTAACTCCAACGCGTTAAGGAAAAAACGATCGGCAAGTTTAAAACGGGATAGATTGATCGCCGCCATGGAAGCCGTCAAATTCAGATAGATGCTTACGAGTGGATGACGATTACCTGCTATCATCAGCGCGGCTTCAGCTACACCAAGCGCTTGCTCATATGCCTGTTGAAGATAAAGTGCGTAAGATCGAGCATACAGCAGAAAGAGTCGGGCTCCCTCGGAACAATGGGGGAAAGGTTCCGGCAGAATGGGGGTAATATCCTCTCCAAAATGGAAAAAGACAGACAAAATGTAACGGTAAATATCATTTCGCCTGTTTGCCGGATCCTGTATTTGTTGCTTTAGGACTTGAAGGTCGTGCAGGGCAACGTCGATATTGTGCTGCGCTACGTGAATAATGGTGTATATCATCAACGCGAAATCACGAATTTCGGGGTGCCGACTTCCCATACAGCGTTCAGCTTCCGCAAAAGATTCCTCATAACGCGCTTGTAAAAAGAAGTGCACCATCCGTGCAACAGCGTTTTCTTCCTCATCGGACAGTTCCGCAATCATTTTGCCAGTTGAGCCGCTGTTACAAGGAAGATCGGGAAACAGATATTCAATAACGACTCGAGGACCTTCGCCGCGTTGCCATGCAAGCGGGACCTTATCACCCTGTGAGAATTCTCCGCTTATGATTTGACCTTGATTCTCCACACAATTCTCCTTTTAAGTTCACAGGAGCCATTTGAACGGTTACTCTTGTAAATCGAAGGTACACCAAGCGTAACCAGTCCGGGGGGAGATCGTTATTTCAATCTCGAATGAATCACCAAGCTTGAAAAAACGCCTCTAACTCTTTCATATTTTATCCTAAAAAGTCGAGGGGAAACGAAAGTATAGCCTTTTTCCGTAAAAAACGGGTGTTTTAATAAGTCGATTCCGCCTTTATTCTGTAAATGAATCGGTACATCCATACGCCTTCGATATGCGCCCATACAGTACGCACGCGAAAACAGCGGGCAGGCGCGATGTAATTGTTTTCGTTGGATATGGTCAATGACGTGTTGTTCATATAATTAAAGAAAGAAGGACACTAATATGAGTACTCTTAATCCCAAACCGCCTACCAGCCATACGGTCGAGTATAACGGGAACTTTGGCGATGATAACTACTTTTCCGGTCTGGCACGTGAACAGGAGTTCGCGACATACGGACTGATCGACAAGGGCGACGGCAAGATCCGCTCGCTTAATGATCCGAATGTGGTGCTTCAAGATCTTGAGGAGCTGTACAGTTTCCTTAAGACCGATGAAAACGAGGGTAGCGTGAACCCGTCTCTGTGGGAGGAGGCGAAGCTAAACTTCAACTACGGCTTATACAAAGTCACCGAAGGCGTATACCAAGTTCGCGGCTACTCGATCGCCAACATCACTTTCGTCGAGACTGACAACGGCTGGTTTGTAATGGATGTCGCGACCAGCATGGAGTGCGCTAAAGCGGCGAAGGACTTGGTGGAGAAAAATCTGGGCGTACGTCCCGTCTACGCGATCTCGTACTCGCACACCCACGGCGACCACTATGCAGGCGCCAAGATGTTTGCGACCGAACAGCAAGTCGCGGACGGCTCGGTGCGCATCTTCGCACCCGAAGGATTCATGGAGAAGGTCGCCTCCGAGAACATCCTGCTGGGAGCGGCGATGGGAAGGCGCGCCACCTACCAGTTCTCAGACGACAGCCCGAGCATATACGGCGCGTTGGATGCGGGACTGGGCAAGAGCATCTACGGCAGGACCACCACGCTGCTCGCGCCGAGTGACGTGATCAAATTCAACCAGTCGGTCGTGGTTGACGGGCTTGAGGTCCAGTTCCAGCTGACGCCTGGTACTGAGGCGCCCGTCGAGATGAATACCTACATTCCCAAGTATAAGACGCTCTTCGGCGCGGAGAACGTGAACGGCACGCTGCACAACGTTTACACCCTAAGAGGCGCCGAGATTCGCGACGCGCTTGCCTGGGCGAAGTACATCGACGAGACGATTATGCTGTGGCCGGATATGGAGTACGTTTGCTCCTCCCACAACTGGCCGCGCTATGGCAACGAAACCTGCATCTCATACCTTGAAAACCACCGCGACATCTATAAATTTATCCACGACCGTACGATCAATCTGTTGAACAAGGGCTATACACTCAACGAGGTTGGACGCATGGTGGTGCTGCCCAGTGCGCTTGAGAAAGAGTGGACCACGCATGGATACTACGGTACGGTCAGCCACAACGCACGCGCCGTCGCACAAAAGTATCTCGGTTTCTATGATGCGAACCCGTCAAACCTCAATCCTCTGATGCAGGAGGATGCCGCGAAGAAGTACGTCGAGTACATGGGCGGCGCGGAGGCGATTCTGCGTCTGGCGCAGAGGGACTACGACAACGGCGAATACGCGTGGGTTGCCGAGGTTTTGAACAGAGCGGTGTTTGCCGATCCCGAGAATATGGAGGTGCGCGCGCTGCTGGCCGACGCGCTTGAGCAGCTTGGGTATCAGGCGGAGTCCGCTATCTGGCGCAATGCCTACATGAAAGGCGCGACCGAGTTGCGCGGGAAAGGGAAGAAAGAGATCGCCTACCAGTTTACCTCCCTCGATCTGATCAGCGCGATGACGCTCGACCTGATCCTCGACTTTCTGGCGATCAAATACGACGGCATCAAGTCGCAAGACGACGATTTCACGTTTAATGTGCATCTGACAGATTCGCTCGAACAGGCACACGTCTTCGTCCGCCACTCGGTCATCAATTACCGCATGGCAGACGCGAAGGACGCGTTGCCCGCTGCGGATATCAGCGTAAGCGCAGCGAAACTTGAATTTGTCAAGATGGTCTTCACAAAAGCTGTCTCCGAGGCAGTCGACGTTGAAGGCGATCGCGAGCAATTAATCACGTTCTTAGAAAATACCGACACGTTTACCCGCGATTTCGGTATTGTGCTCCCGTAGCAGGCGGAGGGGGACACTGCACGTTTCAGTTGAGGGGCTAGCCCCTTAACTGAAACAACAGCGTGGAGATGGACCTTTCAATATATGTGCGCCTTAGGGGGATGCCAACATGTTGATAAAAAAGAAAAGAGGGGCTGTCACATTTCTCAAAATGGCTAATACCATAACGGTACTGGTCATCATCCTTGCGGCCGTGACGGGTCAATTTGCCGAGACCGGACTCTTTCGAAGAGTGCTTTTCACCTTTCACATGCCGATGTTCTTTTTACTATGCGGTATTGCGCCGATAAAACATAAGGACGAGGGGAAAGCGGGATGGCTTCATTTCGTACGTCAGATGGCGCTGTTCTTTGTCATACCGTACATTTTATGGGCACTGATTTACTCAAACTTTTCATACAGACACCTAATCTGGGTGCTTTATGGCTCATGGAACGCCCTCGATAAGGCGCAGACACTTTCCATCTTGTGGTTTCTGCCTTGTATGTTTGTGGCACGTGTTTTGGTTGAAGGGGTTTTGAGCCTTATTCCGAAGCTGCCTTTCGGGAAACGGTCAGGGGCGCTGCTTTTCGGGGGACTATCGCTGGCGATCGGGGTATTGCTGCCGAAAATCGGAAGTCTCGGCTATCCGTGGTGTTTGGACATCGCCTTTGCAGCAACCGGCTTTATGTTGCTCGGATACTCGATTCGGGATGTGATTGAGCGAGTCGCGAAAAAGCCCTTGATTGTCCTCGGAATAGTCGCGGTGTCTACCGCCGGTTTTTTAGCGGGAACTGTATTCAGGGGTGATAAACTGGAGATGGTCCTGATGCGAAGCGGAGACTACGGCAATCTGCTGTGGTTCTTTTTGAACGCTCTGTCGGGATGTCTGATGGTACTGAGCCTGTCCGCACTGCTCAGCCGCTCTTGGAAAAAAGAAGGTCCGGTGATCAATGAACAGGAAGAAGCCGGTTTGAACCGTGTGACAATGGGAATCTTCGTGATTCACATGCCGTTGTTGCAACAGGTGATTTTACCTCTGATGAGACTTTTACCTTTCCCGATCCCGCAGGGAGTTTTATTTCTGGCAGGTCTGGTGTTAACAAGGATTATTTCAGGATGGATTATCAAGGTGTCTGTCCGTTATGTGCCGCAACTGTTCGGTATTTTCCCGTCCGAGCAGCGTATGTTGCGAGATTCCGGCGGCGGCGCAAAAACGGAAGGATGACGGAGGGCACGGCTTCATGAAACACTCGATTGCCAAATCAATACTTATTCTGATTCTTGTCGTCAGCCTGTTGGCGATCGGAATCACGGCGGTTATGAGTGTGTATGAAGCCAACATCTTCGTGCGGGAAACGATGATTTCCAAGGCAAGTAATGCGGCGCAGGTAATTGCACACGTTTATTCAGGCGTATCTCCCGAAACGATGATATCCGACGAAGCCGTCGGCGCAGAGGTGTCGGCTGCGTTTCAGAGCATGATCGAGAGCTTTCAGCTGGAATATCTGTACATTGTGATTCCGGACGTTGATTCCGGTCAGATTACGTATGTATGTGTCGCGGGTAATGAAGACACACGCGAGCTTGCAGAAAGCCTTCCGCCCGGCACTGTCAGATATCGGGAAATTTCCGAGGAACTCGCCTCTGTCATGCGGGGGAAAAGTTCGCTGACCTCCGGCAAAACAGACAAGCAATACGGACATGTGTTTTCGGCATATGCGCCACCGCCTGGTTTGGTTGCAGCGGCACCGGAGGTTACCTGCGAAACAGACAATCAATACGGGCATGTGTTTTCGGTCTATGTTCCGCTTCAGGGTCCGGACGGATCGGTGACAGCGGTCATCGGAGCGGATATCAATGCCGCCGATCTTTCCGCGCGTTTTCAAAGAGTCATTCTCTGGAGGATTTTCTTCTCTCTTGCCTCCGTGATACTGTCCGCTTTTGTTTTGTACCGCGTTCTGAAAAGGAAGGTCATCAAACCGGCGGAGACAATCAGCAGTGCCATGAAATCATTCGGCGAGAATGATCATTACGATACACAGCCGATTGCGATCCGAGGCGACAATGAATTCAGCCATATCGGAGCTTCTTTTAATCTCATGGCGGCAAATACGCGTGACTATATCGACCGCATCAAGGCATATACCGAACTGCAGAACCGACAGGAGTACGAGTTCGGCGTCGCCTCCGAAATTCAGCGAGGATTTCTGCCAAAGCAGCACTATACGGATACCTTCTCGGAAATCAGCGCCCTCATGGTTCCCGCAAGGAATGTGGGCGGCGATTTTTATGATTATTTTGAAGACCGCGGTCATATGGTACTTGTTATTGCGGATGTGTCGGGGAAGGGCGTCAGCGGCGCCATTTTCATGGCGAGCGTTATCAGCCTGATCCGGGGCTTTGTCAAACAGGGCATGACGCCCGGAGATGTGCTGGAAGCCGTGAATCGCGAGCTGGAGTATTCCAATCCGAACATGATGTTTGTCACGACTTTCCTCGCTTTTGCCGATCCGAAGGAGGGAATGATTCGCTATGCCAACGCGGGACACAGTCCCCCTTACCTCCTTCATGACGGAAAACGGAAACTCCTTGCCGCTTCAAGCGGCGTGCCGTTGGGGATTTTTGCGGGCGAGACATATCAAACCGCGGAGGAAGTCTTGCCGCTCGGCAGCACGCTCTTTCTCTATACGGACGGCGTCAATGAAGCCGTTGACCGGCATGCGGAGTTCTTTGGGATGGAGCGACTCGAAAAGATCCTTTCGGAGACGGATGGAGCAAATGCGGTAATACAAGTCAAGAGCGAATTAGATCGTTTTACGGCGGGTAGTGAGCAGAGTGATGACATCACCATGCTTTCCTTTATTTCTCGTTCGGAAAAACTTGTGCTGCCTGCTGAGGTCCGGGCATTTAGCAGGATGCGCGATTGGATTTTCACAGATGAACGGATTCCAAAAGAGATTCAAAAGCGCCTCTGCCTGATGGCAGAAGAGTGCTTTGTCAATATCTGTTCCTATGCCTATGACACGCCGGGCGGAAACATTATCTGCCGCAAGCAGAGTTGGGAGGACGGCACCGTCGCCATTCAGTTCACGGACAGCGGGAAGCCTTTTGATCCGACAGTCGATGCGATTAAGGCGGAGGGTTACGATCCGGATCATCAAATCGGAGGTCTGGGGATACTGATTGTGCAATCATTTGCGGACTATTGCCGATACGTGAACATAGACGGGAACAATGTTTTGCTCATCATTAAACATGGTAAGGAGGAGCGCATATGACCATTACCGTAGAAATAAACAATCTAAATTTCATCATCCGCACGACAGGTTGGCTGAATACCGAGGCGGCGCCCGCTCTGGGAGCGGAAATTGAGAAAATCGTAAAGGCGGAATCGATCGTGCTGGATTTCAAAGAGTTGGAGTACATTTCCTCGTCCGGGATTCGGCAGGTTGTAGCCGCCTACAAGAAAGCCAAGGCCATGGAGGCTGAATTTTCTGTCATCAATGTGGACAACGACGTGATGGAGATCTTTAAGCTGACCAATCTTGACCAAAAGATTCATATTCTGCCATCGGTCGAACCGGTCGAGTAAGTAAACGATAATATCCCGTTCTTTGTTCCGCGCTGCCTTCCGTGTTCCCTCCGTTCCTCAACCGAAAGGAAATTGAGATCCGGGCAAGCATGGATGACATCGCCTATTGTAGCGAAGAAGGCAGGAAGTGTTCTGGGGAATAGGTGCATGAAGCTTTATATAAGCGACATAAGAGGTCTGTTTGATCTTCCCGGAATTGAATTGTTGGAGGAAGACCGCAGAAATCGTGTCTATCGGTATCATCGACCGGAGGATCAGGCACGATGTCTGACTGCCGGACTCATGCTGCGCAGTGTCTTTGGAGCGGATCATGCTTCCTGCATGACCGTATCCCAATTTGGCAAACCGATTCTGCCGAACGGTCCCTGTTTTAACCTTTCCCATTCCGGCAACAAGGTTGTGTTGCTTGCAGATGAACGGTCGGTGGGTGTGGATGTTGAGTTTATTGCCCCGTATTCACAAAGCGTGGCAAAGAAAGTCTTTACCGTCGTGGAGCAGAACTGGCTCAGGTGTCAAGCAAAGGATGAAGCCTTTTTCCGCCTGTGGACAGGCAAAGAATCCATTATGAAGGCGCTGGGATTGGGGTTTCATCTGCCGCCGGAGAGTTTTGAGATTTGTCCTGATGCCGGTATTCCCACTATCGTGGGTGGGCAGAGCTGGTATTTGCACTGGCTTACGCTGGATCATCACATCATTTGCACAGCCGCAGAGCATCCCGGCAGACCAACGATGCCTATTCTGCTTTCAAGAAACGAATTGCTGCAGAAATGAAGTCAAGGAGGAGATGTCTAGATGTTTTCCGAGAAAGAAATCAATACCGGAAGACAGATTGAATTTGATTATTTGAAGGGTTTGTTCACCCCGATGATTCTTCTGATACATTCCTTCCAGATGATGGAAGGCACGTTGGTGCCTGCATACAAAACGACATACATCCTTGCGACTATGACGGGATCGACCATTTTTCTGTTTGTGTTAGGGTTGGGCAGCACCTATTCCCGTCGCACAACCAGTCAGCTTGTCCGGGATGGTCTGAAGCTGTTCCTTTATCAGCTGATCTGGAATGTGCTGGCCCTTGGGCTTCCCATGGTGATAGGGCAAGGGGTTCGCGGTCTGTTCGGGTTGGAAACCATGTGGACAGTTGTTTGGCAGCGCATGCCCACGATGATCGAGTACATCAACATTTTCTTTATTGCGGGTGTCAGCTATCTGCTGCTGGCTCTGCTTCGACAGCTTAAAACCCCGATATGGATGTATTTCGCGCTGGCACTCTTGTTGATGATTGTCAATCCTTATTTGTACATGAACGGCAAGACCACCGGCAATGCTGTGGCGGATTATGTGCTTACCATGTTCGCAGGCGGTCGTCCTGCGGTATCCCTATGCTTTCTGGCACATATTCCCTATACGCTGTTTGGCGTGGGATTTGGCAAGGTGCTGCGCAGAACAACAAACAAAGCCGGACTGTACGGTGTCCTTGCTGTGCCTGCGGCAATCGTCGTGGCAGCTTATGCCTGGTATGCCTTCAGCGTCAATGATGGGCTGGACGCGCTTTATGCCTATTCCGGGGAGGGATACGTATATCCCGGGACTCTACGCGCATTGGCGAATTGCAGTTGTGTGCTGCTTATGTCGGGGCTGTTTTATGCCCTGCGAAATCAAATTGCCGCAATTAAGCCGTTGCATGCCGCTATGGTACACCTGAGCAGAAAGACCACACCCTATTACGCTGTGCACCCTTTCTGGTATGGGTTAATTGTTTCTCTGGTGTGCTTTGCACCACGTTCGGCTGCATTCTGCCTGTGGATGACGCCTGTGGCTTGGGCACTGTGCTATATCGCCATTCGTTTGTGGGAACGGTTCCGCGCCTGCAAATGCCAAATACCGTGACATTTAGTGTAAGGAGTACTTTCTATGTTTCTGAATTTATTTGCCCGTACCGTTCGGGAATATGCCTGTAAGCCCGCCCTTGTTTTTGAAGGGAAATCCATCAGCTATGCCGAGCTGGATCACGAAAGCAGCCGCCTCGCCTATGCTCTGATGGGCAACGGCATCGGGCACGATGATATTGTTGTCATCCGACTGCCTCGCGGCATGGAAGCCGTTGCCGCAATGTTGGGTGTGATGAAATCCGGCGCGGCTGTTTGTGTCATGGAAGAAGAATATCCGCAGGAGCGCATCGAGTTCGTTATTCGCGATACCCGTTCCAACGTTGTGATTGATGTCAATTGGTTGGGACAACTGCCTGCCGAACCGCAGCCTGTCTTATTCCCCGAATGGCAAAAGGATGATCCGGCGATCGTTGTGTATACCTCCGGTTCCACGGGCAATCCAAAGGGTGTCGTCAATTCACACCGGGCTCTGTCCATGGCTATTCGCGGCAATACATTAAGCCGCACGGAGCATGACACCTTCCTGTCTGTTGCCTCTTTCTCCTTTATTGCGGTAGTACTGGAAATCTTCACGCCTCTTTCGCTGGGCGGCACGATCCACATTGCCGGAGACAATGTGCGCAAGGATGCGCAGGCGCTAGTAGATTATAGTCGCCGGCACGGCATCACCACATCTTTTTTCCCTCCGCAAATGGCGCGCATCATCCTGCCGCAGCTGGAGGATCAGCTCGCCAGTATGGTCATCGGCTCCGACCGCGTCACCAATCTATACAGCGACAACGTTCGTCTCTTTAATGTCTACGGCTCGAGCGAAACGTGCGGTCCGCTTACGAGCTTTCAGATCGACCGCGCTTATCCCGGTATCACGCCCATCGGAAGACCCTATGCCGACAGCTGTGTGTACATTCTGGATGACGAACACAATCTGCTCCCGGATGGAGAAGAGGGCGAGATTTGTCTCAGCGGACAGGTGGCGCTTGGTTATTTAAATCTTCCGGAGCTGACCGCGGAACGCTTCATTCCGAATCCTTGGTCCGAGGGCGAGGATGATAAAACTCTGTTCAAGACCAACGACATCGGTCGCATCAATGAAAACGGGCAGCTGGAATATGTGCAGCGCAAGGATTGGATGATCAAGGTGCGCGGTTACCGCGTGGAGCCCGGTGAGATCGAGGCGACGATTGTACGCCTGACCTCCGCGGATCAGGCCGTCGTGAAAGGCTTCGAGAATGCCAATGGGGAAACAAGCCTGTTCTGTGTGTACACGGCAGAGGAACCCCTTGCGCTGGAATCCGTCACAGAGACCTTTCGCGGCTTCCTTCCTGCCTATACGATGTCTGCTTTCCTGAAACAGAAGGATGCACTGCCTGTAAATCCCAACGGGAAGGTGGACCGCAAGAACATTCTG
>LSQX01003753.1_pt1 | contig 10525 bp, 8 predicted proteins | sample 654561 | NCBI WGS metagenome assembly LSQX01 (sample SAMN04489861, study PRJNA283612) | anaerobic digester metagenome | isolation source: 4 biogas reactors fed with cattle manure at either 37C or 55C with and... | place: Denmark: Kongens Lyngby | collected 2014
TCAAGGTGCTAGCTATGTAGCATTTGGTTCATTTTTCCCCTCATCAACCAAACCAGATGCAAAAAAAGCTCCCTTAGAGCTTTTAAAAAGGGCAAAAAAAGAGTTAAAAATCCCCATTTGCGCCATTGGTGGCATTAATGAGACAAATATTTCTTTACTTAAAGATGCAGATTTAATTAGCATAGTAAAAGCTGTGTATGAGCCAAGAGAGATAAAAGAAAATATAAAAATCCTAAAAGAGCTCATTTGAACATTGCAATCTCTTCATGTCTTTTAGGTAATGTAGTTAGATATGATGGAAAAGATCAAAGCAGTGAATATGTTTTAAAAAAACTCTCTTCATTTGTAAATTTTATCCCTTTTTGCCCAGAAAATAGAGCTTTTGGAACTCCTAGAGAGCCAATATCTTTAAATTTAATTAATGAAAAAGTAGAAGTTATCACAAATTTTTCTAAAAAAAATTTAACAAAAGAGTTAAATGAAGCCATAGAAGAAGAACTCTTGACATTTCCTACAAAGATAAATGGGATTATTTTAAAGTCCAAAAGCCCAAGCTGTGGCTTAGAAAGTAAACTTTTAATGGAGGGAAAAAATATTGGTAAAACAGAAGGTATTTTTGCCTCAAGACTTATAAAAAAATATGAAAATATACCAAGCATACAGGAGTGTTCATTAGAAAATATCTTCCTAAAAGAGGAGTTTTTAATCCATCTTTTTGCATTAAAGAGATTTGAGAATTTAAAGCTTGTAGGGAGTAAATTTAAAGATTTATATAAGTTTAATGAAGCTAATAGTCTCTTTTTTAACATGAAAGATAAGGTTAAAGCTAAAAAATTAAATGAAATTTTAAATAAAAATCTCTCTTTTGAAGAGATGTTTAATAGTTATGAAAAGCACTACAAAATCTTAATTTCACAAAATATAGATAAAAAAATGGCAGTTTTACTCATGAAAGAAATTGTTAGCACATTTATTAAAGATAGAAAAATAGTTTTAAAAAAGCTAATTAAAGATTATAAAAATGGACTCATTCCATTAATAGTCTTACTTGAGCTGTTAAAAGATGGGTTAAATCATGAGTTAATGTCTCAAACTATTTTTAATCTCTACCCTAAAAAACTACTTTAACCTCCCCCGCAAAAGCGGGAGAGATTTAATTTATGCACCTTTTGGGGCAGAAAAAGCTGTTAATGGCTCTTTTTTACCACTGAATTTTTCAATATTTACAAGTGCTGTGTGTGAAATGTTTCCATTTGCTAATTGTGAAGAAGGGATGTCGATTGTAAGCATGTTTGGACTTCCGTTTTTACAAATAGCACCAACGATTCCTGGCTTGCTTGGGTCATACCAAACGCCCTCTTCTAAACATACAACACCCTCAATGATGTCATCAGTCACAACCGCTCCAGCTAACGCCTCGCCTCTAGCATTAAAAACTCTTACTGTATCACCATTTTTGATGCCTTTTTTAGCTGCATCTTTTGGGTTAATCCAAATTGGCTCATGGTTTCCTACAGCATATCTATCCCTTAGGCTAGTTTGATTTTGCTGTGAGTGGAGTCTATCGTGTGGATGCGGGCTAATCATATGAAACTGCGCTGGTTTATTCTCCATTCCTAACCATTCAATTGGCTCAAACCATCTTGGGTATGGGAAGCAGTCATCATATTTCATCTTTTCAATTGTTTTAGAGTAAATCTCAATTAATCCAGAAGGAGTTCCAAGTGGCTCTAAAATTGGATCATCTCTAAAAGATTTAAATTTAACAAAAGCTTCGCTCTCCATAGTACTATCAAAAATTATTGGCTTATTATTTGCCCAAAACTCTGCAAATGGTTTCATATCAGTAACTAAATCTGGGTTTGCCTTTACAGCATTGTACGCAGAGTTATAGTACTCTTCAATCCACTGCATCTCATCTTTGCCACCATCAGTGTAAGCATTGTAAAGCCCTTTGCCCTCATACGCTAAGCATAAATCGCTAAAGATTTGATAATCATCTTTTGCTTCAAACTGCTTTTGTACTAACTGCTTCATTGGCGAAATTCCATGATTAGAGTAATCTCCTATCATAGCAATGTCATTTCTCTCATACTGCGAAGTTGTTGGGAAAACAATATCTGCCATCTTAGCTGTTGGGGTCCAGTAGATTGAGTTAACTACTACTGTTCTAGGCTTTTTCCAAGCTTTTACTAAAGTATTTGTATCTTGATGGTGAGCAAAAGGATTTCCACCTACCCAGTAGATAAAATCAATGTCTGGATAAGTTAATTCTCTACCATTGTGTTGAATCTTTTTACCTGGATTCATAAGAGCGTCTGCGATTCTAGCAACAGGAAATGAAGATGCTGAAACTTTTAACTTCCAACTAGCTCCAGTCTCTCCAGCAGATGCTGTCTTTTCACCAGTACCTAAAAACTTTCCATTAGCATCAAAATGCCCAACACTAGCAGCATTCATTCCACCAACTACTCCACCTTTTCTTGATGGAACGCCAGCTCCACTATAATGATGTCCTAATGAAAAACCTCCACCTGGAAGTCCAATTTGCCCAAGCATTGAAGCTAAAGTTACAAGCATCCAGTGTGGTTGCTCTCCATAGTGAGCTCTTTGAAGTGACCATCCGCTCATTAGCATAGTTCTATTGTCAAAGAATCTTTTTGCTAAATCTTTAATAACACTCTCTTTTACGCCAGAAATTTTTGCTGCCCATGCTGGAGTTTTCTCTACTCCATCAACCTTACCTAAAACATATGGAGTAAATTTTTCAAAACCTACTGTATAGTTTTCTAAGAAATCTTTATCATAGTTATTTGTTGAAAGTAGGTGATAAATCATACCAAGCATAATGGCAGTATCGGTATTTGGCCTTGGAGCAATCCACTCTGCTTTATCAAAGTACTTAACAGTTGCTGATCTTCTTGGATCAATGATAATCACTTTTTTACCGCTATTTTTTAACTTTTCTAAATACCCAAAAGCTTGACCATCATCTACTTGCCATGAAATTCTAAGAGTAGAGATTGGGTTTGCTCCCCAAAGCACTACAATGTCTGAGTCTTCTAAGATCACTGGCCAGCTAGTTTGTTGCTCATATACGCTAATGCTTCCAACTACATGAGGCATGATAACTTGACTAGCCCCTGTTGAATAATCACCCAAACTTCCTGTAAAACCACCACTTAAATTCATAAATCTATGAAGTAAAATTCTAGAATTATGAACATTACCAACACTTTTCCAGCCATAACTTCCAGCAAAAACGCTATCTATTCCTTTTTCTTGTCTAGTTTTTTTAAGCTCTCTAGCTACTAATTTAATGGCATCTTCATAACTAACTCTTACAAACTCCTCACTTCCTCTTAAGGCTGGTTTTGGATTATCTGGATCAGCTAGATAGCTCTTTCTTACCATTGGATATTTAACACGCGATTTATAAATCATATCTGCGGTATTTTCTTGCAACGCATTTGGGATTTTACTTGCTGAAGATAAGGCTTCAGATTTTACAACTTTTCCATTTTTTAAAGTTACTTTTAAAACTCCCCAGTGAGTTCCTGTTACAACTTCACCATTTTGAATTAAATTTGGAGCTTCTTGTGCAAACAAATAAGTTCCAGTTAACTCCGATACTACTGGCACCGCAGCTAAAGCCGCACTAATTTTTAAAAAACCTCTACGGTTCAAAGCTTCACTCATCTTGTCCTCCTTATTTCATATCTTTTGCATTTTTTTGCAAATATTGTGTAACTAGCCAAATATCATCTTTATCCAAAGGTGTTCTTTCAATCATTCCTTTAAATGTTGGTGGCCACTGATTTGCTGTATAGTGATTCACTTCATGCAAGGTGTGGCACATTGAACAGTTATCAGAGTAGAGCTTTCCTGCCCTTTGCATCATTGGCTCAAGCTTGCTCTCAAAATCACCCTTTGTTGTATAAGCAATTGTGCTAACCCTTCTCCATCCATCCTCCAAGCTATCATCTAACACTTCAAGTTCTGGCTCAGCAGTTCTTGCAAATGCAAGTGAAAAAATCCTAGCTTTAGTTGTGTAGTAGATAATGCTTCCAGTTTTTGGGTTTTGAAAACCCTCTATCTTAAACTTAACTCTATCTCCAACCTCTTCTAATATCTCAATCGCATTTGTAGGCAGTAGCTTGCCCACGACTCTATCAGAGTTTGCTTCTAAGTAAACATTCTTCTCTTTTGTAGAATAAGCAACCTCACCAGCGACTATGGCCGTTGCAACTATGGCTGTAAGTAGTAGATTCCTAATCATGCGCACTCCTAGCATATTTTTAAATTTAAGTGAGTATAGAAAAAATAGATGTTTTATTAATGGAAAAAAAGTGTTGAAAAAGTGTATTTTCTCCTTTTTCTTAATTTTTACAATTAATTTGAAAAGGCACAAAGAAAATTATTCTTAAATGAAAATTCGATTTTTTTGCTACTTTTTTTCTTTAACATCTTTTTATCTTAAATTAAAAGGATGTGTTATGAGTCTATCAAGACGCGGTTTTATTAAAACCTCAATACTTGGCTCAGCTGCGGCTGCTACTGCTACAAGTCCATTAAGTGCAACGGAACTTTTTTCTAAAGTAGAAAAAATCCCACACGCTGGACACTTTGGAGCTTTCTATGCTCATGTGCAAGATGGGAAGATGATAGATATCACTCCTCATGAATCAGACAAAAACCCTGGATCTTTCACAAAAGCATTAATGGATAGAACTTACTCTAACACAAGAATAAAATATCCATATGTTAGAAAAAGTTACCTAGAGGGTAAAAAAGATCATGCAAAACTAAGAGGAAGTGATACTTTTGTAAGAGTTAGCTGGGAAAAAGCTGCAAAGTTGATTGCTGATAAAATTAAAGCTACTCCAAGAGAGAATATTTACAACGCTACATATAGTGGATGGTCACACCCTGGAACAGTTCATAGTTGTCCTGCTCTTTGTGGAAAGTTTTTTAACTTAGCAAAAGGTGGTGCGGTAGGAACTTATGGTGAGTATAGTAATGGTGCTGCTGGCCCAACAAACCCAGGTATCGTTGGGGATATGGAAGTTTACTCACTACAAACTGCCCATGAGCAAATTTTAGAAAATTGTGAAGTTTATGTAATGTGGGGAGCAGATCTATTTAAAACAAACAAGATAGATTATGCTGTTGCAAATAGAAAAAATGATGAGTACTACTTTAAGTACAAAAAATCAAACATCAAATTCATAAGCATTGACCCAATCATGACTGAAACTGCAAAAATGTTTGATGCGCAGTGGATTAAGATTAGACCAAATACAGATGTCGCGATGATGCTTGGAATGATGCACCATCTATATACAACAAATCAGTATGATAAAGCTTTTGTTGAAAAATATACTGATGGTTTTGATAAGTTTTTACCATACCTACTTGGAAAAACTGACAATACTCCAAAAACTCCAGCATGGGCAGCTAAAATATCAGCAGTTCCAGAAGATGTGATCAAATCTTTAGCAGATACATTTGTGAAAAATAAAACATTTTTAGCTGGAAACTGGGCAATGCAAAGAGCGCAGTATGGAGAGCAAGCTGACTGGGGACTTATCACTTTAGCAGCAATGATAGGACAAATTGGAACTCCAGGCGGTGGTTTTGGATTTTCAATGCACTATAGCGGTGGTGGGCAAGCAGCAGCTGGCGCCAAAATGCCAGGTGGTTTTGCACAAGGAAGAAACAGAGTTGGAACATCTCTTCCTGCTTCAAGAATTAGCGAAGCTATCTTAAATCCAGGAAAAGAGATTGACTATAAAGGCAATAAAATCACTTACCCAAAAATTGAGTTAATGTATATTGCTGGATGTAACATTGTTGGGCATCATCCTGATACAAATGAGTTAATAAATGCTCTTAAAACACTAGATACTTTTGTAGTTCAAGAGCCATGGTGGACGCCAACAGCTAAGATGGGAGATATAGTTCTGCCAGCTTCAGTTACTTTAGAGAGAAATGACATTGCATATGGCGGTAGTTACTCTGGGGATTACATATATGCTATGAGAAAAGTTGTAGATAATCCATTTGAAGCAAAGGGTGATTATGAAATTTTCTCACTACTAGCTAAAGAGTTTGGAGATGATGTTTATCAAAAATTTACTGGTGGAAAGAGTGAATTAGAGCATATTAAAGATTTTTATGAAGCTTCAGATGGAGTTAAAAAGAAAAGCTTTGAAGAGTTTTGGGAGAGTGGATTTGTTAAATTTGACCCACCAAAAGAGGCTTATAAGTTTGTAAGACATGGAGATTTTAGAAAAGACCCAGTAGCAAATAAATTAAGCACTGAAAGTGGTAAAATCCAAATCTTTTCACAAAAGTATGCAGACTATGGCTACTCTCACTTTAAAGGTCATGTAATGTGGTTTGAGCCAGCTGAGTATTTAGGAAGTAAAGAAGTTAGTAAATTCCCACTTCATGTACTCTCACCTCATCCAACATTTAGACTACACTCACAAATGGATAATGTTTGGATTAAAAACGCATATAAAATTGCAAATAGAGAGCCAGTGAGAATCAATCCAAAAGATGCCGCAAAACATGGCATTAAAAATGGTGATATAGTAGAAGTATTTAACGATAGAGGCGCGCTACTTGCTGGAGCGGTAGTTACTGAAGATGTGATGGAAGGTGTAATTGCTATTGAAGAGGGTGCTTGGTATAACCCTGAGAATTTAGATGCACCAGGCAAATCAAGATGCAATAGTGGACATGTGAATGTTTTAACCTCATCAAGACCAAGCTCACAAATGGCACAAGCTACCACGGCAAATACCACACTAGCTGGTATTAGAAAAGCTACTGGTAAACTTGTACCAAATCAAGCTTACTCTTTACCAAAGCTATCTCATAGCTAAGAGATTAAAATGAGATTTTTAACTATAATTAGTATGGTTGTTTGGGCGCTTAGCGCTCAAGCAGCCCAATACATAAACTTAGATGGCAAGCTAGCTTTAGAGGTTGATAGTGCTACCATATATAACGGCACGCCAGTAGAGGTTTTAGAAAGCAGTGATGGAAAAGCAAAGGTTAAAATCACTGGTTTTTTAAATGAAGATGGCAATATTTTATTTGCCACAAAAAACAAAAAAGTAGCATTGATTAAATCTTCTAAAGATAAAGTTGAAGCTTTGGATGAGGGCAAAGGCTCAGTTACCGTGCTTGTAGATGAGAGTTTGCTAGAGGAGGATTTAGAGACTGCTTGGGATCCAAATATTGATGAGTTTTACAATACTTGTACCCAGTGTCACGCTGCTAATGAGCCGCATTTGCACACTATGCTTGAGTGGGATAGCTTGTATGGTAGTATGAAAGAGTTTGCTAGACCAACGCCAGAGCAAGATGAGATGATCTTAAGATTTTTAAGATCTTTTGCAAAGGATGGTTTTTTAGCTTTTCCTTAAAGGAGTCTGTTTGCAAAAAGAGCTAGCTTTAAAGCTAAAGAATTTATCTATTCTTTTTGTTGAAGATGAAGTTGGAATTAGAGAGAATATTGCCCATTCACTGCGCTATCTTGCCTCAAATGTGATTGAAGCAGAAAATGGCAGTGAAGGCTACAAACTATATAAAAAACATAAACCTGATATCATCATCACAGATATTTTAATGCCTGTGATGGATGGTATCACCATGGTTAGAAAAATTAGAGAAGAAGATAGTCAAACTTGCATCATCATAGCAACTGCTCATACAGATAAAGAGTATCTTTTAGGGGCGATTGATCTATATTTGGAGCAATATTTAGTAAAACCAGTAAATTTAAAAAAGCTTTTAGAAGCACTTGAAAAGTGTGTATTAAAAATTTGTGAATCAAGAGGAATTGAGTATAAACTCCCCCTTGGTTACAGCTATAACTCTAGTGAAAAGATACTCTCATTTAAAGATAGCGCCATAAAACTAACCAAAAAAGAGTTGGCATTTTTGGAAGTTTTGATTGAAAATGGTCAAAATATTACAACTTATAGTGAGCTTCAAGGAAGAGTTTGGCAAGATGATGTCATGACTGATAGCGCGCTTAGATCACTTGTTAGAAATTTAAGAAAAAAACTGCCTATTGATTTTATTCAAAATCTATCTGGCATAGGTTATAAGATTGCGATTCCTTAGTATATTACTACTTTTTGTTTATTTAAAAGCAACTACTCCTTTCATTGAAGAGCCACTTGTTTATATAGATAAAACTTCTTGCGCAGAACTTTTAAATAAAAGAGATCCAAGCTCGCAAATAAATGTATATATCCCCTCCATCCCCTACTCTTATGTCTCAAGGTTAGTTAATGGAACACTTTTAAGAGTTAAAGATAATGAAGATGGTTTAGAATACATGCTTGCAAGAGAGATTAAGCAAATTGATGATTTAACTTATGATGTTTTTTTAAAAAAAGGCATAAAGTTTCAAGATGGAACTAATTTTAATGCAAATAGTGTAGTTCATAATTTCAAACATTTCATTGCTCATCCTTTTACCTACACAAATATTCACAACACTTTAATAGAAGTAAAAAAACTAGATGAATTTAGTGTTAGGTTTTTTCTAAACTCCCCTTATGGGATGTTTTTAAATGATTTAGCAAGCATAAATATATATAGCGATGAGTATTTAGAAAAATTTAGCTGGATGGGTGGAGCTACTGGGGATAGCATGATTGAACCAGGTCCTTATGGGCTTGGACCATACATTTTAAAAGAGGGTTTTGCAACAGGTAGAAAGCAGACAAATGAGATAATCTTAGAGGCAAATCCATACTATTATGAAGAGGGAAAACCATATATAAATAGTATAAAAATTTTTACTGAAATTAGCTCAAATGAAGCTCTAAGAAGAGTTCTTGGCGAAAATCCAACCCTAGATATCGCGCCTATTCCATTTAATAAAAAGATTGAAACAGTTCTATCAAGCGAATCAAAACTGATAACCATTCCATCAATGCACAACTACACAATCTACTTTAATATGATAAATCCAAACTCTCTTTTTGCTAAAGAAGAGTACAGAAAAGCGGTTGTAAAAGCGATAGATCAAGATAATCTTTTAAATTTTGTATATAAAAAAGAGGGGAAACTCTCACCCTCAGCTGCTTCAGCAAACTTTACTGCGATTGCAAAATTAAAATCATCCCTAAAGCCTCAAAGTTATAGTTTAAGTAAAGAGGAAAAAAATGAGCTTTTTACGCTCTTAAATGGAACCACTTTTAAGGTTTTAACTCAAGATCGGTTTATGTTTTTGTGGAAAGGGATTGAGTATCAATTAAAAGAGTATGGCGTAAGTTTAGACTACACTATCACTAAAAGTGAAAAAGTGATATATGAAAACCTTTTAACAAATCATGACAATCCAAAAGATTGGGATATTTTAACTTGGGGAAATGATGATTGGTATGGAAATCATCCTTGGACACTCTTTTTTACATATAATGAAGGAAGTGAGTGGTCGATGATAAGAGATGATCCAATCATGAAAGAGTTAATTACAGAGTTTTTTAAGGTAAAAACTGGCTCGCCTAAGTATGATGAACTTGTAAAAAAGATAGTTTTGCACGCTTCAAAAAAGGCATATTTACTCCCTGTGCCATCTCCAAATTTAGTTTTAGCAGTAAATAAAGAGGTTAGCTATACTCCATCCTCATCAGCTATCATGCCTTTATGGGATGCTAAAATTAGCTCACTTCATAGATCAGTTAGAAAAGGTGGCTATCCAAATGAGTGTAAAAAACCATTTCTCCCAATAAGGCTAAAAGATGAGTAGTCTTACCATTAGATTTAAGCTTTTTGTTTTAGGATTAGTTGGAGTTTTAATGCTTGTAGGGTTAGCTTTGTTAGCTCTTAGTGCTAATTCAAAAAGTTTAAAAAACTTAAATGATGTTTTTAGTGATTCAAAGCAAGTTTATACTCTTCAAAGTAGATTTATAGCTCCACTTTTTAAACTAAGAGAGCTTAGCCTTTCATTAGTAATGGCCCCAAATGAAAACTTTAGAAAACATATTGATTCAAATATCCCAAATTTAACAAATGAGTTAAATGAAGCATTTTTAACCATGGATGAGGAGTTAAAAACTCTTTGGATGGGGTATGAAAAACTGCTTTCATTAACAAGAGAAAATATCTCTTTGGGTTTTGAAGAGGGTGCATTTATAAATGCAAATACAGCTGAGAGAAAACAGTTTTTTGCCCTCATAGATGCGCTAGAAAAGACTCAATCAAGCCAGCTTGAAAAGTCTTCAAACACTTTTATATTGGCGCAAAACTTAGCCAAAAAAAATAAATTTTTACTATTTTTAGGAATGGTAGCACTGCTTGTTTTAAATATTTTAATAGCTTCATTCTTTGCAAATACCATCATTGATTCTATTGAAACTTTACAAAAAGGGTTGGAGAGGTTTTTTAAATATCTTGGGGATAAAAGTGAGGCTTTAGACAATAAAGCGATTGAACTTACAAGTAAAGATGAGCTTGGGGCTATGGCTAAGGCTATTAATGCCCAGATAGATCA
>LSQX01082120.1_pt1 | contig 10525 bp, 9 predicted proteins | sample 654561 | NCBI WGS metagenome assembly LSQX01 (sample SAMN04489861, study PRJNA283612) | anaerobic digester metagenome | isolation source: 4 biogas reactors fed with cattle manure at either 37C or 55C with and... | place: Denmark: Kongens Lyngby | collected 2014
TCCTGATTGTTTTTCCTGGTCTGGCGATAGGCCTGGGCCAGGGCTGTCAGATAGTGGCCCATAGTATGGCCCCTGAGCAGGCTCCAGCTATCCTCCCAGCCGCCATAAAGCTCGAGACCTTTTTCAGTCCCGGGATCCTTCCCTTCAGAAACAGCCCTGAATCCGGCAAGAAACCGGTCAGGATCGAGGGATAACAAATATTGGGTCACTTTTTCAAAGGCATTGGCAAAATAAGGAGCCGTTACCTGAACAGAAGCAAGATCAAAATCTTTAAGCATTCATACCACCTCCCAGTGTTTCTGCCTGCCGGATATCTATTTCTGTCCTTTCTCTATCTGATTCACTGCCCGGTTTCCAGTTACATACTTCAAAAAACCCCTCAGGCCGCTTTGATTTTACCGCCTCCACTGGCTCTACAGCATCTGGATCAGACCAGATGGAAATATCATATCCGCAATAATCATATCTTTCATTGTGCATTCCCCTATTTACATATAAAATTTAAAAAGCTCAACCTTCATTTATTTGCGTCAAGCTTTTGCATTTTAATAAAAGCAATATATTTTAATGACTATTTCTATATTGACAGCTCATTTTCCTGCATCTTGCTGAAATTTTACATTATTCAGGCTATTTTATTTTTTTGAATATAAAGATATAATAATAGTGAGGTGATTATTATGTCAAGAGTAGTGGAAAGATTTTTAAGATATGTTACATTTGATACCCAATCAGACGAAGAATCCGGTACTACTCCAAGTACTGAAGGTCAAATGATATTTGCCCGGGCACTGAAGGAAGAATTGGAGGAAATGGGTTTGACAGAAATCAGCCTTGATGAAAAAGGCTATCTTATGGCTACTCTGGAATCAAATCTGGAAGAAGATAATCAGGTCCCCGTTATTGGTTTCATCGCCCATATGGACACCAGTCCAGATGTCTCAGGGAAAAATATCAGACCTCAAATTATCAAGAATTACGATGGAGGAGATATTATACTCAATCAGGAGAAAGAGATAGTCCTTTCCCCTGTTGACTTCCCGGACTTGAAGAATTATACAGGTAAAGATATTATCACAACTGATGGCACCACACTTCTGGGAGCAGATGATAAGGCCGGGATAGCCGAAATAATCACAGCAATGGAATATCTGCAGGAAAACCCCGAGATCAAACATGGCAGAATACGGATCGCCTTTACTCCTGATGAAGAAATCGGCCGTGGTGCTGATTTCTTTGATATCAAAAAATTCGGGGCCAATCTGGCCTATACTATAGACGGCGGGCCATTGGGCCTTCTTGAATATGAAAATTTTAATGCCGCTGCAGCCAAAATAACAATTAAGGGAATTAATGTACATCCAGGGACAGCAAAGGGAAAAATGATCAATTCTGCCTTAATAGCTGCTGAACTAATCAATGAATTACCAGAAAATCAGACCCCTGCACATACTGATGGTTATGAAGGATTCTATCATCTTGTCCAGATAGAAGGGAATGTAGAAGAAACAAGGCTGCACTATATAATCAGGGATTTCGATAAGGTAAGATTTATAGAACGGAAAACTATAATCGAAGAAATAGTAGAAGAGCTCAGGAAAAAATATGATAAAGCAGATATAAGCTTAAAACTATACAATCAATATTTTAACATGAAAGAAATCATTGAAAAACACAAATATATAGTTGACACAGCTATAAAGGCAATGAAGAAACTGGAAATAGAGCCCTTCATTACTCCTATCCGCGGCGGAACAGATGGCGCCCGTCTTTCCTATATGGGACTCCCTACTCCCAATCTTTTTACCGGCGGGCATAATTTTCACAGTAGATTTGAATATATACCTGTCTCTTCCATGGAAAAAGCTGTTTCCGTAATCCTGAAAATTATTGAACTATATACCCGGTAGACTATATTTACTCAATCACAGGTGCCTCAGCACCTTTTTTCTTTTTATCCGGAAACTCATCACCGTTATATTTTAATATATCCCTGCCTGCAATCAGGTCAATCCCGGTATTTAACAGATTTCTTTTTATTATCTGGCCAATCCTTACGGGGGCCTCTACTTCAATATTACTGATCTCTTTCATAACTGGAAATATAAGATCCTTTGGAATTCCTCTCTCAGTTTTAACAGGTAAAAGCGGCAATTCACCATTTTTAACCCTGACTGTTGTTGTTATTATTCTGGAAGGATTATGTAATTCCTCCAGGCCGTAATCCAGCCCTTTCTGACATCCATATCCGGTAATATTGCTGACAGAGCTGTTGTCTACATTATAATCAATTTTAATCCTGCACCCTCTGGGGCATAGAATACATATGATATCTTTTCCGGGCAAAGTCCTCACCTTCTTTCCTTTTCAATGAATATTTTTATTTTTTCTGTATTATCTTTAATCAGTTTCTCCGGGAAATTTATAACAAGCATTTCTCCAGGTGTAAGCAGATCTCTTTTGTAAGAAGCCAGTTTTTTGTTCTCACCATCTGCTATAGAGATCCGCACGTCTTCTTCCGGTCTTTTTACCCTCATAAAGAATTTTATCATTTCTCTTTCCCTGTCTATAAATGATATTTTCTGGGGGATTATATAATTAATATTCTCAGCTCTTTCAACGATAATTTCTCTTTCTCTTCTTTCTAAACCATCTCGGATATATGCAGCAGCTGCCCTCCCGGCTATTTCACTTTCTTCACTGACATAATCCACTAAATCATGTACATGAAGAACATTGCCACAGGCAAAAATCCCCCTTACTTCAGTCTCCCTGAGTTCATTAACAACCGGTCCGCCGGTAGCTTTATCCAGAGAAAGGCCCATCTCCCTGGACAGTTCATTCTCTGGTATCAGTCCGACGGAAAACAGGACCGTATCACAGGGAATCTCTTTCTCTGTCCCGGTTATCACTGACATATTTTCATCTGCCTTTGAAATAATTACGCTTTCAACCCTGTCCTTTCCATTTATCCTGCTGATGGTGTGTTTCAGAAGCAATGGGATACCGAAATCATCCAGGCATTGTACTTTATTCCTCATAAGTCCTGATGAAAAGGGCATTATCTCCAGAACAGCCTTTACATCAGCACCCTCCAGTGTCATTCTCCTGGCCATAATGAGGCCTATATCACCAGAACCCAGAATTACCACTTCTTTTCCGGGCATATATCCCTCCAGATTAAGATAACGCTGGGCGGTGCCTGCAGTAAAAATTCCGGCAGGCCTGTCACCGGGTATCCTGACTGCTTCTCTTGTTCTTTCCCGGCAACCCATAGCCAGAATTACAGCCCCTGCTTTTATAAAAAGAAGGCCTTCTTTACTATTAAGAGCAGTAATTTCTTTTTTCCGGTTTATCCTGACTACCATTGTCCCGGTTTTCACATCAATATTCGTCCCTGATAATTTTTTTATGAATCTGTCAGCATATTCCGGTCCGGTCAGCTCCTCCTTAAAATAGAGCAGTCCAAATCCATTATGAATACACTGTTGAAGAATACCTCCCAGGTATTTGTCCCTCTCCAGAATCAGTATTCTTTCAATACCATTTTTTTTTGCTTCCAGAGCAGCTGCCAGACCAGCAGGGCCCCCTCCGACTACGACCAGATCATAATCAATCATCATGATACTCACCTTTTTGTAATAATAAACCTTTTGTTTCAGTAAGTAAAATCCTTGAATTTCCGCCTTTTTTTGTTATTTCAGTAGGTTTAAGCCCTAGCTCTTCAGCAATAATTTTCAGAACCCGGGGAGCACAGAATGCCCCCTGACAACGGCCGGCTCCTGCCCTGGTTCTCCGTTTTACGGCATCAAGGCTTCTGGCCGGAACAGGACCATGTATAGCATCCCTGATTTCACCTTTACTTATCTTTTCACAACGGCAGATTATCTCTCCATATGCCGCGTCTTTTTTTATCAGTTCATCCCACTCATCCAGATCTGCTTCAGTAAAGACAGGCCTTTGAGCCAGTTCACTTTGAAAGTAATCTTTTTTTCTTAACTCCTGCTTCTTTTCCCTTGCCAGGTATTCCCTGACTAAATCCACTACCATTTCTGCAATGGCAGGAGATGCTGTAAAACCTGGTGATTGTATTCCGGCAACATTTATAAGTCCTTTTACCAGATCAGAATGACCGATTATAAAATCATCACCCTCAGTTTTTGCCCTGAGACCCGCATAACTTGCTATTACATCTCTTCTGTCCAGTCCAGATACTAATTTCCCGGCCCCCTGATAAATTTCCTCTAATCCTGCACTGCTTACTCCCAGATCATCTTTATCATCAACAGCGTAAAAGTTCGGCCCGATGAGTAAATTGCCATGAACGGTCGGTGTTACAAGAATTCCCTTTGATTTTCTGTCAGGTACCGGGAAGATTATGTGATTTACGTAATCTCCCCATTTTTTATCAAATAAATGATATTCCCCTTTATAGGCTTTTATTTCTATACTATTATCACCAGCCATTCCGGCAATATTATCAGAAAATAAACCGGCTGCATTTATTATAATCCCTGTCTTAATAAACCCCCTGCTGGTTTTTACACCGAGAACCCGTCTGTTTTCAGTTTCAATATCAATAAGCTCAGTATCCAGATATATTTTCACCCCATTTATTACTGCACTATCAGCAAGAGCAATGGTAAACTCATAACTTGATATAATTCCTGCTGAGGGAGCAAATAATGCAAATCTGGCCTTTTCATTCAGATTGGGTTCCAGTTTGAACAGGTCTTCTCCGGAAACAATCTTCATACCTGTAATTCCCATCTTTTCCCCATTTTCTTTTTTTTCTTTCAACACCTTCAGATCATCTTCATTAAATCCAATAAGCAATGAGCCAATTCTCTTAAATGGCACCTTTAGCTCACTACAGAGTTTATCAAAGAGCGGATTGGCCCGTACATTCAGCTTGCCTCTCAAGGTACCGGCATCAGCATTGTATCCGGCATGTATAATGCCCGAATTGGCCTTGCTGCTGCCCATGGCTACATCCTCTTCTTTTTCCAGCAATATTATCTTCAGCTCATATTTTGATAATTCTCTGGCAATAGCAGTCCCCACAACCCCCCCGCCAATTATCACTACATCTGCCTCCATATTATCCGCCTCCTTCAAATTAAAAAAGAACCACATTATTAATCAGAACATCTCCTCATCTGTTAATAAATATGGTTCCTTCAAGTTCTTCTTTCATATCATTCCGGAGTAAGGGACTCTTCTATCAGGACAATTTCCCCTCTGGCATAACTGGCAGTTCTGAAATCTGGTCCGGCCGGCAAACCTCAGGCCTGATAGTGATTTTGCCGGTATCATCAAATAAGTATCTATCAGTTTCACCCCTATTTCCCCTTCCACATCACCAAGTAAGGCAAAGATTTTAGACTGCTCTTCAATGGGCCAGTCAGCCAGTGAACCGGGATTCATCTCTGAGATAATCCCTTCCCCGATCAGGTCATCAATGAGTCCTTTAAGATAAAAAACGGCAGATTTGAGGATCTCTTTCTGGATCTCTTCAACCCAATAGGCTTCCAGTATTCCGGTATATCCCCTGCCCCAGCTGTCAAGCTCCTTACCAATGGTCACAACATACAGAAAAACCCGCTGGCTATCAGCAATATTCTCTCTAAGCAGCCTGCTCTCCAGTCTGTATCCGTCAATAACCAGGTAGTCATCACCCTTTTCTTCAATATAAGCTTCCCGGTAGATTGCTGCTGGAGCAGCTATTTGCCTGGCCTCCTCTACCATCTTTGAAAATAGATTATCATCCTCTGTATTCACAATCAGCAGTTTTTCCTTCAGTTCATTTATATTAACTGTATATGGTATATTTTTAAGTACACTGGACATTATTTTCCTCCCGAAAATAGCATTGAACTCATAAATTCCTCCTGAAAATCACTTCTCATTGACAACTCCAGATACTCCATTTTCTCTATAATTTCCTCAACCCTGTCTTCCCGGCTCCTGTCCAGGAGATAGCTCCTGGCCCCCAATCCGGCACCATTTCCAAGCTTGACTACATCTGCTTCCGTGTTTTCCGGCAGCAGTCCAATCCTCCGGGCACTTTCAATATTTATAAAACTACCGAAACCGCCGGCAATATATATAGTATCCAGCTCCCTGGAAGATATCCCGGCCTCCTTAAGCAGTATATTAACACCTGCTGCAAGAGCTCCCTTTGCCAGCTGTAGTTCCCTGACATCTTTCTGGCTTAACAATATAGGTCTGTCAATAGAGGAAGCCCCTCTCTCTACCAACACAAATGCTTTTATATCATTATAATAGGTAAAACGTTCTGAAAACCCATTCCCAGGATCATCGCTGAAAAGCCCGGTGGGAGTCAATATTTTATGTTCAAGCATCTCTGCGATTATATCAACTAAACCTGAGCCACAGATTCCAAGCGGGGCTTTAGAGCCGATTGTCCCGTACTCAAAGCTCTTATCTCCAAGTATCTTAAAACTGGAAATCGCTCCGGGTATACTGGCAGTACCATGGCTTATATTTGCTCCCTCAAAGGCCGGTCCGGCAGCTGTTGAGCAGCTTAAGAGTCTCTCCCTGTTTCCCAGTACTACCTCCCCATTTGTTCCTATATCTATCAGAAGCTTCCAGCTGTCACTATCAAAATCTACCAGGAGGAGATCTGCCAAAATATCAGAACCGATAAAAGCTGAAACTGAAGGAAGAAGCTGGACAACCCCGGAGGGATTTATTCCAAGGCCGGCCGCCTCTGCCGTAAATTCCAATCCACGGGTAAAAACCGGCCTGTATGGTGCCCGGGCCAGGCTCCGTGGATTTACACCCACAAAGAGATGGCTCATGGTGGTATTGGCTACTACAGTCACCTGGAAAATCTCTTCTTTCTTTATACCATTCCGGTCTGCAAGTGCAATAATCTCTCCATTCAGTTTATCCAGCAGCAATCTCCTGAGTTCATTTACATTTTCTCTGCCTTCCTGGGCATAATGAATTCTGGAAATGACATCAGCACCGTGTATTTTTTGCGGATTATGGAAAGATGCTGTATCTACTTCTTTCCCATCAAGCAAATTTATTAAATAGACGGCTACAGTGGTTGTTCCGATATCCACTGCCAGTCCGTATACACCGGTAACTGGCTCTGTGGCTACCTTCAGGCTCTTATTACAATAATTCAACAGGTATATATTCTCCCCTTCCGGCTCATCCATCTCAAAAACCCTCATCCAGGGGTTGAAATCTATCCTTTGCTCCAGACCGCCAGTCAGAACCTGAATCTCTCCTTCAGGAAGCAGCTCTATTTTCAGGTCAGAAAAAAGGTCAATACAACAGGCCAGGCGGTATCCTTCAGCCAGTTCCAGGCTTGAAAGCAATTCCCGCTCTGTTTCAATGATACCGCCGTTTCCTTCCAGTACCTTTACCTTGCATTTTCCACAGCTCCTCCTGCTTCCACAGGAGGAGCTGATTGCAATATTGTTTCTGGCAAGAAGCCGGAGAAGATTTTCTCCCTCTTCTGCCTCCAACAAATACTTATGATTTTCTCTGATAACACTTACTTTTATGTCCATCCTGAAAAGACCTCTCTCATCTATCTATATTTCTTCTCTGGCAGTTTTCATGAATATATCAATATTTATATCTTCCAGCACATCAATAGAATCCCAGTCCCAATATTTATCATATCAAAATTGAGGCTGAATATATTGTAATTTTTTATTATTATATACTAATAATTTATGATATATCAATATACTTCCCTGGGGAAACACCTTCCATTTTCTTAAAAACCCGTGAAAAATAACTCTGATCACTGAAACCCACTTTATGGGCTACTTCCACTATGGGGATACCCTTTTTTAACAATTCCCTGGAGGCTGCAATCCTGACCTTGTTCAGATATTCTGAATAAGATAAGCCTGTTTCTTCTTTGAACAATTTGCTGAAATAGGATACACTCAGGCCTATTTCTTCCGCTACCTCACTGAGACTCATATTGCTTTTATCATAATTCCTCCTGATATAGTTCATGGCTTTATATATAATATCCGAATTTTTTGCCTTTCTGATTATAAAAGTAGATTCAATAAAGCGTTCCAGTATCCTGGATAAATACTCNNTCTTCAACCTGTGTCAATTTATCATAAAGCATGTACTTCAGGCCGAATATTATTTCTAGATCAGCACCTACTTCAATTGCAGCCCGGCTCAGTACTCCCAGCAATTCAATGGTTCTGGCCTTTACAATTGAAAAATCCTTATTACTGAAATAGACATGACCCAGTAATTTGTTCAAGATCCTGGCAGCACCTTCTTTATCAGCAGTCTTGACCATAGAAATGAGTTCTTTTTCCAGCTCTATCGGATAACTTTTTATATCACCATCTCTCTCCTCTATATCCTTTAATTCCTGGATACTTTCTCCCAGAAAACTACTGAAAGAAGCAGTTTGCCTCCTGTCCTCCAGTATTGATAAGTTCTGCACAGTTTCAGCCAGACACATTAATAGTCCGGCCAGATACCTCGTCTTGACAGGATCGGCATAGGGGATTTTCTCCAACAAGTTTTTTATTTCTTCAGTATGTTTCTTCAATACCGGATTTTGTTTGACAATTTCCTCCAGCATAAGCTCATCAAGCCGGTGCAGCATTATCGGGCCGCCAACCAGAAAATACTCCATATGATTATTAATAAATACCGGTACAGACCAGTTTGCCAGTCCATAGGGACAGAAATAGATATAGGCTTCACCGAGTTTTTCTGCCTGCCTGGCAGCATAAAGATATGAGTTAAAACAATCTTCCCTGCTCTTATCAAAATTCCAGATGAAATGACAGAAATCCGGAGTCAGGTCACACACAGTACAGCCTGTATATGTCATATCCTGTACTTTATAATACTGGCAATTTATATCTGTAGTATGACAGTATATTTTTACGATCCTTTCCATTTTCCGTATCTGTTCCTTCATTTACAGCTTCATTCCCTCCACAGTGATACATCCTGATAATATTATAACATGTTTAAAGCCCTGGAAGAAATACTCCAGGGCTTCATTTATTCAAAAAGCTCCAAAAGCCTTCCCTCTATTATCGAAACAATACTTCCTTCAATACTGGTAATTCTCCAGATTCCATCAACCTTTTCCAGGCCGATAATATCCGACATAAGGGCTTCATATCTTTTAAATACCGGCTCTTCATCAGTACTATCACTTTCAATCTCATGGAAAAAGAAATAATAGTCTGCTTTGAAGGTTACAGGCTCATCATTTGTCTGTGAAATCTCAAGATCAGTAATTCCGAAAATGGTAAAATCACTGTCATCGCCCATTCCATAGGCAGTACGCACCCTTTCGATGGCGTATATTTCAGCCACAAGAGTATCAAGCCTTTTCAAATCAAGAGTGGTACATTCTTCAAGCAAAACAGTATTTTTCTCATTTATTGCCTGATAAAAGAATTCCACCACCTGCCCGGGACNNGTTATAAAGGGCTCCCGGCGGTTAAAGATACTGACAAAAGAAACCACTAAAATTAGAGTAATAATCACGAAAATTGTATTTTTATACTTGTACAGAAACCTGTGTAAACCCTTTTTACCTTTAGAAACCCTGATAACCCTGGCTGCCCTTTCCCGGGCTCTTTCTTCTTCTTCTTTATCAGCCTTGACCTTTGACTTTTTCAGATCCTGCAAAAATGTCTTCCAGTCCTTTATTCTTGATTCCGGCTCTTTCTCTAATGCAGACATAATCAGGTCACTCAATTCACCTGCAATCCGGGGGTTTAAATAGGAGGGCTCTATGGGGCTGGTATTTATAATATCATGTACCAGGTCTGATTTACTATAATCAGATTTCTTCTCCATGGTAAAAGGTGTTTCTCCAGTCACAAGATAATACATGATTATGGCTGTTGAATAAATAAGGGCTTGCTGGTTCCAGGAAACGCCTTTAATTATCTCTGGAGCCTGATATACTTCAATGGGTGTTATTCCCGGCAGCTCCTGATATCCAGTTATTTCATTTACTATATCAGGATCCATAATCATTAATTTGCCATCAGGAGTAATCCATAATGAATTNNATGGTAATAAGAGACAGGCATATACCATGCTCCTCAGCTTCCAGAGCCATTTCACCAATTGTAATGATCCAGTCCTTTACTTTTTCCAGGGATACTTCATTCTCCTTAATATATAGATAAAGCGGCCTATAGATTTCAGAACCTTTGCGTAAAAGGCAATATTCACCGTCAATCAGCTCAATTCTTTCAAAATGAATATAAGGCAAACCGGTAAATAAATCTCTGCGTTCAGCAATAAGATTTTCAATTTTCTTTTTTATTTCTACAATTATGGCTGATCTGGGCTTTCTATTGAGAAAAAGCTTTTGTGCAATATAGCTGTCCTGATTCTCATCAATAACCTTATAAAATCCTTTCTCTGAATCTATTATCTGCATCCCTATTCCCCCTTTCAATCCACTACTTCCCGGACAGTCCTATCTGGTATACCTGTCTCTTATACACATCTGACGCTGCCGACG
>LSQX01155996.1_pt2 | contig 10525 bp, 6 predicted proteins | sample 654561 | NCBI WGS metagenome assembly LSQX01 (sample SAMN04489861, study PRJNA283612) | anaerobic digester metagenome | isolation source: 4 biogas reactors fed with cattle manure at either 37C or 55C with and... | place: Denmark: Kongens Lyngby | collected 2014
AAAGTGCGTGACCAGGAAGTCCGGACTAACGCGATCCACCGGCTCCGTCACGCTGGCCGGAATCAGTCTGCCGTCCTCCTTATTCTCCATGTCCATCCACGGCCCGAAGCCCAGGATGGCGGGCTGGCCGGTATTCTGCTTGTCGGTAACCCACAGAATGTGGTCCGTTATGCCCAGGGCCTTGTAGCCCACCAGCGAGCGCCAGACGAAGGTGGTGCCCGCCGAGACGCCGACAGCCTCGATCTTGAGGTACTTGCTCAGCGGGTCGGGAGTCAGGCGAGACAGGTTGTTCCCGTTGTTAGCCACTTCCGCAGCCTTGAAGGGCGGTGAGGGGCTGTAGGTGAGGCGCAGCAGGAAATGGCCCTGAGTGAGGTCCACCCCCTCCATGCCTCCCGCGCCGTAGAGAGGACCCTGGTTAGCCGGATCACCCCGCTGTCCGGCGTTAGTGGGGTCCGGGTAGCGGGCGAAGCCATAGCGCTCATAGTAGGGCGCCGAGGGACCGGGAGGGCCAGGGGGCGTGAGATTCACCAGCGCCGCCCAGCCGTGCCGGACCTCCTCGTCAGTGTAGTAGTCGTCATCAGTGAACTGGATGCCATCGGGCCCGAGCGCGTTGGGGGTGCAGGTGCCGTCGGTGAACCACACCGGGGGCACGGGCCAGGTGGCGGGATCGTTGACGTCGTAGGTGGCCGGGTCGAAGGGCCGGAAGGGCGGACGCCAGTCCGCTCCCTGCGGGCTATTGGTGAGCATCTCGTCAGCATAGCGCAGGCCGGCCTCGGCCAGGGCGGTCGCCCGGATCACATCCGAGTCCCGCGTGCTCTGTTCCTGGTTGTAGCTCACCAGGGCCACGAACAGCACCCCGACCAGAACGACGGCCATCATCATGAGCACGACCAGGAGGAGCGCCTGGCCGCGGCGAGGCGCACGGCCCCGGGGCAGCCCTGGAAGGCGGCTATGGCATCTAGGCCTGGTTGTCGCACACGTCATGCGCACTACACTCACTCACTTCCTGGCAGTACAGGCCTCCGAGCCTGTCCCACGGGAGGGGCGAGACTCTCCTTGGCTGAAGCTACGGAGAGCAAGCGCCCGTCCTACCGTCCGACGTTCCCGACGGTCATGCTGGCCGAGACGGTTATGCGCGCCCCGGTCTTGAAAGGTTGCAGAATCGCCGGGTTGCTACCCAGCGCCTCGTACGGGCTGAACTCCGCGAGCCCCAGCTTGACCTCGTAGTTGTAGTTGGTTGAGTAGCTGGCAACAATCTGATCATCAATCCCCGTGTTGGGGTCGAAGTTGCGGCGCGCGAGATACTGGACACAGAGCTGGAACAGGTCCAGGGAGTTTCGGGTGGGCGCGCCCCAATAGCTGGCCCAGTTAACCCCCACGCCCGGCTCATCGTCAGCTGAACTGAGCGGGTTATTGGGCGGAATCGGAGGCGGGCCTTGAGCCCTGATGCATTCGTACACCTGCAGGGTACTAGGACCGCGCACCAGAGTACCGACGGCATAGGTGGCGCCTGACGCCCAGTACGGCACAAACATGTCTGGGCTGGGCGGCTGATAGCGATTGAAGACCAGCCGTATCTGTCGGTCCATGCTATCCAGCGACTCCACATGGAACTGCGTCGCGCCCAGGCGCTCCGCGTCGCGGATCGTGGTGGCGCTGTAGTTGGTGCGCACAGTCCGGCCACTTCCCGCCACCCGCGAGAGCACCCACACGCGCACACTCTCCGGCACGATGCGGAGGTCGCGTACGTCGGCCAGCGGCGAGCCCGCCTGGTACTTCGGCGATTCCAGTTGGTAGGGGTCCAGCACGTAGCTGTGGGCCGCTCGGGGGTCCCCGTCCACGCGCGAGGCCGGCGTCTCCGGGAGGACCGCGATCGGGAAGCTGCTCAGCGGCCAGAAGCCCACGCCGGGGTCGTTAGCCAGATTGAAGTCCACGGTGTGGCCCAGATAGCCGCCGGGCAAGACCGCGCCGGCCTTGGAGTTCCAGCGCAGGCCCAGGCTGTAATCGCTGCCCGGAGCCAGTCCCAGCAGATTGTTCTCGTTCGGCGAGGGCAGCGAGGCCGCCGGGTCTAGCAGGTCGGTGTCCAGGACCACCTGGCTATAGCTGCTGGTGGCCTGGTCCCAGCGACGGACCACGATATGCGGGCGGACCTCCGAGGAGTTGATCCATTGCCCCGGCGTCCCCGGGTAAGGCAAGGGCCAGACGATGTCGCCCACGGTCTCGGAGCCGTCATTACGGAATCCAAGCCACCCCGCCTTGGCGGCCCAGTAGGCCGAGCCATCCGCTGTCGGCTTGAGCTGCTCATCCTCGATACGCTGGGGCCGGAACTGGATGCTGTCGAAGAGGTAGACCAGCGTCGGCGTCCAGGAGGCATCGGGCTTGACGGGCAGGATATCATCCGCCGGGTTACTGGCGGTCTGGGTATCCACCTGCACCCAGCCGTTGGCGCTGTGGCCGTTGTCGCGGCAAATGGTCTGGGTGACCGGAATATCGGTAGCGAGGCGGGAGGTCACCGTGTTCTCAGCGATCGGGCGGTCAATGACAAACACTGGCGGATTAGGGCCAAGGCCGTCCAAGTCGTACCATGACCCGAAGGTATAGGTGTTCAGATCGTCATCCCAACGGCAGACGCCTTGCTGCCGGTAGAGGCTGAAGCAGTTCTCCGGGTTGGGTTCGCTGGAGATCTGGAAGTACTTGTCCTTTGCCGGATAGGGCGGAGAGCCGCCGCCGGTGGGCCACAGGTGGATGGTGGTAATCGGTGTATGCACGGCGTAACGCACCGCGATCACGTTGCCGTCCGCGTCCCGCGCCGGACGCAAGGGTTTGAGCACCTGCCCGCTGATCGCATCCCGCGCCGGCGGGGTGAAGGTGATGGTCGAGTAGTTGACCAGGTAGGCGCCGGTCTCCGGCAGCCGGATAACCTCCGGCGGGTAGACGTAGATGGCCTCGTTGAGGTCCCTCTGGATCTGATCCAACGCCAGCCGCAGGCGCTGCTGCATGTCCGCCTGCGTCCGCCCGGAGCTAACCAGGCTCAACGAGGTGGTCATGGGCACGAACAGCATGGCAAACAGCACCACCATGATACCCAGGGCCACCAGCAGCTCCAGCAGGGTGAAGGCCGCTCGCGCGACCCCTCGCTGGCGGATCGCCGACAGATGGAAACGCCGTGGAACCAGGAGGGTGTGCTTAGCCACTGGGAGTCACCTCCCAGGCCGCGGGGGGCGGGGGTGGAGTGGCGTTCGTACCCTTCTCAAACAGCGTGCGCGGTTTCATTACGGCGCTGCCGTCCCAGAACAGGGTCAGGTACTGTCCCACGCCGTCCTTGCTGTAAAGGTCGGCATGGAAGGGGCACCAGGCGACCACGGTCCGGTCGCTGGGCCACCAGTTCCGGTCTGCCACCGGCGTCCAGTATTCGTTGCCCTCGATGGTCACCAGTTTCATTGCCCGGGAGAGCTGTCGCCGCTCCTGATAGGTGGTCGGCGCCTCAACCCAGGTGTGGGTCTCGTCTGGATTGGGCGAGCCATCGTCCTGGTTCGGCAGCTTGAAGATCCGGCAGGGCAGATACCGGTAGCGGTTAATCGCGATTGCGGTGTCGTTCCAGCCATCGCCGGAGTCCCGGTCGTTCTGGTAGGTGATCTTCACCTGCTTGGCGGTCGGGGTGTCATCCGCCTCCCGGCCGGTGTAGCTCTGGTAGAAGGTGTCCAGGGTCGCGTCGTCATGCGCGCGGTCCCGCGGGCAATGGAGGAGGTTGCGGTCCTTCAGATAGCCCTCCGCGTACAGCACCATCAACGGGTTGCTGGGGGGTGGGCTACTGGTGGCCGGGTTGCCGGTGGGCACGGCCGCAGGGTCGAGCATCTCGTCATACGGCGTGCTGTTGTCGCTGGTCTCGGCAATCCACACGGGCGGGACTCCCTGGTAATCCACAGAGTAGGCCTTCAGCGCGCGCCCCATCTTCTGCAGATTTCCCAGGCAGAAGGAGGTGCGGTTGTTTTCCATTATCGAGCGCACGGCGGGAAAGGTCATGGCTGCCAAAACCGCCATGACGCCGATAACCACCAGCAGCTCGATCAAGGTAAAGCCTTTGTTCATGATAACTCTGGCCTTCTCGCGTCCTTCACCTAACTTGCCGCCCGTACTGGCGGGATAAGGGTGTCAATATCCGCCTTCTGCAGACGGCCGGACTCGCTGCGCCACCAGGCCCGGACCTTCAGCGAGGCTCCGCGCACCGCCACGACCTCCAGCACGTCCGGGTTATTCAGCGTGACGTAGAAGCCCGTTGCACTATTCACGGTATTAGGAGACACCGGGATGGAGTGCAGCTCGCCCACCACCTGCTGGGGATGGGCAGGGTCATCGCCATAGGTATAGTCCACGCTCACCAGCATGCCGGCGGCAGTGCTTACCGGGTTCCCGCTGGCGTCTGTGCCCGAGAGGAAGTTCAGCGCCGTGAATACCGGCGCCGGCGCCAGACCCATGACGTCCAGTGCGTATATCGGGGCTGGCGGCGGGGTAAGGGTACTGAAGGTAGTCGCGGGCAGGAAGCGCTCCGCCGGCTTGATCAGGGTTAGCATCGCCTGATCCGTCGAGCGGTAGAAGAACCGGAAGTTGTGCCCCAGAGCGGTGCGGGGCACCCGCAGAGTGACCCGACCCGTCTTGTAGTCCACAGTCATCGGCTGGGGGTCAACCGAGAGCATGTTCTCCCAGTACGCCGTGTTGCTGACCTGGTCCACGGCCAGCACGTGGGTCCCCAGGCTGTCGGTGGTCTCCAGCAGTGGCAGGTGCAGGGTCAGCTCCGGCTCAATTCCGGGCGTGGTCAACTGCGTAGTCACCAAAGCATAGTTGGGGTCGGCGTCATCTGTGGCCTGGGTCGCGGAGAGCACCCGGTCCTCCCAGATCTCGCGGACCACGCGCTGGAAGGTCGCATCCTCGGTGTCCAGATCGTAGTCTATCACCAGAGTGCAGCCGGCATCGGCAGGGTTGAAGCGCAGGAGGGCGCCGGTGCTGTCCAGAGCCACGTGTCCACGCGAGATCGTCGCGACGGCGCTGCCCACGCCGAGGAAGGTGAACTGGCTCAGCGCCGTAGCCCAGGCCGAACCCTCCACGATGCTGCTGAACTTGGGCGCCGCTGCCGTCAGGCTGGCGGCCTGTACCTGCGCGCTGGGGTTGGAGCCCGAAGAGAGCGTCAGCCGTTCCCGCTCCACGTAATGGGTTTGGCCCTCTTCATCGCGCCAGGCGTAGCTGATCTCAACCCTGGTGGGGCGCAGGTAAGCCTGCCGGAGAGCAGCACTGGCAAACTCTCCAGTACGGACGGTGCCATCCCGGGCGATAGTGAAGGTCCCGTCGGACAGCGCCGCGGGGCTGCCGGAGTAGTGTTGTGGGGTCGCCAGCAGCGTCAGGACCGTGCTGTCGTAGACCCGGGGCCCCAGGGCCGAGTTGTTGTAGGCGGCGAGGGCGTTGGCCCGCCCCAGCTTGAAAGCGTAGGCGACCTCGGCATGGCCTCCCGCAGTGGCCGGTATCACCCCGCGCTCGCCGACGACGTGGACCAGGTCATCTCGTGCATTCGGGGGATTGTCGGTGGTGGAGTATGAGTCCGGGTCTTCGGGCGAGGCCCACGGCGAGACAGGATTGCCGCTGGCATCGAGGCCATAGACCAGAACGGGCAACCCGGCGGGGTCAGCCGCCAGGCGGTCAGCGAGGCCCTGAGCCAGACGCGTCATCTCGGTCCGCCGGGCCTCGTCCCGAACCACGCGCAGCAGCGAGGGGAAGCCGCGGGCCACGCCCCAGATGCCGACGAGCAGCAGGCTCATCGCCACCAGGACCTCCACCAGCGTCATACCGCTGCGCCGGTTGTCATACTTGGTACGGCAACGTGCGATCATGCCGATAGCTCCCGTCTGGTTTCCTGCCCTCTCCCTAAGAGTTTACCCCGATAACCGAGGGGCGCAAACTTCCCGCTTAGCGCTGGTGCACGAAAGGTGCCACCCCGGTGGCGTCAGCTGCGGACATAGGCGGCACCAGGCGCTTCTCTGTTTGGCCGTTGAGCCGCAGGATCATGTCCATCTGCAGAGAAGCGTTGGAGTAATTTGGCCGGTGGTGCACGCAGTGCGTCACGATAGTGCTATCGGGGGTGTAACGGTTAACTAGATGTGGATAGAATCGCCAGGTTAGGGTCTGGGAGGCGAGCCAGGTAGGGAGCACGTAGTTGGCACCAGTGCTGGGATCCACGTTGCCCGGAGAAGGATAATCCGTAGCCGAGAACAGGTCGTAGCCGTCGCTATCGCCGGTCGCCGGGTCCCACGCATAACCGAAATAATTGTAGGTTAGTTGCGGACGGTCCTCGCCATTGAATTCAGTGGTCTTGAACTCCCACCGTTTATCTTCGTCCTCGTTCTCGCTATCTATCACCCCATTGTACGATGAGTATACTCGGGCCTTGGCCTCCTCTGCATGAGCCTGCGCGAAGCGGTCTTCCGGGCACAGGAGCAGGTTCAGGTCGGTTACATAGTCGGGATAGAGGGCGGAGAAGCCGCCATAGTACCGGGGCTCCCGCGGGGGTGTGCCTGTCGGGTCGCCTGGATCATATGCGGGTGGCGGGGGATACAGACGCTCATCCGCCATGTAGGCCTTGAGGGCCACTCCGAGCTGGTGCAGGTTAGACAGGCAGTTCGTTTCGCGCGCCTTCTGTCGGGTGGCATTGAACACCGGAAACAGGAGGGCCGCCAGGACCACGATGATGGCGATAACTACCATCAATTCGATAAGCGTAAACCCGCTTCGCCGTCGAAAACTCCTCATAGTCTAGCCCCCTGTTGGCTACCGACCCGTCACCCTCCCACAGATACCCACTCGCGGCCCCGCGACGGGGCCCACTAATCTTGCAGATTCACTTATTAGGATACCCGCTCGCGGCAGAAGATAAACCCTTTCGCCGCCCAGCGCCCCCGGCCGCCGGCTTACCCGCCATAGAAGTGCAAAAGCCAGGGCGCGATCACGTCCGGCCACAGTAGCGTGGCCATCCCGGCGACCGCCAGCATGGGGCCGAAGGGTATGGCGTGCTCCCGGCGCTTGAGGCGCAGGGCCATGAGCAGCACCGATATCACCGCACCGCTGACGATGGCCAGCAGGAAGAAGGACAGAAACAGATAGCCCGGCCCAAGCAAGGCACCCATGCCCGCGGCCAGCTTAACATCTCCCAGGCCCAGGGCCGGGCGCCGCAGGACGCGTTCAAACACCCAGCCGATGATCAGGAAGGCGCCCCCTCCCCACAGCATCCCGGTCAGTGAGACAGGCAACGGCATCATATAGCTGCGTCCGCCGAGCTCCTCCGTATAGCCCAGGGTAGCCGTGCCTCCGATGCTGGCCAGACGGTAGAGGTCCACCAGGAGGCCCAGGCCGATCAGCACCACCGGCACCTCATCGGGAATGATCATGTGATCCAGGTCCACGAATAGCGCCACTACCAGTGCCGCGCAGGCCACAAAGACGATCACCGCGTACAGGTTGAGCCCGAAGTTCCAGACCGCCAAGCCCGCCAGCCCCGCGGTGAAGGTCTCCACCAGAGCGTAGCGCGGGCTGAAGCGGCGCCCGCAATGGCGGCAGCGTCCCCGCAGGGCCAGGTAGCTAAGCACCGGCACCAGATCGGGCAGGGTCAGCCGCTGTCCACACGAGAAGCAGTGGGAGCCTGGAAAGATCAGCGACTGGCGCTGAGGCAGCCGGTAGATGACGACGTTGAGGAAGGAGCCTACTACAGCCCCCACCGCGATTACCGCGACCCAATGTAACGCATCCATCGTAAGCACCCGCGACCGGAGCCGCCCCTCACGCGCGTGCGGCGCCAGTTGAGGAACAGCCGGGCCGCAGCACAGAAGCGGCAGCCCCAGCCACTCAGGTGTGGCTGCCGTCCGGGCTGCCGTCCGGGCTTGAGTAGATTATCTGCCGCCTTGCGCCGATGGCTTCCCGCCAGGAGTCGGGAACTCGCGGCCCGGTAGTTCTCGCCTGCCGACTGGTCCGGCGCTCAAACTGCTGCTATCCGGAAAGCTCCTGGATGATGGCGATCAGCGGCATCCATAGAGCAATGAGAATGAACAGGACTACGCCGCCGAGACCGACGATCATGAGCGGTTCAATGGCTGAGGTTAGACTCTCTAGAGCGGCGTCTACCTCGCCCTCATAGAAGATCGCCACCTTCTCCAGCATGGCGTCGAGCTGACCGGTCTCCTCCCCGATGGTGATCATCTGCACCACCATGGGCGGGAACTGCTTGGAGGCAGCCAGGGGGTCGGCGATGGTATCACCCTCGCGGATGGCCGCGCGCGCCGCCAGAATTGCGTCCTGGATCAGCACATTGTCCACGGTCCCCGCGGTAGTCTCCATGGCCTGGAGGATGGGCACCCCGCTGGTAAGCAGGGTGGAAAGCGTGCGCGAGAAACGAGCCATGGAAATCTTATGTGTGAGCGAGCCAAAGATGGGCACCTTCAGCTTGATCATGTCTATGTAGCGCTTGCCGGTCTTGGTCGCCCGCAGGCGGTTGTAGCCCACGACGCTGCCGATCGCGATCAGGATACAGGCCCACCAGTAGTTGATCAGGAAGTTGCTGAAGCCCATCAGCAGGCGAGTAGGGGCCGGGAACTGGTCCTCCGTCATGCCCAGTTCCAGGAACAGGGCGATGAATTTGGGCAAGATGAAGGTGGACAGGAAAATGACGATACCGCCCGCCATGATCATGACGATCACGGGGTAGGTCATGGCGGCTTTCACCTTGCGCCGCAGTTCCATGTCCGCCTCGAGGAAACCGGCCAGCCGGTCCAGGGTTTCGTCGAGCACACCGCCGACCTCGCCGGCGCGCACGAGACCTACCGTCAGGTTGGTGAACACCTTGGGGAACTTGTTCATGGAGCGCGACAGAGTCGCGCCGCCCTGAACTTCCTGCTCAATGTCGCGGATGATCTCTTTGAGGCGCACGCTGGTCGACTGCATCTCCAGAACGTCCAGGCAGCGCACGAGAGACACGCCGGCGTTGATCATCGTGGCGAACTGGCGGCAGAAGATAGAGAGGTCCTTCAGGGCGACCTTGCCACCAAACAGGCGGAAGCCGCCCGTCTTCTGCTTCGCCTTGGCGATGGCCTTCTCTTCCTGCACCGACTTGACCATCAGACCCTTGCCACGCAAGGCCTTGATCAGGGCGTCCTTGTTGTTGGCGTCCTGATTACCCTTGACTTCCTTGCCGGTCTTATCTGTCGCAACATAGGCGAAGGACGCCATGGTGGTGCTCCTGTGCAACTGAATGCTTCAGGCAAACCCGGAGGGATGAAAGGCTGACTTAGCAGCTCTCAACCCGTTCTCTGCCCGATCATATAATATGACAGCATACCCCGGCAGTTCAGCCATCAACCGCCGGAACTCTTCCTCTTACGCATCCCCAGCGAGGAGCTTGTCCAACTCCTGTGGGTTCTGACAACGCGAAATTGCCATTTCGTACGTTACCAGCGACTGCTGAACCAGATCGCGGAGCGCTTGGTCCATCGTCTGCATACCATCATTGGCACCCGTCTGGATCATGGACGTCATCTGGTGAGCCTTGTTTTCGCGGATGAGGTTACGGATGGCGCTGTTGGCGACCATGACCTCGATGGCGGCGACACGGCCCGGCTGTCCGGCGCGGGGCAGAAGCTGCTGAGACAGAACCCCGATGAGGTTGTTGGATAGCTGAACGCGCACCTGCTCCTGCTCTTCTGAAGGGAATACGTCGATCATGCGGTCTACTGACTCAGCCGCGCTGTTCGTGTGCAGCGTGCCCATGACAAGATGGCCCGTCTCAGCGCAGGTAATGGCCAGCTTCATCGTCTCCAGGTCGCGCATCTCACCGACCAGCAGCGCATCCGGGTCTTCACGAAGCGTTGCGCGCAGGGCATTGTTGAAGCTATGGGTGTCCTGACCGAGCTCGCGCTGGTTGATGATGGACTTCTTGTGCGTGTGCAGGTATTCGATCGGGTCCTCGATGGTGATGATATGCTCAGCGCGCTCGAGGTTGATCTGATTGATCATCGAGGCCAGCGTCGTCGACTTTCCAGAACCCGTCGGTCCGGTCACCAGTAGCAGGCCGCGAGGCCGCTTCGCAAGCTTCTCGATCACCGGCGGCAACCCAAGCTGCTGAATCGTCGGGATCTTGGTAGGAATCAGACGCAAGGCCGTGGCAATCGTGCCACGATCCTTGAACACGTTCACGCGAAAGCGAGCCACTTTGCGAAGCTGATAGGAGCAATCAAGCTCCAGATCAGTCTCAAAGCGCTGAATCTGGTCATCGGTGAGTACATCATATATGAGCCGCTGGGATACTTCAGGCGTCACCGGCGTATACCGCATCGCCTTTAGCTCACCGTCAACACGCATGACCGGTGGTAGACCGGTGCACATGTGCAAGTCAGAGGCGTTATTTTCGACGACCGTCTCCAGCAGCTCATCGATGTGCACATCTTCAATCGGGGCACGCTGAATGGCTGCCTTGCGCTGCGGAACAGCGCTGGGA
>LSQX01370007.1_pt1 | contig 10525 bp, 9 predicted proteins | sample 654561 | NCBI WGS metagenome assembly LSQX01 (sample SAMN04489861, study PRJNA283612) | anaerobic digester metagenome | isolation source: 4 biogas reactors fed with cattle manure at either 37C or 55C with and... | place: Denmark: Kongens Lyngby | collected 2014
TCGCAGCACGCCATTTGGGGATGAACTCGTATTGGTATTCGAGACTGCCGGCGAGCATGAAACGGCCACCAACCCTGTCGCCAGTTTCGTCAGTGGGCGACAGCGTCCGGTAGTCATAGCCACGCACGCTCTGGTCACCACCGGCGAAGAAGCGCAGCGATGCCGGCACACTGGCGAATCCGTTGCTGGCGATGCCCCCAGCCTGCAGACGCCCCAGGAACCGATGCCGTTCATGCAACGTATACAGTCCCCGGGCGCCCAGGTGGAGTCGGATGAAATCGATATCCGAAAGCACCCCCGCCTTGGCGCCCTGCAAGTCCATCAGCAGGCTGTAACCTCTGGAGGGGTCCATCGTGTTGTCGCTGACGGTGCGCTGGAAGCCCAGACTCGGAATCAGCAGAGTACTGCGCCCCGAATCCGCACCCAGGGAGTAGCGCTCCTGTTCCAGGCGAAGGCCTATGCTGCGATCCCAGCCGTTGGCCAGACGCCGCTGGAGCAGTGCACCCAGCACCATGCTCTGACTGTCGGTATCGTCGATGTTTTCCCGCTGCCAGCCGGTGAAGAAACGCAGGTGACTGGACTGCGGCGGCGTAAGCGGAATCTGATACCAGCTCGAGATTTTCTGTCGAGGCTCCGACAGCTCCATCTCCGCTCCCCGGCTGTGGCCACGGGAATTGAGCCAATGCTGTGTCCACTCGGCTCTGGCACGGGGGCCCACGTCGGTGGAAAAGCCCCCGCCGAAACCCAGCGAATGGCGTTTGCGGGCGTTCAGGGTGACCTGCACCGGTATCTGCAGATCCTGGGCCTCGCTGGCGGGCGCCGATACCTGCACCGCATCGAAATAGCCGCTGGCCAGCAACTCCCGGTTGAGTTTGGCAATGAGGTCGGCATCGTAGGGCACCCCGGGTTGGAACGGCACCATACGCTGCAACAGGTCTTCGTCGAAGGGGGTGTCGGAAAAGCTGACCGCACCCAGGTGAAAGCGAGGGCCGGTGTCATAGCGCAGGATGATATCTGCCATGCGCTGCTCGACATCGATCAGCATGCGGTTTTCCAGAAAGCGCCCGGAAAAATAACCGTAGCGCAGCGCCTGGTTTTCCAGCAGGGATTTGGTGTCTTCGTAATGGCCGTGATGGAGTTGTGCACCGGGACGCAGGTGGCGACTGCGTGGTAGCCGGAAGAAGTCCTCCTCCGCACCCTCGCCGCTTACCTCCAGGGTCACCTCATCCAGTCGAACCGGCTCCTGCAACGACACATCCAGACGCAGCACCGGTTTGACATCGGTACCTGTCACCCGAGGGCGAACCCGTGCGTGGTAGTACCCCAGGGCCTGCAATGCACTGAGCGCCTGCTCCCGGCTGGCCCGCGCCATGCGCCACATGGCCTGCCGGCTGTCTGCCGAAATGGGGCCGATGTAGGCTTCTATGTTCTGCTTTGCAGCGTCATTGCGCGGCTGTATCACTACTTCCAGCTCCGCCCTGATCCCGGCGGTAAAAAACAGTAGTACCAGCAGTGCAAGTAAACGGGCCATGATTCAATCCGATCAAGGGTGGCAGCAGGTCGATGGTGGCCATGGCCGGGAACACATCAACGACGCTTGCGGGAATGCTACCATGCATAATCTGAAGGGCCGATCCCCTATTTGCCCTTTCCGCGTCTTTTCAATGGGATTTACATGAAAATAGTTTCGTTCAACATCAATGGCTTGCGCGCCAGACCTCATCAGCTGCAGGAGCTGGTCAATCAGCATGCGCCCGCCGTGATCGGGCTGCAGGAAACCAAGGTGGATGATCAGCAGTTTCCCCTCGAGGCGGTGCAGGAGCTGGGCTATCACGTGCATTATCATGGCCAGAAAGCCCATTACGGCGTTGCGTTGCTGACCCGTGATGAACCCCTGTGGGTACGCAAGGGCTTTCCGAATGACGGCGAGGACGCACAGTGCCGGATGATCAGCGCCGCCCTGCCCTGTGCCGATGGCCAGCCACTGATCGTGTTCAATGGATATTTCCCCCAGGGCGAGAGCCGGGACCACCCGATCAAGTTCCCCGCCAAGACCCGATTCTATGCAGACCTGCAGGCCCATTTGGAGCAGAATTTCGATCCCGCCCAGCGCATCGTGGTAATGGGTGATCTGAACATCTCGCCAGAGGACTGCGACATCGGCATCGGTGAGGCCAATGCCAAACGCTGGTTGCGTACTGGAAAGTGCAGCTTTCTGCCGGAGGAACGGGAGTGGCTGCAAAGACTCAAGGACTGGGGGCTGGTGGATACCTTCCGGCATAAGAATCCCACAGTGAATGATCGTTTCAGCTGGTTCGACTACCGCAGTCGCGGGTTCGAGGATGACCCCAAGCGCGGACTGCGGATCGACCTGGTCATGGCCAGCAAGGGGCTTATCGAACACTGCATCGACACTGGCATCGACTACGGGATCCGGAGCATGGAAAAGCCCTCGGATCACGCCCCGGTCTGGGCCAGGTTCAGCCTCTGACCCCGGAGCCTGACGCCGCTTGCGGGCGTCAGGCTCCCGTGGCCCTGGTCAGGCCATTTCCTCCTCCGGTACGTCCAGAACCAGCTCCCCATCGCGCAGGGTAACGTGCACCGTGCCGCCGTGATCGGCCAGATCGCCGAACAGGATCTGCTCCGCAAGCGGACGCTTGATCTTGTCCTGGATCAGCCGCGCCATCGGCCGAGCCCCCATCAGCGGGTCGTAACCGTGTTCGACCAGCCAGTTGCGTGCTGCATCGTCCACATCCAGCAGTACATGCTTGTCTTCCAGCTGGGCCTGCAGCTCGGTGAGGAACTTGTCCACCACCGACTTGACGCTGTCGTGGGTCAGGCGGCCGAACTGGATGATGGCATCCAGACGGTTGCGGAATTCCGGAGTAAAGGTTTTCTTGATCACTTCCATGGCATCAGTACTGTGGTCCTGGGTGGTGAACCCGATGGACGCACGGGCCATGGATTCCGCCCCGGCGTTGGTCGTGAGCACTATGATCGCGTTGCGGAAATCCGCCTTGCGCCCGTTGTTGTCGGTCAGGGTGCCATGGTCCATCACCTGCAGCAGCAGGTTGAAGACCTCAGGGTGCGCCTTTTCGATCTCGTCAAGCAGCAGCACGCAATGGGGCGTCTTGTTCAGCGCCTCGGTCAACAGGCCGCCCTGATCGAAGCCCACGTATCCCGGCGGTGCGCCGATGAGGCGTGACACCGTATGGCGCTCCATGTATTCGGACATGTCAAAACGCACCAGCTCCACGCCCAGGCTCTTGGCCAGCTGCCGGGTGACCTCGGTCTTGCCTACCCCGGTGGGACCGGCGAACAGGAAGGAGCCGACCGGCTTGTCCGGCGACTTCAGACCGGCACGGGACAGCTTGATCGCCGTACTCAGGGCCTCGATGGCCTGGTCCTGGCCGAAGACGACCAGTTTCAGATCCCGCTCCAGATTTTTCAGCAACTGCTTGTCGCTGGTCGACACATGCTTGGGCGGAATCCGCGCGATCTTGGCCACTATGGCCTCCACCTCGGCGACATCAATGCGCTCGGGGCGGTCTTCCGCCGGTCGCAGGCGCTGATAGGCGCCGGCTTCGTCGATCACATCTATGGCCTTGTCCGGCATGTGCCGGTCATTGATGTAGCGGTCGGCCAGCTCCGCCGCCGCTTTCAGCGACTCGTCGGTGTAGCGGATACCATGGTGTTCTTCGAAGCGGCTGCGAAGCCCCTTGAGGATCTGGATGGTGTCGCTGACCGAGGGCTCGACCACATCCACCTTCTGGAAGCGGCGTGCCAGTGCACGATCCTTCTCGAAAATGCCGCGGAACTCCTGAAAGGTGGTGGACCCTATGCAGCGGATCTCACCCGAGGACAGCAGCGGCTTGAGCAGGTTGGACGCATCCATGACACCGCCGGAAGCCGCGCCGGCGCCAATGATGGTATGGATTTCGTCGATGAACAGGATCGCCTGCGGACGCTTCTTCAGCGCCTTGAGCAGCGCCTTGAAGCGCTTCTCGAAGTCCCCGCGGTACTTGGTACCGGCCAGCAGTGCGCCGAGATCCAGCGAGTACACCACGGCCTGGGTCAGTACGTCGGGTACCTCGCCATCCACGATACGCTTGGCCAGACCTTCGGCAATGGCTGTCTTGCCGACACCAGCCTCACCCACCAGCAGCGGGTTGTTCTTGCGCCGGCGCACCAGGATCTGCGCCACCCGTTCGACTTCGTCGGCGCGCCCTACCAGAGGGTCGATGCGGCCGAGACGCGCCTGCTCGTTGAGGTTGGTGGCATAGGCGTCCAGCGGATTGCTGGAGCTGACGGCTTCGCCGGCCTCCTCGTCAAGATTCTCGGAATCCATCTGCACACTTTCGCTGTCATCCGCCACCTTGGAAATACCGTGGGAGATGAAATTGACCACGTCGATACGGGCGATGTGCTGCTGCTTGAGGAAGAAGACCGCCTGGCTTTCCTGCTCACTGAAAATGGCCGCGAGTACGTTGGCGCCGTTGACTTCGCTCTTGCCGGAGCTCTGCACATGGAACACCGCTCGCTGCAGCACCCGCTGGAAGCCGAGTGTCGGCTGGGTTTCACGTTCGCTGTCCTGGCTCGGGATCAGGGGCGTTGTCGAATCGATGAATTCGGACAGCTCACGGCGCAGGCGTTCCAGATCAGCACCGCAGGCGCGCAGGACCGCCACGGCTGCCTGATTGTCCAGCAATGCAAGCAACAGGTGCTCGACGGTCATGAACTCATGCCGTTTGCTGCGAGCCTCCTTGAACGCCAGGTTCAGGGTAATCTCAAGGTCTCTGTTAAGCATATGCGCCCCCATCATCAAGCGACATTGTTCGTCTAGGCTTCCCGTTCAATCTGACACATAAGCGGGTGCTGACATTCCCGGGCGTATTCATTCACTTGAGCCGCCTTGGTTTCCGCCACATCCTTGGAGTACACACCACAGACTGCTTTACCTTCAGTATGGACCTGAAGCATCACTCGTGTAGCCGATTCGCGGTCCAGAGAGAAAAAAACTTCGAGTACCTCCACCACGAAATCCATCGGTGTGTAATCGTCATTCAGCATGACCACCTGATAGCGTGGCGGCGGCTTGAGTTCGGGCTTTCCGGTCTGGACAGCCAGATCACCCTGGTCCTCATGCTCCGGTTGACCCGGCATCTGCATAAAGGTTAGTTGAATTTCCATCGTTGCATAGATCTTGTGTGTCGGTTTGAGGCCATGAAAACCCCACCGTTGCGCTCTGCGCGGCAGGTTCATGAGTGAAGTATGCATCAGGCTACAGGCAAAATGTGCGCTGGTACACAGCTTGCCAGCACCCAACTTGACTTAAAATGATCCACTGTTAAAAAGTGTAACAGGCGTGCCCTGTATACGCTTAAGTGTATCGGGCGTTGGTTATGTTTGGGGACAGCAGAGGAATGCAGCATGGAGATCGGCAAGGTCAAATGGTTCAATAATGCCAAGGGGTATGGCTTCGTCGTCGCGGAAGGACGTAACGAAGACCTCTTCGCCCATTATTCTGCCATCCAGATGGATGGATATCGCACGCTCAAGGCCGGACAGCCTGTGCAGTTCGAGATCATTCAGGGCCCCAAGGGTCTGCATGCCGTCAACATCCAGGCGCTGGGTGAGCCGGTACGCAAATCGGAAGCCCCCGCCAGCGATCTGGCAACTGCCGAGTAACCTCAACCGCCCGCTCCTCCTGCTGTAACGGGCACTCCAGATACACACAAGCCGGCAAATGCCGGCTTGTGTCGTTCTGCAGTCGGTAAGGCAGATGCTTACATTGCAGCAATCACATCGTCACCGAACTCGGAGCACTTGCGCAGCTTGGCACCGTCCATCAGGCGCTCGAAGTCGTAGGTAACGGTCTTGTTGGCAATGGCGCCTTCCACACCCTTGATGATCAGGTCGGCGGCTTCCACCCAACCCATGTGACGCAGCATCATCTCGGCGGACAGAATCAGGGAACCGGGGTTCACCTTGTCCTGACCGGCGTACTTGGGTGCGGTACCGTGGGTGGCTTCGAACATGGCAACCGAGTCGGACAGGTTGGCACCGGGAGCGATACCGATACCGCCTACTTCGGCAGCCAGGGCGTCGGACAGGTAGTCACCATTGAGGTTCAGGGTGGCGATCACATCGTACTCGGCCGGACGCAGCAGGATCTGCTGCAGCATGGCGTCAGCAATGGCGTCCTTGACAATGATGTTCTTGCCGGTGTTGGGATTCTTGAACTGCATCCACGGGCCGCCGTCCAGCAGCTCGGCACCGAACTCGTCGCGAGCCACTTCGTAGCCCCACTCCTTGAAGGCACCTTCGGTGAACTTCATGATGTTGCCCTTGTGCACGATGGTCACGGAGCTGCGGTCGTTGTCTACCGCATACTGCAGTGCCTTGCGCATCAGGCGCTTGGTGCCCTGCTCGGATACCGGCTTGATGCCGATACCGCAACCTTCGGTAAAGCGGATCTTGGTGACGCCCATTTCCTCGGTCAGGAACTTGATCACCTTCTCGGCTTCAGGGGAGCCTGCCTTCCACTCGACACCGGCGTAGATGTCTTCGGAGTTCTCGCGGAAGATGACCATGTCCACGTCGCCGGGGTTCTTCACAGGGCTGGGGACGCCGGTGAACCAGCGGACCGGACGCTGACAGACATAGAGGTCCAGCTGTTGACGCAGCGCCACGTTCAGCGAACGGATACCGCCGCCCACCGGCGTGGTCAGGGGGCCCTTGATGGAGACAACGTAGTCCTTCACAGCTTCCAGGGTTTCTTCCGGGAGCCAGGTGTCCTGATCGTAAACCTGAGTGGCTTTCTCGCCGGCGTAGACTTCCATCCAGGAAATCTTGCGCTTGCCACCGTAGGACTTCTCAACGGCAGCGTCGACGACTTTCATCATGACGGGAGAAATATCGACACCGATACCATCACCTTCGATGAAGGGAATGATCGGGTTGTCAGGAACGTTCAGGGAAAGGTCGGCATTAACGGTAATTTTGTCGCCGCTGGCCGGCACCTGGATCTTTTGGTATCCCATTTGTGACTCCGTTGTCGTTGTCAATGAAGAACCCGGAGGCTTGTTCCGGGTCGTAAGAATACGGCACTGGTGGGGCCGTATTGTTGTAGTTTTCCTACATAAAGTCACGCACTTTATAGTGGCGACCTCGATAATACGTCTGTTTCAGGGAATTGGCCATGGCGCGAACTCAAAGAATGTAGTGCGACTACATTTCTCGCTACAAGCGCCGCATACAGCATCTTGGCTGGTTTTCTCGGCAAATCCAATAGGCATATAGATGATGCCGGAAGATTTCACCACTGACGCTGTTTGCGTTACCCTATCGCCCTTAATCGGGAGTCATGCATGCGTTTTCTACCCCACGTTACCGTTGCCACCATTGTAGAGCGGCAAGGACGGTTCCTCATGGTTGAGGAGATCAGCGGCAATTCAGTGGTTTTCAACCAGCCCGCCGGGCACCTGGAGGCAGACGAAAGTCTAATGCAGGCTGCTCTGCGCGAAACCCTTGAAGAGACCGCCTGGACCGTCGAACTCACCGGCGTTACCGGCATCTATCTGTTCCGGGGCGCCAATGGCGAAACCTATCAGCGCACCTGTTTCTCGGCCGACGCCCTGGAGCATCGGCCCGAACTGTCGCTGGATGACGGTATTCTCGCAGCCCACTGGCTGACCCTCGAGGAAATCCGCGCCCGCGAATCACGACTGCGCAGCCCCCTGGTGCTGCAGTGCATACTGGACTACCTGAACCGGCCGCGTTACCCACTGGATCTGATCCGCTGACATGAATACACAAGCCAAGCCCCCCGCTGATACCCGGGTCATCGTCGGCATGTCCGGCGGTGTCGACTCCTCCGTTTCCGCTGCCCTGCTGCTGGAGCAGGGATATCAGGTGGAGGGGTTGTTCATGAAGAACTGGGACGAGGATGACGGCACCGAATACTGCACCGCCAAGGAAGACCTGGCCGATGCCCAGGCAGTGAGCGACAAGCTGGGTATCAAGCTGCATACCGCCAACTTCGCTGCGGAATACTGGGACAACGTGTTCGAGCATTTCCTGGAGGAGTACCAGGCCGGACGCACGCCCAACCCGGATATCCTGTGCAACCGGGAAATCAAGTTCAAGGCCTTCCTCGAGTACGCCCTGTCGCTGGGCGCCGATCTCATCGCGACCGGCCACTATGCCCGCCGTGCGGATCGCGATGGTCAGTCGCTGCTGCTGCGCGGGGTCGATACCAACAAGGACCAGAGCTACTTCCTGCACGCCGTGGGCGGGGAGCAACTTGCACGCACCCTGTTTCCTGTGGGCGAGCTGGAAAAACCCGAGGTGCGGCGCATCGCGGAAAAGTACGAGCTGGCGACCGCACGCAAGAAGGATTCGACCGGCATCTGCTTCATCGGGGAGCGTCGCTTCAGCGACTTTCTCAAACGCTATCTGCCCGCCCAGCCCGGCGAGATCCAGACCACCGACGGCAAGGTCATCGGCCGCCATCACGGCCTGATGTACCACACCATAGGTCAGCGTCAGGGGCTGGGCATCGGCGGGCTGCAGGGGGCCAGCGATGACCCCTGGTATGTGCTGCGCAAGGATCTGGACCGCAACGTACTGGTGGTCGGCCAGGGTAATGATCACCCCTGGCTGTTTTCCAGCGCACTCGAGTGCTCGCTCATCTATTGGGTCAACCCCATGGACATACAGGAGCCCCTGCGCCTCACAGCCAAGGTCCGCTATCGCCAGCCGGACCAGGACTGCACACTGGAACCGGTCGAAGGCGGCTGGCTGATTCGCTTCGATGAGCCTCAGCGAGCGGTGACACCGGGCCAATCCATCGTCTTCTATCAGGGCGAGGTGTGCCTCGGCGGTGGCGTCATCGAGACCGCCATTCCGGCATTCAGCGAGGCCCAGGCATGACCGGGTACGAAGAGCAGGCACTGGCTCTTGGCGGCATCTTCGAGGCCGCCATCCAGGTAGACAAGCTGGCCCGCAGTGGCCAGTACGCAGAGGGGCCCGCGGCCTGCCTGGTGCAGAGCATTCTGGAGCGTTCCCCTGCCACTACGCTGGATGTNNTATGGTGGCTCCCACCATCAGATCCGTGGCGGCCTGCAGGCCCTGGAAGCCATGCTCGAGCGCGATACCGCTGCCCTGCAACGCGATGCCCTGCGTTACGCCATGAACCTGATCGCACTGGAACGCCAGCTGGATAAGCGTCCCGACATGCTGGAGGTGTTGGGGCGGCGTCTGCAGCAGGTGGAAAATCAGGTAAGCCATTTCGGCCTGCTGCACGATAACGTGATGGCCGCGCTGGGCGGTGCCTATCAGGATACCCTGAGCACCCTGCGCCTGCGTATTCAGGTGCATGGCGACATGCGCCACCTCCAGCAGCCGGACATCGCCAACCGCATTCGGGCCCTGTTGCTGGCCGGGATTCGCTCGGCCCGCCTGTGGCGACAGCTGGGCGGTCACCGCTGGCAGCTGCTGCTGTCACGCCGCAAGCTGCTGGAGGCGGTCAGAACGATTCTCAACGGCTGAAGGAATAGCGCGGATGATGTATAATTTGCGCCTTTCTGCCAGCCCTATAGATGAGATTCCCCATGCAACTGTCCTCCCTGACTGCCGTATCTCCCGTTGATGGCCGTTACGGCAGCAAGACTGCCTCCCTGCGCAGTATCTTCAGTGAATATGGTCTGCTCCGCTTCCGCGTACAGGTTGAGGTGCGTTGGCTGCAGTGTCTGGCTACCCATCCGGGCATCCCCGAGATCAAGCCTTTCTCCGCCGAGGCCAATGCCCTGCTCAACAGTCTGGTAGACAACTTCCAGCTGAGCCATGCCGAGCGCATCAAGGAAATCGAACGCACCACCAACCATGACGTCAAAGCGGTGGAGTATCTGCTGAAGGAAGAGGCCAAGGCCCTGCCCGAACTGGATGCCGTCGCCGAGTTCATCCACTTCGCCTGCACCTCCGAGGACATCAACAACCTGTCCCATGCCCTCATGCTGCGCGCCGGGCGTGACGAAGTGGTACTGCCAATGATGCGCCGGATTGCCGACGAGATCCGCAATCTGGCCGTACAGTTTGCTGATATTCCCATGCTGTCCCGTACCCACGGCCAACCGGCTTCCCCGACCACACTGGGCAAGGAGATGGCCAACGTGGTGTATCGACTGGAGCGTCAGATCGCCCAGATCGAGGCAGTACCGCTGCTGGGCAAGATCAATGGTGCCGTCGGTAACTACAACGCCCACCTGTCCGCCTACCCTCAGGTGGACTGGGAGGCCAATGCCCGCAGCTTCATCGAGGACACACTGGGGCTGACCTTCAACCCCTACACCACCCAGATCGAGCCGCATGATTACATCGCCGAGCTCTTCGACGCGGTGGCGCGCTTCAACACCATCCTCATTGATTTCGACCGGGATGTCTGGGGTTACATCTCCCTGGGCTACTTCAAGCAGAAGACCGTGGCTGGCGAGATCGGCTCCTCCACCATGCCGCACAAGGTCAA
>LSQX01131766.1_pt1 | contig 10524 bp, 7 predicted proteins | sample 654561 | NCBI WGS metagenome assembly LSQX01 (sample SAMN04489861, study PRJNA283612) | anaerobic digester metagenome | isolation source: 4 biogas reactors fed with cattle manure at either 37C or 55C with and... | place: Denmark: Kongens Lyngby | collected 2014
TCACCAACAACGAACCGATGAAAACCCGGTTTCATGTGACTGATAAAGAGAAGGTGGAACTTCAGTGCCACTATTGCGAAATAAAAATTAAAAAAGAAGAAGTCGTTCTACTGTAGTCCTGCAGCTATGCGACAGTTATTCAGTTATTATTGTTGTTATTATGCCCGTCAATTTACCAGATAAGTTACCAGCAATAGAGATATTAAAAAGGGAGCATATCTTTGTGATGGATGACCTGCGTGCATCTACGCAAGACATTCGACCTTTAAAAATATTGATTCTCAATCTAATGCCTATTAAAATAACGACGGAGACAGACCTGATACGGCTGCTGTCCAACTCTCCACTTCAGATTGAGATTGAATTTCTGGGACTCTCCACACATACACCCAAGAATACACCTATTGAGCATCTGATGTCGTTTTACACCGGATTCTCCAACATAAAAAATGCCTATTACGACGGGATGATCATTACCGGAGCACCAGTAGAGATGCTCCCCTTTCATGAGGTGAACTACTGGGATGAGTTCACTCAGATCTTAGACTGGGCACGGACACACGTCACCTCTACCTTCTACATCTGCTGGGGGGCTCAGGCGGCATTGCACCATTTTTACGGCATTCATAAATATCCACTGGGCAGCAAACTTTTTGGTGTTTTCAAGCACAAGGTAAACGACATCTCTTTCCCCTTGTTTCGCGGCTTCGACGATGAATTCTACGCTCCCCACAGCAGACATACCACGATTCTCTCCGAAGAGATCAACCGGCATCCTGCGCTGACCATTCTCTCGGAATCGGATGAGGCGGGTGTATATATTATCACTTCACGGGGTGGAAGGGAGTTCTACGTGACCGGTCACTCCGAATACTCCCCAGACACCCTGCATAAGGAATATCTACGCGACCGGGAGAAGGGAATGAATTCTGTGGCGTTGCCTGCCAACTACTACAGAGATAACGATCCGGCACAACCTCCATTGGTACAATGGCGATCCCACGCCAATCTCCTTTACATAAACTGGTTGAACTATTTCGTATATCAGGCTACTCCTTTTAACATAGCTGATATAGCGCAATTGCAAGAATTGTAAGAAGAGATATCTTACCGCTCCTTAGCGTTAGTGCTCATTCCATTCTTGCGGCAAACTTCAAGCAGGCAGGCTTACTGAGATTTATATCCTGATGAGTGTCCGTCAATAGTCCCGTCTCCCTATCGATACGGAATATCTGTATCTTATTATCGTCCCGACCCGCAACCAGAAGAAACTTTCCGTTAGGTGTAATCACAAAATTACGTGGATGGGTTGCCGTGAGTTGATAACCTACCCTTGTAAGTGTCCCATCATCCGGATCAATGGAAAAGATAGCGATTCCGTCAGCCTGCAACCGATTCGAAGCATAGAGGAAACGTCCGTCGGGGGATACATGGATATCGGCACTACCCCTGGCGCCCGTGGTGTCGGCAGCAATTATCTGTTTTTGGGTCAACTGGCCGAAAGCATAATCAAACACAATCACCTCTCCCGACAACTCTCCCAACAGGTAGAGGTACCTCCCCCCATCGGGATGGAAATCGAAATGACGTGGTCCGGTACCGGCAGGCATCACAAATTCTTTCAGGCTGTTATCCAGCAAACCGGGTTGCCCCTCAAAGGGAGTATCGTTCACATCGAGCCGGTAGAGCTTATCGCTCCCCAGATCGGCCGCAAAAAGATATTGCCCATCGGGAGAATATTGCACACTATGGAGATGCGCCTTTTTTTGCCGGAGAGAATCGGGACCCGATCCTTTGAAAGAGATCATCGACACGGCGGAGGTGAATGAGCCATTCTCTTTTACCTGAAACGAAGTAATGGTTCCACCCCCATAATTTGCAGTATGCAGATTCCGCCCTTTACGGTCTATAGTGATGTAACAGGGCCCATCACTGTTTACCGGAGATTCGTTCAACAGTTCTATCTTTCCACTCCGCTTGTCCAATGCGAAAGCACTTACCATACTACCCGACTCATTATTCTCACTCACCGAATAAATAAAACGCTCATCGGGGCTAAGAGTGAGATAGGACGGATTCTCGACCTCCGCCATGCTGATCGAGTCGGAATTCCCCCTGTCGGTATCAAATCGATATAAATATATTCCTTTGCTACCCTCTGCGGAAGTGTAGGTTCCTACCAAGAGAAACAAATCTCCACCCATAGTTTCCATTGCCGGAAGCACCTCTTCCGAGGAATCACTGTCATTCGCTTTTCCGGAACGGTTTCCCATGCATGAAACCATCAACAGCGCCACCATAGCTGCCATCGCTATTTTTTTAATCATCTCTATTGTATCCTTTATCATTTTCACAAACAGCTCATTTTTCCAAATCATCACTATTTTCCACTCTCACATGCGCAAAGCACATTGCACGAAAGTAAGCTTTTTTTTCGGAAACAATTTCTCTTTTTGAGAAAAAGTTTGCGAATGTGAGTTGGACTCCGTATTTTTGCACTGTTTTAAAAAAAATCCGCTTGTTAAACATAAATAAATCATGTTGTCCGAAATATTGTCCATCACCGGCCGTCCCGGTCTGTATAAACTTGTCTCCACCAATAAGAATATGAACATCGTTGAATCGCTTTCCGATGGGAAACGTATTCCTATATATGCACAGGAAAAGGTGGTGGCCTTGAGCGATGTATCCATATATACCCAAAATGGAGATACTCCGTTACGGGAAGTATTGAAAAAGATCAAGGAGAAAGAGGGGGAACAGCGGGTTTCCCTGAGCTCAAGATCTTCGTCTAAAGAGTTGTTCGCTTATTTGGGTGAGGTATTGCCCGATTACAGCCGTGACAGCGTCTATGCCGGCGATATAAAAAAAATAATATCCTGGTATAACATTCTTACAGAGCATAATATCAACTTGGAAGAGGAGGATAAAACAGAGGAGAAGCTCTCTGATAAACCTGAAACCGAAGAAAGGGGAGAATAATTCTCTATAATGAATATAAAAGATATCTTAACCCGTGCGGGAGCCGGCACCATCTACATCCTGGTCATACTCTTGGGTCTGCTGGGAGGTCGGTTCTCCTTTCTTGTCGTTTTCGGAGCCATACTGGGTTCGGCACTGTTTGAGTTTTACCGCATGGTGGAGAAAGACACTTCCCACGACATCAGTAAAATATTCAATATTCTGATGGGAGTGATCATCTTTGTATCGGTCTTCCTCTATCTGGAAGGTATCCATACCTATCTCCTACCCGTCTTTATCCTCGCCTATTTCCTCATACTGATTGCCTCGGCCATTTTTCTGAGCAGGCAGGACGCCCTTCACGGCATCATCTACTCAGTATTCGGGCAGGTCTATATCACCATGCCGTTGAGTCTGCTCATGTTTATCTCCTATTCACCCGACATGGCAGTCAGCAAGTATAATTGGGCTCCGGTACTGGCGCTTTTTGTTTTCCTTTGGGTGAATGACACGGCTGCCTATTTCATAGGATCGCTGATCGGCAAGCACAAGTTGATTGAACATATCTCTCCCAAAAAATCGATAGAGGGGTTTATTGCAGGCATCGTTTTCACTATCCTCGCCTCCCTGATATTCGACAGGCTTTATCCCGGTTTTTCCACTATTTTCTGGATGGGGCTGGCTGTAGTAATTGTCCTGTTCGGCACATTGGGTGACCTGTTCGAATCACTTATCAAGCGTACTTGCAACGTAAAAGATGCCGGCACTCTCATTCCCGGTCATGGCGGCATACTCGACCGGATCGACAGCCTCCTTGTGGCGGTCCCTGCCGTTTATCTCTACCTGATCCTGTTCCATTCTTTTTGAGCAAAATTTCATCTTTTCAAAAAGAGACAAAAGAGGCTGTATAATTAAAATAATCCCGGATTATTACATCGCTCCTTTCTCCCGGAGGCGCTGCTGCCATTTCCAGGCCGAAGCCATGGTCTCTTCAATAGTTTCTTCCGCTTTCCAGCCCAACACATTATTGGCTTTATCGGGTTGCGCCCATATCTGCTCAATATCGCCTTCCCTCCGTCCGACAATCTTGTAGTTCAAAGGTTTTCCCGATACTTTCTCGAACACCTTGATCAACTCCAGCACCGAAAGGCCGATTCCCGTTCCCAGGTTGAATATCTCCACCTTCTCGTCCGACTTCTTTTCGAGCATCCGCTCAATGGCGATTACATGTGCTTTAGCGAGGTCCACCACATTGATAAAATCGCGGATGCAGGAGCCGTCGGGTGTATCATAGTCATCACCGAAGACACTTAACTGCTGGCGAATGCCGATTCCCGTCTGGGTGATATAAGGCACCAGGTTTTGTGGCACACCTAAAGGCAACTCCCCGATCTCGGCCGACGGGTGGGCGCCGATCGGATTAAAATAACGAAGGATAATACTCTTGATGGGAGCACCCGAATGCACAAAATCGCGGATGATCTCTTCGTTGATCTGTTTGGTATTTCCGTAAGGTGACGTGGCCGGCTTGACAGGTGCGTTCTCATCGATCGGATTTCTGTCGGGTTCTCCGTACACAGTACAGGAAGAAGAGAAGACAATCCCTTTCACGTTATATTGTGGCATCAGTTCCAACAGGTTCACCAATGATACGAGGTTGTTGCGATAATAGATCAACGGTTTTTCCACCGATTCGCCTACCGCCTTGCTGGCTGCGAAGTGGATGATACCGTCGAAAGGATATTTCTTGAATAGGGCTTTCATTGCCTCAAAATCGGTACAATCGAGTTTATCGAAAAGAGGCCTTTTTCCGGTAATGCGGGTGATACCTTCCAACACATCGGCATTAGAATTAGACAAGTTATCAATAATCACCACTTCGTACCCCGCCTGTTGCAATTCGACTACGGTATGGGAACCAATATATCCAGTTCCTCCTGTTACAAGTATTCTTTTTGGCATAATATTTTTATTTTCAATTCAAAATTTCCAAGTCTTAATCTCATTCAGCTTTCCATCAACCTCACTCAACCTTTCCACCCTTTTTCACTTTTAATTTTTCAACAACTCTTCCACTGCACGTTTCAATTGGAGATCATCTTCACTAAGGAGTGATTCCGGCGTATTATAAACCTCCACATCGGGTTCCAGCTGATTGTTCTCCATCACAGTGCCTCTCATATCCACTACGGTCACCTGTGGAATACCGAACACTAACGACGGATCGATCTGCGTCTCCCACCAGACGGCGGTCATGGTTCCCGGCACGGGGGCACCCACCAGTTTCCCGATCCCCAGCTCTTTATATAACCATGGGAATCCATGCGCATTGGAGTAGTTACCCTCTCCCATCAATACGATGGAGGGCTTGTTCCATTTATTGAAAGGATCGCTACCGATATACTCTCCACGGGGTATAAACCGTTGGTATTCCTTTCCGCTCAAGAGCGTTGCCAAGTCGTCGTGCAACCAGCCTCCCCCGTTAAAGCGGGTATCGATCACTACCGCCTCCTTATTGCGGTATTTTCCAAGCAGATTCTGGTAAACGTCCCTGAAGCTGCTGCTATTCATGCCACGGATATGGATATAACCGATGCGCCCACCGGAATATTTCTCGGTCAGCTCTTCCCGTTGTTCCACCCAGCGGTTATACAACAATTCACTTTCCTCCCCGTAAGTAATGGGTTTGACGATCTCCTCGAACCGCTCTCCTTTGCCAGGGGTATAAGCAGTGATGACGACATGCTTACCGCCCTTTCCGTCGAGCAGATGCCACCAGCTCTTTCCTGCTTCCACCGGCTCGCCGTCGATCTTCTCTATCACTACCCCCTCCTTCAATTTCGAATTCGCCTTAATAAGGGGGCTCCCCTTCATAATCTCCTTGATCTTCAAGCCATCCCCTTTATGGGTATCATCCCAAAAAACGCCCAGCGTGGCTGTCTGCCAATTGCTGCCGGGAGCTGAGTAACGCGCTCCGGTGTGCGAAGCATTCAGTTCACCCAACATCTCCGACAACATCTCCGCAAAATCGAAATTATTGTCGATATGTGACAAGAACCTGCGGTATGTTTCGCCATACATCTTCCAATCCACACCATGTAGCTCTTTGTCATAGAACTTATCCTTCACCTGCATCCATGCATGATCGAAGATATAGGCCCTTTCCGCCGCACCACGATAATTAAATGGAGCCGAGAACGACACATCGGTCACTTTTCCGTTCTCTATCTTTTTTATTCTTCCTTGCGATACCAGGTAGAGGTTCTTCTCCTCTTTGTCGGGAAGCAGTAGGCCATAGCCTACATCTTTACTGAGCAGCTTGGTTGTATTTTCGAGGAAGTCCTGCTCCCACAGGTCGACTCCCCTCTCGAAGCTGGCCAGGTAATAGAGCTTGGAGCCATCCTTATTGAGGTATGCATCCGATAAGCTGGAAGAGTGACGGGTCAGGCGCACCACCCTATGACGGCGGTTATCGAGATCGAAAACGAGCGGCGTCACGCTCTTGGTTGAATCCTTATCCGCATTCGTCTTCTCCTTTGCATCCTTGTCTCCTTTTTTCCCTTTGCTTTCAGGTTTTTTATCTCCCTCTTTCGCCTCCTTCTCCATCTCTTTCTTCAGTGCCCGCTCCTCCTTATTCATCCGGAAATCATCATAAGCATCGGGAGTGAGGAACATCAGATAGGCATCGCGATATGCTCCCCAACTGCCGTGGCTACGATATCCCGCCCGATCGGAGAAAAATAGGATGGCCTTGCCTCCCAACACCCATTTGGCATGCACATCGCTATAACCGCTAAGCGTGAGGTTGGTCGTCTCACCGCTTCCATCGGCATTGATCAGCGCCACATCCTTGTTATTCCAACCACCCATATCGATATAATCCGAAAGGATCCATTTGCTGTCGGGCGACCACTGGAACCACTGGTCACCATCGCTGTAGGAATAGTTGTATTGGGCATCCATCACCTTCCGCCTCTTTTTGCTCTCCAGATTGAGCACATAGATTGCGGAACGATCTTCGAGATAAGCGATCTCTTTCCCGTCGGGGGAAAACAGCGGCTGGAAGGAAGGTATGTCGGTATCGGTCAGCTTTGTCTCTTTCAATTCACGGGCATAGCAGAAATATTTATCTTCTTTCCGCACCAGTTCGGTCCGGTAGATATTCCATCTATTGTCACGTTCCGCCGAATAGACAAGCGCGCGTCCATCGGGGCTGAAATCCACATCACGCTCCTGTTCCGGGGTGTCGGTAATACGTTTGGTGGTATTGAATTCGATGGAAGTGACGAAGATATCTCCCCGGGCAATAAAAGCGATCTCTTTCCCGTTAGGGGAGACGGCGATACTCCTTGCACCGGTAGTGAGGGTCTGGGGAACCACCTCTCTCTCAAAGTTGTCGGAAATAATGTGCAGATCAATTTTACGGGGTTTCTCACCCTTTTTCATATAGTACAACTCCCCATGAAAAGAGAAGCAGAGATTATCGTTTTTGTCAGCCGACAGGAAACGTACAGGGTGATCTTTGAAGTGTGTCAACTGTACTGCCGCGCCTCCTTCAAGTTCGGCCCGATAGATGTTGAACGTTCCATCCTGCTCGCTCAGGAAATAGAAACTACCTCCGTCGGACGACCAGACACCATTGCGGTTCTCACCTTTGAAACCGGTCAGTTTGCGATGCGTCTTCTTTTTGGTGTCATACAGCCATACATCGCGGGTGATGGATGAAGTGTGATGCTTTCTCCATCTATCCTCATAGCCTTTCCTATCGGTATAGAGCCAGCGGTTTCCATGCTGGGCGATATCTTCCATGTGAGAAGGGGAGACCATCCATGGGCGGTCACCCTTTAGCGTCACCGCATAAATCTGGCTAAACAGGCCCATCGGGAACTGCTGGCTTTCCTGTGCCGGCTGGATAAATGCACTGAACAGCACTGTGGTATCGTTTAGAAACCCCTCGGGATACTCATTATTGGAATGGGAGGTGATCCGTTTGGTCTCTCCGGTTTGGAGCGTGACCACATACACATCGAAGTTCCCTTCACGATTGGAGGCAAATGCCAGCTTATCCCCCTTTGGCGACCAGACAGGGCGTGTATCATAAGAGGCGTGCGACGTCACTTGTGTTGCTCTTCCTCCGGTGACCGGCACGGTAAATATATCCCCTTTGTAGGTAAACGCCACCATAACTCCATCGGGAGAAATCACGCTATTACGAAGCCAGAGAGGAGTCTCCTGGGCATGCAAATAAAAAGTAGCCAAGAGAAGAAAAGATGAAAACAGAGTTTTTTTCATTGAATTTATTTATTAAATCACCGAAGTTGAAACGACATCACGCCGCTTACCCACGGTTAACTTGCAAAATTACATAAAAAATATAAAATCTAAAATCATACAGGCAGAAACAAACAATAATAGTTTCATATATGTGCCACTCACAAGAGGTTCTACCACTAAAGTAGAGATATTTGGTCAGTATAAGGGAATCTCATCGCTCGAAATGAGCGCATGAGAGCACCAATGGGCTGCCAACTATCGTCAAACGGACAATTTAGTGGTAGTTTACCTGCTTGTAATATTAATTATTTTTAGTATTTTTGTTCAAAAAATGATCTCTGTTGTATGCTCAGACAAATATGGGATACAATGTAAAAACATATTATCGCAAGGAGGAGCTTCCCCCGATGGAGGAGATTAAATTTTTTCATACTCCTTCATCGTTCGACTGGTATGCCCACACTCCTACCTATACTCCGCTGATGCTTATCGCTTTTGAAGGTGAGACTCCGGTGGCTGCCCTATTTGCCGTTATTGTGCGGATCAATCGCTTCCTGAGAGGGAAACTTTTTAAAAGATGCATCATCTCCCAACAGCCGGCCTTCTTTAGAAAGAAGCTGCACCAGATAGAGATATTCGACGCACTTATGAAACACTTAGTAAAAGAGGTGCGTAACAAGGTCTTTTACATCCGTTATGAAAATCTGGCCAATGCCATTTTCGGATATAAGGGATTTAGAGAGAACGGATTCTACTCGGTAAAATGGATTAACATCCGGAATTCGCTTCAACGCAAAAGAAAAATATGGGACCAACTCTCGAAGAGCAGGAAGAACCAGGTGAACAATGCCATAAAAAAGGGAGTTGTAATGGAAGAATTCACCTCCGAGGAGAAGTTGCCGGAGATGTACAAATTGATCCGTGATACGAACAACAAAAAAATATCACACCGATTTCCTCCTTACCAATACTTCGAGAATTTCTTCTGCCACTATATAAGGCAAGGCAAAGGAAAAATATTACTTGCCCGTTATCAGGGTAAAATTATCGGGGGTGCCATCTTGGGATTTGAAAAAAAGGAGACGGTTTATTGCCTCTACTATTGGGGCAAATCGAAACGATATAAATTGCTTTACCCTACCATCTTCACCATTTATCAGGCGATGCAGATATCGGAAAGCAAAGGTTTTCACTATTTCGATTTTATGGATGTAAGCTTTCTGAATGAAAATGCCGGCCGCTCACGGTTCCTGCTTCAATTTGGGGGCAAACAACGGGCCACGAGGCGATGGTACCGTATCAATTGGGGATTGCTCAACTTCTTCGCCAACCGCATCTATGATTGATCAAAATAAGCAAATTCTAACGAGGGAAGTAGTAGGGCAGATAATTTGATTGAAAACGGGAGGAGAACCGGTAAGTGTTGTATGCACCGAGAATTCCAAGGCCATTTTCAATATTCGTATGTATCATCACCGGTTCGGTAAACGGGCCGTAATCTTCCGCGTTCAGGGCTTTGTTGCCGGAAATCAAATATTGATACATATCTTTTGAGATTTCCCCTATTTCTATGACATATTCCACGGTCACCTCTTTTCCATAACTGTTTCCATCATCCACCATCTCTCCATCAACATAAGTAATTGCTTCCAAGATATTGTGCAATGAGAAATCGAACAGGATATCCTTTCCATCTACAAACAGATCCGAAAAAAGATTATCACTCTTTTCCGTCTCTTCCTCATCACCAAAGATATCCTGAAAGAGATTGCCACTATCGGTGATATTATTCTTTAACACTTCGCTGAGTTTTATGTCGATGACTTCTTCTGAGAGCAACATGCCATTATCTGAAATATATTGCATGGCTTTCAGATAATAATAATTTTCCTCATTGGCTTTATCCGTCAATTTCAATTGTAGCTGCATATCACGTGAAGTGATTTTAGAGAGTGAGTTGGGTTGATAGGGACTCTTATACTCCTCTTCCCGCATGTTCACTGTGGAATCATTGACCACTACGTGGGGTTTCTCTGGAATTACTGTGTGTGATGTAAGTTTGTTAAACCTGTTGGCAACCACTTCAATCTTTATTTCGTCGCCCGGTTTTGGAAAATAGCTTCCCATATAAGTTCCATTTTCACCATGAGTCAGTTGTTCTTTCAAACTGTTGTGTACGAACAGGGATACCGTCGCATTGGAGATAGGGTTGAACGGAGTTATTTCCCCGAGTACGAAACGGCTCTGGGACAGCTGCACAGAAACAACCGACTCAGGAGTAAGCAGGGC
>LSQX01186416.1_pt1 | contig 10523 bp, 8 predicted proteins | sample 654561 | NCBI WGS metagenome assembly LSQX01 (sample SAMN04489861, study PRJNA283612) | anaerobic digester metagenome | isolation source: 4 biogas reactors fed with cattle manure at either 37C or 55C with and... | place: Denmark: Kongens Lyngby | collected 2014
ACTTTTGCCGCCTGTTCAACGGTCATGCCAGCGAACATGTCTGACTTGACGTTAAAGATGACAAAGTAGGTTCCCAGGTTATCCACGACGTGGAATTCGGGGTTGTTCTCTTCGAGAAGGATCTTGATTTCATCGGGCGGGACGTTGTCGATGAAGTCCAGGCTGCCATCCTTGTAAGCTGCGAAGATGACCGGGTCATCGTCAGACAGCATGAAGTGGAGCTTCTGGAGTTTGACATTGTCAGCGCGATGGAAATTCGGGTTCTTTTCGAAGGTGATGCTCTCGTTGTGGACCCAGCCTGTATTCATGAAAGGTCCGTTGGAGACGTAGCCACCCTCTTGGGTCCAGGCGGCGGGGTCTTTGATCTTGCCATCGGCATCTCTGTAGCCAGGAGCACCTTCAACCGAATCCTTGTGGACGGGGAAGTAGGTGGGGAAGGCACAAAGATCCAGGAAGTAAGCTGTGACAGCTTTCAACTCGATGGTCAGTGTTTTACCGTCTTCAGAGGCGGTAACAGCCATCAAGTCAACATCTTCCGTATCATCTTCGGGATAGCCCTTGATGCAGTCCAGCATGTAACGATAGTCGGCACCGAGCTCGGGGTCCGCCGCCCGCTTGAGTGAGTACTCAAAGTCATGAGCGTCAAAGGCATCGCCATTGGACCACTTGAGGCCATCACGCATGGTGAAGACATAGGTCATGCCGTCATCTGAGATGTCGATCTTCTCAGCCGTGTCAGGGATCAGTTCCATATTCTCGTCGTAGGTCACCAGACCTGAGAATGAGTTGACCGCCATGACCGCTCCGTCAACTGCAGAGTTGAGGGCCGGGTCGATATACTGGGGCTCTGAAGCGATACAAAGGTTGAGGGTATCGCGATCACCAAAGGTCGCCTTCTCAAAATATTTGTAGGCGTAAGGGGTGACATAGTAGCCTTCCAGGCCCGGTTTGGCCATGAAGTTGTCGTTGTAGTGGTAGATGGGCACGATGGCGCCGGTCGCCATGAGCATATCCTCAGCTTGGTGCATGAGGAGAGCACGGGCTTCCAGGTCATTGGTGCTTTTGATTTCATCGATCAGTTTGTCATATCCTGACCAGTCAAAGAGTGCCACGCCACCAGGCGCATCCGTACCGCCCGGTTCCGTTTTTCCCGGATCCTCACTGCCAGCCGGTGTTGAGTCTGTCGGATCAGTGCCGCCGGACGGGCCACAAGCGGCCACGGTGAAGATCATGACCAAGATCAAAAGAACTGCCAATAATTTCTTCATTCTTTCCTCCTTTTTTTCTTCCCGTTTGATGCCGGGAAGCCATTTCCGGATTTTGCTTCGGTCCGGATCCGAGGTCCCTTATTTAAGTATTAAAGGACGGCTGCCTATTAACTTCTGTTCCCACATATGACGTGTTCACATTGCCTAACGATTCCAGCAGGCGACAAAGTGCTCGTCGCCTCTATCTTCAAAGGGAGGCGTCTCCAAGGCACACTGTTCCGTAGCATAGGGGCAACGCGTTCTGAAGGCGCAGCCACTTGGCACATGCAGCGGGCTTGGGACATCCCCTTCAAGCACAATCCGCTTACTGGCTCTTGCCGTCATGGGATCAGGGATGGGAACGGCTGAGAAGAGCGACTGCGTATAGGGATGAATGGGGTTGTTATTGATCTCATTGGTCTTGGCCATCTCCACGATCTTGCCCAGGTACATGACTGCAATCCGGTCACTCATATAGGTGACGACCAGGATGTCGTGGGCGATAAAGAGATAGCTGAGGTCCAGTTGTTCTTGAAGATCCTTGAACATGTTGAGAATCTGGGCCTGGATTGAGACGTCAAGGGCCGAGACAGATTCATCACAGACGATAAACTTAGGATTGATGGCCAGGGCCCGGGCGATGCCGATCCGCTGCCGCTGCCCACCCGAGAACTCGTGGGGGAACCGCCGGGCGTGGAAACTGCTGAGGCCCACAACGTCCAGGAGCTCTTGGATGCGCTTCTCCCGTTCCTTGCCCTTCGCAAGCCCATGGATGTGCAGGGGTTCGCCAATAATATCCCCAACGGTCATGCGGGGGTTGAGGGACGCATACGGGTCTTGGAAGATGATCTGCATGTCTTTCCTCAGAGCCCGCATCTGCTCTCGATCCAGGCTCAAGACATTGTTCCCTTCGAACCACACCTCACCGGAGGTGGGTTCGATGAGCCGGAGAATCAACCGACCGGTGGTGGACTTGCCGCAGCCCGACTCACCCACCAAGCCCAACGTCTCGCCGCGGTTGATGGTAAAAGTCACTCCATCCACCGCTTTCACGCTGCCTACCTGTCTTGAAAGAAGCCAGCCTTTATAGATCGGAAAATGCTTGACCAGGTTTTTCACTTCCAGCAAAGGCGCTGCGCCCATCTCATCCTACCTCCTTCAGCCGCCGAAACTCGGTGTACTTCCAGCATGCCACTAGATGACCAGGTTCCTGTTCCATGAGCTCTGGTTCCTCCACCTTGCAAATTTCCCGGGCTTCTTTGCACCTGGGATGGAACCGGCAGCCCTTGGGCATAAAGGCAGGATGAGGTACCACACCTTCAATGACCTGCAACCTTTCCTGCTGCTCTGTCAGCTTGGGAATAGACCCCAAGAGTCCCACGGTGTAAGGATGCAGCGGATTGCCAAAAAGCGGCTTTACATCTGCCTGCTCCACAATCTTACCAGCGTACATAACTACTACTCTCTCCGCCAGCTCGGCAACAACACCCAGATCGTGGGTAATCAGCATAATGGCAGTGCCGAACTCATCCCTTAGCTTACGCATCAGGTCTAGAATCTGGGCCTGAATCGTAACATCCAAGGCCGTTGTGGGCTCGTCGGCGATCAAGAGCTTTGGATTGCAGGAAAGAGCCATAGCAATCATAACCCGCTGCCGCATGCCGCCGGAAAGCTGATGAGGGTATTCATCGACCCGCCTTTCCGGCGAAGGAATTCCCACCAGTCGCAGCATTTCAATAGCCCGTTTCCGAGCATCAGCCTTGCTCAGGCGCTGATGGAGAATGATAGCTTCCATAATTTGGTCGCCGATAGTGAATACTGGGTTCAACGATGTCATGGGCTCTTGAAAGATCATGGAGATATCATTGCCGCGGATATTCCGCATCTCCGCTTCTGCCTTTTTTAGCAAATTGGAACCCTCAAAGATAATCTCACCATCAACTATCTTGCCAGGGGGATCCGGGATCAATCTCATAATGGATAATGAGGTAACGCTCTTGCCACAGCCGGATTCTCCCACAATACCTAAAGTCTCACCTTTATTGAGCGCAAAATCTACACCATCGACGGCGGGAACTACACCGTCTTCCGTGTAGAAATAAGTTTTCAACCCGCGCACTTCAAGCAGTCTCTCTGCCACCGGTCCTCGCCTCCTCCATTACCACGAGCAAATAACAATTCACAAGCCGAGACGGGCCTGTTACTGTCAGGGCAAGTGCTATCTTTATACAATTCAATAAGAAACCCATATATCCCTCTCGCTGTCCCGGAAATCGCTGGGTGCATCTTTACCGCAGCTCCCTCAGAATTCTGCAGCGCTCGATACAGAACCTTATTTGTTCAGTCTCGGATCTAGCGCATCCCGCAGGCCGTCTCCAAGCAGGTTAAAACCGAGCACTGTCAGGGAAATGGCCAATCCGGGGAACACTGACCACCACCACTGACCGGACAGCAGGTATTCTCGGCCTTGGTTAATCATGTAGCCCCAGCTGGGCGTCGGAGGCTGGGTACCGAATCCCAAGAAAGTCAGCGAAGCCTCGGTCATGATCATGGACCCCATACCCAGGGTGACCTGTACAATCACGGGAGCAATGACATTGGGCAAAATGTGTCGGAAAATAATCTCAAAGTCGCTCGCCCCTACCGCCCTGGCTGCCTCGACAAATTCTGTTTCTTTGATGGAGAGCACCTGCCCTCGGACGACTCGGGCAATGGATGGCCAGCTAACAAATCCGATGGCAACATAGACTAACGTTAAGCTCGCCGGCCGGAAGGCCACGATGGAAAGCACGAACAAGAGAAACGGAAACGCGTAAATGACGTTGGTCAGCCAGCTGATAAAGTCATCTATCCTGCCTCCATAGTAACCCGCGACGGCGCCCAGACTGACACCAATCACCAAAGACACAACGCTGGCCGCTACAGCGATGGTCAAGGAAATCCTTGTCCCGTATATAACCCGGCTGAGAACATCACGTCCGTATAGGTCTGTGCCAAACCAATGCTCTTTGCTGGGCGGTGCCAATTTAGCTGCTCTACCCTTAGTCCAGATTAGCTGCTCAATGGGGTCATAGGGTGCAACATAGGGAGCAAAAACAGCCAAAAACGTCATAAAAAGGATTATAAACAAACCCAGCATAGCCAGCCGATTTCTCCTCAGGCGCCGCCACCCGTCAGCCCACAGGCTGCGTCCCTTGGGCTCCTTCTCCGCATTGTACTGCTTCGCTACTGCTGAGCTAAGTGCCATCTCTTGCTTGCTCAAGGTAATCCCTCCAATGTCTACAAGTTCTTAAACACCACGGGCTAGCTCAATCATAGCGAATGCGTGGATCAAATATGGCATATGACAAATCGACCAGCAAGTTGGAGATAATGAACAGCCCTGCAAGGAACAGAACTTCACCCCTGATGATAGGGAAATCCCTATAAGTCAAAGCGTCGACAAACAAACGACCAACACCGGGCCACTGGAATACGCTCTCGATCAATACCACACCGCTTAGCAGGCTAGCCGTCTCTACTCCTACAATGGTCACAACCGGAATCATGGCGTTTTTCAAGGCATGCTTAAGAACAACAGCTCTTGCTCCCAGTCCCTTAGCCCATGCAGTCCGAATGTAGTCCTGACGGATTACCTCCAACATACTGGAGCGAGTCATGCGAGCGATAAGCGCTGCTGGTCGGATTCCCAAGGTCAGAGCCGGTAAGATCAAATAAACAAACTCGCCATTGCCCGTGCCGGTGCCGGGAATCCACCGCAGGGTTACACAAAACAGCCAGATAAGCAGCAGACCGATCCAGAACGACGGAGCAGAAATGCCAACCAAGGCTATGAACATGCTGGTATAGTCCAAAATGGAATACTGCTTAACAGCAGATATGATGCCAGAGGTCATTCCCAATGCGATGGCTATAACCATACCTGCCACAGCCAGCTTAAAGGTTGCCGGGAATCTAGATAAAATGGCCTTATTTACATCCATATTATTGCGGTAAGACCTTCCCAAGTTAAAAGTCACCGCCGATTTAAAGAAGTTCCACATCTGAATGTGCAGCGGATCGTCAAGACCCATCTCTTTTCTGATTCTCGCTATGGTCTCGGGATTTCCAGCCTGACCGGCCATGATTCGAGCCGGATCCCCTGGCACTATTGTCGTCAAAATAAAGACGACGACAATGACTCCTACAAAAACAGGGATAGCGCCGACTAGTCGGCGAACAACGTAGCGTCCCATATCCTCACTCCCCATCCACTTCAGAACCAAATCCTCAAATTCACATATAAGGCGACTTGGCAACGGTTTGCCACCATCAGCCAAGCCGCCCTGCTCAGCAATTACCCTGCTCCTATCAGGGTGTTACAGATCTAGCCACACCTTGGTAAATTTGTTGGTGTACTGACCGAAGGCAGGCAACTCGTAACCCCTGACAAAATCCTTCACCAAGCTGTGATCTACATAGTGGTAGATGAAGAGCCAGGGAGCTTCTTCGACAACGATCTTCTCAGCTAGCTGATAGAGATGCTTCCGAACTTCGGGATCACCCTCCAGCCGGGCACCTTCCGTCAGAGCATCGAAGTCCGGGTTGTTGAACCTGGAGTAGTTGCCCTGCGGTCCAATGTTGTCGGAATGCAGCAGTACATACAGGAAGTTGTCGGGATCCGGATAGTCTACTACCCAACCCATGCGGAAGAAGGGTACTTCACCGCGCTCAACAGTGTCCAGATGCACACCCCAGTCGACGTTCCGGAGATTTAGCTTGACGCCAATCTGGGCAAACTGTGCCTGAAGAGCCTCGGCCAACCGCTTGTGACCTAGGTTGGTATTGTACTGGAGAGTAACCTCCAAACCGTTGGGATAGCCGGCTTCAGCTAAGAGCTGCTTAGCTTTCTCAGGATCGTAGCTATACCCCTGGAGATCCGGATTGTAGCCAAACATTCCCGGAGGCAGTACTCCTTTAGCCGGGCTGGCTCGACCCTCCAGTACGATATCGATCAAGGTCTCGCGGTCGATGGCATAGTTGAATGCCTGACGTACCCGCTTGTCGGTAAAGGGCTCCAACTCCACGTTAAAGCCGTAGTAGTAGGTACCCATCTGTGGACGCTCGAAGAACTGGCCTACAGCGCCGCTCTTTGCTTCCTCATAGTAGGGAGTGTCCACATAGCTCTGATAGATGTTGCCCAGCTTGTACTCGGTGTACTCGATGGTGTAGTCTACGATAATCCGATACTCAATACCATCGAGATAAGGCAGCTGGTTGCCATACTCGTCTTTCATCCAGTAGTTCTCATTGCGGGAGAGAACGATTTTCTCATCCTGCAGCCACTGCTCGAACTTGAAGGGACCAGTGCCCACTGGATGGAAGTTGAACTCCTCAGTGCCCCACTTCTCAATATCTTCCTTGGGAAGAACTACAAAGGTATTGTAGGTCAATACCTGAATGAAAGGAGCAAAGGGATAAGTGGTCTCTATCTGCAAGGTGTAATCGTCAAGGGCAGTAACACCAGCCAGACGATCAGCTTTACCAGACTGGTACTCATCATAGCCCTTAATCATGTCTACAAAGTATGCCCTTGGAGAATTGGTCTCTGGGCTGCAGATGTAGTTGAACGTCCATACCCAGTCATGGGCCGTTACTTCCCGACCGCCGTTGGCTGTGGGAGTGCCGCCTTCAGTGGTTGCGTGGAAGTGCACACCTTTCCGCAGGTGGAAAACGAATCTAGTTCCACCGTCGTGTACTTCCCAAGACTCAGCTAGCAAGGGAACCACATTGCCCTCTGCATCCAGACCAACCAGTGTTTCGAAGATCTGATAGCCAACCTCGGCAGAAGTGGTATCGGTGGCAAATACTGGATCTAGATGGGGCGGGTTAGCACCCAAAGCGTCTTTCCAGATTCCGCCGTATTTCGGCTGCTGAGCGACAGCGACGCCGCCCATTAGAGCCAACGCCAATACAACAGCTAACACAAGTACTATGTGTCGTCGCATGTTCTCGTCTCACCCTCCTAGAAAATACTCCTTGATGTACCTACGCCAACTCAACTCCTTGACAACCTACCCTATTATCTTCGCTAAGCCGCGCTATCCTCCTTTCTGGCTTCTTGCCTTGCGTATATCAACTTGCCGGGCACAGACAGCAGCTATTAGTCACTACAGACTGATGTCTGTTTGCCTGCAAGTTAAAAACCGGCTACATCAACTGTCTTGTCCACTACCTGGAGTTCATCATCTCCCTCTCCTAGTACAAGCCGCACTGCATAGGCTGGAAATATGTTAAACTCCAACCCAACCGGCTGACCCCGTGTGACAATCAACCTACCTGAGCGGAGAACAGGTTCACCACGTGGTATACCTAAATGGGCGGCCGTATCCGGATCGGCAGGTTCCACTTCTAGGCTCCGCTCCCGAAACTCAGTGACTTCAGGCTGCATCAAACCCAAAAGCTCCCGGAGGGGGCTCCCCTGATGTAGGCTTTCTTCAGATAGACTGAGATCACCCGTGGTCACTACCTGACTAATAAAAACCGGCTCTCCGGCAACATCCTGCACCCGGGTCACCATTAATAAAGGTTCATCATCGGGAACTTTCAGCCGTTTGGCCCATTGGGGCTGCTTAACCTTGCGAACCCTAATCTCATTGACATCACGGCCCGTTCTGCTGCTGACTGCAACAGAAGCCCCACCGTGTCCTCTTCCCTCTCCACCCGTGTCTATACCCAAGCGTTCTTCCATTCTGCGGGCGTAGCTTCGTCTCAGCTGCATCAAGGAGACCTTCGCTTCCGAAAGAATGGTCCGGACATAACGGGGAGTTGTCTCTACCTTGGCGGCGATCTCTTCAACCTTGAGAAACGGGTCCTGACGGGCTATGTTCAGGATCTGGTCTTTCTTTGTTCGTATTGTCTCTGACATCGACTTTCTTCCTTTTCTAGCCCGCGGCAGCAAAACTTGAGGTCAAAGCCTAAAAGTGCAAAGGCATGATATTTTATTTCGAAGCAATAGGCAAAAATCCTTCCTGTGTGGCATAAAAAAACACCAGGAACCAGCGGGATAGGCCGATGGTTCCTGTGTAATCCTTCCAAGAAACCGATGAAACCTTCAAATTATCGTGTATACAATATCCAATATGTCCATCTGGTGTTTGCCGGGCTTCTCGGGATTATGCATGCTTTCTGCATAATCATACTGCTATCTCTCCGGTATAGGCTTCAACCAGCGGTCATCCAGCATCTGTCTAGTTCGGTGCCACCATGACTCCACATGGTGACCAATCTGCGGAAGCAGAGGCAGTTCCGTAGAAGGAGGGGGCCACATCCCCTGATAAATGCGGATATACCAGGCATAAACCGCCAGTACCCGCTGCACATACAGGCGAGTCTCCAAGAACGGTATGTTTCGTACCTCATCCAGCTGGCCATTCCACTGACCTTCTGCCAGCCACCGAGACACATTGCCCCGGCCGCCATTGTACGCTGCCAACGCAACCACTAAATTGTCGTCAAAGTCCTTCTGCAGCATGGTGAGATACCAGGTACCTAAGCGGATGTTGGTATCGGGATCCAATAGATCTGCTTCTTTAAAATCCAACTGCAGCTGCTCTGCTATCCACCTGGCTGTTTCCGGCATCAGTTGCATAAGGCCGGTGGCTCCTTTCGGAGAGCGAACATCGGGGCGGAAGTTGCTTTCCACTCTAATCAGCGCGGCTATCAGATAGGGATCCAAAGAGGTGGCCTCGGTGTGGGCCGAGATCTCATTGATGTACCGAATTGGATAGAACCAGCGCAGGACTGCTGGCCAGTTCAACAGTAGTACAGCCACAGTCATAATGATAGTTGCAGAAACCAGATTCCTTCTCCGGCGCAAAGGAACAAAGGCCCCCCTAAACCGCTTCATCCACCGCATTATTACCCAAAATGTGACTAAGAACCACTAGACCACTGGATTTATTATCTTGATCAACTTCCGATGATGTTTCTAGTCTATGTGTGAACACCTTCAGCATTACTGGAGTGTCTAGCGGCAGTCATTCTCCTGGTCCAGCTCAGCAAGAGCCACAAGCAGCATGGCTGCCGTAGCTTCATTGGTCGCCAAGGGTACATTATGAACATCACATACCCTCATGAGGGCGGTAATATCCGGCTCATGGGGCTGTGCTGTCAAGGGGTCTCGCAAGAAGATCACTAAATCTATCTCTTCGTCAGCCACCAAAGCTCCGATCTGCTGGTCGCCGCCGTAGGGACCTGACTGCATACGTTTAATCTCAAGCCCAACCTCTTCCGTCAGGATCTTACCCGTGGTACCTGTAGCGACCAAATCATATCGACTAAGAGTCTCCTTAAATCGGCTGGCGAGCTTCAGCATCACCGACTTTTTCTCATCATGGGCAATCAGCGCTACTCTCCATCTTCGACCACGGTTGTCAGTCCCATTTTGGAGCTTGGGAGCTAACTCACTCTCACTGCCGTTTTTTCGCGTTTTCTTCATATCTACCGCACTCCTTGCCAACAGCTCGTCGACTATCTTCTTTACCTGAGAAAGGGTTTCCTCGATGGACCCGGAGTTATCAATCACATATTCCGCCTGCTGCACTTTCAAAGCCAAGGGCATCTGGGAATCCACCCGGCGCTGGGCCTCCTCCCGGGATAGGCTATCCCGCTGCTGCAGCCGTTGAAGCTGAATCTCCGGGTCTACATTCACCACTATCACGGTATCCATGCGCTTATCCAAGCCGATTTCATACAACAGGGGGACATCAACGAAGATGAGAGCTTCCCCCTGCTCGGCAGCAGCTTGGATGTCCCTTTCCATCATGGCAATCACTTTCGGATGGACTATTTCATTGAGCCGTTGCCTTGCGGCAGCATCTTGAAAGACCAATCGACCTAATTTGCCTCGATTGAGCTCACCATCTAAATGAAAGTATTCAGAGCCAAAGGCTTCCATTATCTCCTGCCATCCGGGGGTACCAGGCCTAACCGCATCTCTGGCATACCGATCGGCATCCAAAACGACAAAGCCTAGTTCTTTGAGGAATTTGGCGGTGGTGCTTTTCCCGCTGGCAATCCCTCCAGTTAAGCCTACAACCAACACTCTTCATCTCCCCCACGGCGATTCCAATATCATCCGCTTGCTTGCAAAACCGCCCCCACTGCACCACCTAATCTCAGTTATGCAACACCGTTTCTTGGTCTGTGGAAGTCTCATCGGCCATGTGCCTTCGCTGAGAAAGGAAATCTACTTTCCCTGACAGCGGGGGCAAAAAAAAGAACTGCGGCCGGCAA
>LSQX01197419.1_pt2 | contig 10523 bp, 9 predicted proteins | sample 654561 | NCBI WGS metagenome assembly LSQX01 (sample SAMN04489861, study PRJNA283612) | anaerobic digester metagenome | isolation source: 4 biogas reactors fed with cattle manure at either 37C or 55C with and... | place: Denmark: Kongens Lyngby | collected 2014
AACCTTCGCCACCCCTACTAATGCGCTAACTAAACAGCCATAACATCTACATCTTTAATGCCAAACCTTGAGCATGCGTCAACACATCGCCCACAGTCATCACACTTTGTGTTATCGATGCAGGCAAGGTTATCCTCTACCACAATAGCGTCATTGGGGCAGGCTTTTACGCAGGCTTTACAGCCGATACAACCTACGGCACAGACCTTCTGAACAGCTTTGCCGCGATCCTTGGAATGGCAGAGGACAACTTTGCCAGTACGATCGGCATCAACAATGTGAATTACACCGCGGGGACAAGCTTTGGCGCATACCCCGCAACCTGTACAACGTTCTGTGTCCACTTGCGGCAGGCCGTTCGCTCCCATGTGTATAGCATCAAAAGGACAAACCTCCACGCAGGTCCCCAGCCCCAGACAGCCGTATTCACAGGCCTTGAAGCCGCCGCCGTACATCATGGCCGCCCTACAGTCCGGGACGCCATGATATTCAAATTTATCCCGGGCAACATCCTTGGTACCCATACAGCGTACTTCTGCGATCTTTCTTTTATCAGAAGCTGAAGATTCTACCCCAAGCACCTCACAGATGCTATCGCAAACTGCCTTCCCGCCGGGAACACAGCTGTCGACGGCCGCTTCACCTTTAACCACCTTTTCGGCAAAGTTTATACATCCGGGAAATCCACAGGCACCGCAGTTGGCGCCGGGGAGAAGATCGCAGATCGTTTCTACCCGTGGATCTTCTTCCACGGCAAAGCGCTGGGCCGAGTAAGCCAGCAATCCGCCAAATAAGAGCCCCAATCCCCCGATTATTACAAAGGCTGCAACAAAATCCATAATGTAAATTCACCTCCTATAGAGTCATCATACCCTTAAAGCCCATAAAAGCCAGGGAAAGAATACCGGCGGTAACCAAACTGACGGCAGCACCCCGGAGATAGCTGGATAATGTTGCCAGCTCCAACCTCTCCCTGATTCCGGCCATGATTACCAGGGCCAGGGTGAAGCCGACCGCCACAGAGATAGCATATACAATTGTCTCGATAATATTGTTACCGGCTTGAACGTTAAGCAGGGCCACACCCAGGATAGTGCAGTTAGTGGTAATTAACGGTAGGTAGATCCCCAGAGCACGGAAAAGTGTGGGGTTGGTTTTCTTTAAAACTGTCTCCACTAACTGAACCAGTCCTGCGATAACCAGGATAAAGGCGATAGTCCTAAGATAAACAAGGTCAAAGGGTTGCAACAGAAGGATATCGATAATCCAGGTAACGATGGAGGAGATTGTCATGACAAAAATAACGGCCATGCCCATTCCCAAAGAAGTTTCAATACGCTTGGAAACCCCCAGGTAAGGACAGATACCCAGGAACTGGTTTAACACGATATTATTAGCCAGGATCGCCACGAAAACAATAGCCAACAGGTTCATTTTCCAGCCTCCTTTTCCTGTATTTCTACTCAATACGCAGGCGTCTAAACATATAGTTTACAAACCCCAGCATCACACCCAGGGTGATAAAAGCTCCCGGGGCGGTAGCCAGAATGCCCATAGGTTCGAAAGCTGTACCCATGACATTGACGCCAAAAATACTGCCGCTGCCGAAGAGCTCCCTGATGATACCCAGGATCGTAAGGGAAAGGGTAAAACCTAGACCCATGCCCAGTGCATCGATAATGGAGCGGACAACATTGTTTTTACGGGCAAAGGCCTCAGCCCTTCCCAGAATAATACAGTTAACTACGATCAAAGGAATGAATATCCCCAGCGCCTTGTGCAGATCAGGGGCAAAAGCGTTAAGCACCATATCGACTATGGTTGTAAAGGTGGCGATAATAAGAATATAAGCAGGAATTCTTACTTTGTCGGGAATCACATTCCGCAAAGCGGCTACTAAAATATTAGAACATAATAAAACAACGAGGGCAGAAATGCCCATACCAAACCCGTTAATTGCCGACGCGGTAACCGCCAGGGTCGGACACATCCCCAGAATAAGCCGGAAAGTAGGATTCTCTTTTAAGATCCCTTTGGAAAACTCCTGAGCTAATGTACTCAATATTTTCACCTCCGTACGCAAAAATCAGTCTATTATAGGAAATTCTCGCCTATGATGTTCATGACGCGGCGAATAGATTCAATCATTCCGCTGGTGGAAATAGTAGCACCGGTGACAGTGTCTACATCGACACCGGCAGAGATAGGATCAGCAACATTTAGCCCGATTATCCTGTCCTGAAACTCCGGCTTGGTAATCACATCCCCGATCGCCGGTGTCTCACTGTGTGAACTGATACGAATACCAATAATATCTCCGGTATCGCTTACGGCCAGATCATAAAATATTTCTCCACCATAGCCTGCAGCCTTAGCCCTGGCCACCACGCCGATAAACTTTCCGGATGCATCCTTACAAAGATAAAATTCCTCCCCGTCTATCTCCTTTGTTTCTGAATCGGCACCATCGGGGAAAAAGGTTTGCATGGCCTCCAAAAATGCGGCACTTTCTCTTGCCTGTATAACAGGTGCCGTTATACCGTTTACAACGGAAAGAAGACCGCCGCAAATCGCCCCGATTATTAACAGCGTTAACGCCATCCGCATTGCATCACGCATTTATCTTCTTCACCTCCCCGAATTTCTTCGGTAAAGTCAAGTTGTCAATGAGAGGAGTAAGCCCGTTCATCAACAGGATTCCAAAAGTTACACCTTCGGGCAAGCCTCCGAACAGGCGTATAGCCATTGTTACTACACCGCAGCCCACTCCGAAAATCAGCTTCCCGGTTGGTGTTACCGGTGAGGTTACCATGTCTGTTGCCATGAAAAACGCCCCCAGCAGCACACCTCCTGCCAGGACATGGTAAAGACCCATGTAAAAACCTCCGCTAATCAAGCCCAAAATAAAAACAGCGCCAATAAAACCACCCGGGATGCGCCAGTCTATATGCCCCTTGTAAAAGAGCCAGATGGCGCCGATAATTATAGCCAGCGCAGAGGTCTCCCCAAGAGAGCCGGGAACCGTTCCTAAAAAAAGGTCCCCGAGGGAAGCTGTATAGTTGGTCAACGGTGAGGCCTGCGTAACCATATCTGCCGTAAAGCCGAAAGGTACCGGCTTTAGCCAGACATCACCGGCTAAATGCGTACTCCAGGAAACCAAAAGTACCGCCCGTCCTACCAGAGCGGGGTTGAAAATATTATTGCCTAAACCTCCGTAAATTTGTTTACCGATGGCAATTGCTACTATGGAGCCGATAGCCACAACCCACCACGGCGGTGCCGGGGGAAGGGTCATGGCTAAAAGCAACCCTGTTACCGCCGCACTTCCATCCCCAAAAAATTTTCCATTACGTAGAATGATAGCCTCGGTAGCCATCGCAAAAAACATGGCTATTATCATGGTAACCAGAGCACGGTAGCCGAAGAGAAAAACAGCCATTAAGGCTACGGGTAAGAGAGCGATCAGCACATCCACCATAATGCTCTGAATGTCATCCGGGGACTTGAGGTGCGGGGATGAAGATACTACCAGTATTCTTTTCATCTTTTAAATCCCTCCTCCAATTCTTACTGCTTTCTCCTGCGAGCGGTAATTTCGCCCTTGGCAATGCGAATCCACTGTACCAGAGGCCTTCTGGCCGGGCAGATATAAGTGCAGCACCCGCATTCAAAGCAATCCATAGCACCATATTTCTCTGCCAGTTCCATGTTTTTCTTTTCGGAAGCTGAACCGATAAAATTGGGAAGCAGGTTCATCGGGCAGACTTCCATGCATTTGCCGCACTTGATACAGGGACCAATAGCGTATTCCTTTACATATTCCGCCGTTAAAATTAACACACCCGAGGTACCTTTGATAACGGGGATCTCGTCTGTGGGCTGTGCCAGGCCCATCATTGGACCGCCCAGAATCAATTTACGGGCATCGTCTGTCATACCGCCACACTGTTCAATAATATCTTTAACCAGGGTACCGTTCCTGACAATAAGGTTGGCAGGCTGTTTGACACCAGGGCCTGTCACGGTAATAACCCTTTCGTAAAGCGGCTTCCCCAGCTTGAGCGCCTCGGCCAGGGCAACAGCTGTACCCGTATTCTGGTTAACCACATTTACAGCCATGGGCAGGGCACCGGGAGGCACTTCCCTTCCGGTAGTGGCCTTGATGAGCATTTTCTCCGCTCCCTGGGGATATTTCGTATGCAGGGCGTGAACCTCGATATCGTAACCGTCACTACCCGCAGCTACAGCTTTTCTCATTTTTTCAAGGGCATCCGGTTTATTATCTTCAATACCGATTATCCCTTTTGTCGCATTAAGAGCCTTCATAAAAGCCTTTAAACCATACACTATATCGTCTGCTCTCTCCAGCATAAGGGCATGGTCTGCCGTGAGAAAAGGCTCACATTCTGCTCCATTAATAATAACAGTATCAATGGCAATATCCGGGGGCGGAGAAAGCTTTACATGTGTCGGGAATGCAGCGCCGCCAAGACCTACCAGCCCGGCCTCTTTAGAAATGGCAATTATTTCTTCTGGGGTCAACTCCTCCAGGGGTTTACCGGGCTTCATTCCCTCATATGGTGTATCCTGTCCGTCATTTTCTATAAAAACGGCATTAACAGGATTACCCAGCGGATGGTTAAAAGGTTCTATCTTGACGACCTTACCGGAAACACTGGCATGAATCGGAGCAGAGACAAAACCTTTCGGCTCACCGATTTTCTGTCCTACTTTAACTTCATCTCCCACCTGGACAGTGGCTTCACAAGGTGCTCCAATATTCTGGTGTAAAGGAATAATCACCTGTGATGGTGAGCGAGCGGGAGCAATGGGCATCCCGGCTGTAAATTCCTTAAAATAGCTGGGATGTATACCGCCAACAAAAGTCCGTTCACTCATGCACTCATTCACCTCTTTTTAATTATTAAAATCTTTATAAGTCCATAATTAAACCATATTTTCGTGATTGCCGTGTGAATTCCTTCTGTGGAGCGTCTATTTCTAGTAACTTTTGATCGAAGAATAACAGATGCGATAATAAACTATTCTAATCAGCTTCCTGACGAGCAGTGATCCAACCCAGGGGATCTTTTTCTAAAAACAGCCAGGGGTTCACAAATACCGGCCCGATACTAATCGTCCAGTGCAAATGAGGTCCTGTGGAAAACCCCGTTGAGCCCACTTCCCCTACAATATCCCCTTTTTGAATCATATCGCCCTCCTGAACCAGCAGGCGATCCATATGGCAATAAGCGCTGAAAAGATTGAAACCGTGATCGATAATAACCGTATTCCCCGTCACATTCAGGCTCATGGAGAGGTTAACTTTTCCGGAGTTGGCCGCCTTCACAGGAGTACCGCGGGGAGCGGCGATATCCAGCCCGGAGTGTCTTTCAGACTCCACGCCGTTAATATAGCGAATAACACCGAAAGCAGTTGTTAGCCTCCCTTCCAGGGGCATTAAAAACTCCCCTTCCCAGAGGGGCTCACCGGCAGTTATGGATCTGGCTCTTGTAGTATGCTTTCGATCCTCATCCCAGAGAACGTCAGTGCGTTTTTCCTGTTGCTCAGAGGTAACCGTCAAGTGCTGGGTTTCAAATTCTTTAGAAACAACGGATATTTGCTTCCGCTCATCCAGGACACTGCTCCCGTCCCGGAATACCTGGACCTGGAAATAATACTCTCCGGGAACAGTGCGATAATTAACACCTATCAGTGCAGCCCTGCCTTCCTGATAAGGATAAAAAACAGGTTCTTCCCCTCCCAGGTCTGTACCAATTACAATCTCATCGTTTTCTTTCAGATCACACAAACAAATTGAAAAATAGTCTCCCTGTGGAATTTCTACGGACGAGAAACTCAAAACCGGCTGCACCGGCGCTTCTTCTGTTTCTTCTAATATTTCCGTTTCCTCTAATTCATCTATTTCCCCAGTTTCTTCTGCAAAAGGAACAGCAGACCACGCGGCTTCATCTTCCGTAAATAAACCAGGTTCCCGGGGAGAGCTTTTCCCTCCGTAGAAATATTTGGCGACAGTACCCGTCAGGCAGAAGAGTAGAAGGAAGACTAGAAAATAAAAAACATATAAGAAAAGCCGTCTGTTTTTTTCTCTCCGGGATCTCCGTCCGTTTAACCGGCTGCGTTTGCTTGGCATAGAGCACCGCCCTAACACTTCATTAATAAAATTATATCCTTACTTGCAGCGAAAAGGTAGTGTAAACTTTTAGTAAGTAGTTGGAGGGATTTAACAGTAGAAAGGTGAAGAAAAGAGACCCCCAAAGGATGCAATGGTAACTCCTCGAAAGGAGCGAAGGTCTCATGTTTAAGATTCGTCAGAAAGTGATAATAGTCCTCTTTTTGGCGCAGGGAATTTTTGAAATTTTAAAGATCAAGTGATTTTACACGGTTAGAGGAAAGAGTACATAGTTTAACTCAAAAGGCAGCAGGGATGCTGCTTACCTTTGCGTTAGAAGATATTGACCGATAGCTATTAGCCCGGAAAGACAAAACATTGCAGCTAGTAGGCACTAGTGAGCGGGTTTTAGTAACCAGTGTAGGGAGTTCAAGCTTAAGCACAGGATGTACAAAGATGATTCTGGCGAGTATAGCTTTTTTGCCAGATCAAGCTTTAGGGTTGGAACTGCGTTTACCTACTAACTCCTCTTGACACAAACCAGCGAAAAAAAAGGTTTTACAGATAATTGTGGAGAAAACATAGTTCAAGGAATATACTACAACTGCTATTTATCTGGATTCGCGGTGCGCTGCTTAATGCAGTTTACGCTGTAGCAAGATAAATAAAAGGAGGAAAGCAATAAATGAAATGTGATCTTTGCCCTGATAAACACTGCGAGGAAGGGAAAGACTGCTGGAAAGCTAAAGGTGATGTACAGAAGATGTACAACTCTTCCGAGGACCAGCGAATAATGCAGGTTTCTGCTGCTATTGAGGGGACTTACTATATGGAAAAGACCAGGGTCGAAGAGTTGATAATTTTTTGCAAGGAAATGGATTACAAGCGTTTGGGAGTGGCTTTCTGCCTTGGGCTGCAGCAGGAGACGCAGGTCCTCTGCTCTCTGCTCCGAAAGCATTTTACCGTCTATAGCATCTGCTGCAAAGTATGTGGAGTAGCCAAAGAAGACTTTGGATTAAAAAAAGTGGATAAAAATAACTACGAGGTGATGTGCAACCCCATTATGCAGGCCGAAGTCTTGGCGAAAAATAACACGGAGTTGAACATCATCGTCGGACTTTGCCTCGGCCATGATATATTGTTCACAAAATATTCAAAGGCCCCGGTTACGACACTGATTGTAAAAGACCGGGTTCTCGCACACAACCCCGCAGGGGCTTTGTATTCCCACTTTTATTCCCGGAAGCTGACCGCCAAGAAAGAAATTGAAGAGGTAAGCTATGATTAAGTAAGGGGCGGGTCATCCCCGCCCTCTAATTTTGCCTCCCCATTTAAGACTGCAACTCTGTCTTTGTAATTTCTTCAAAAAGTGCCAGGCATTCGGGATTCACGCCGTCAGCCGGCGTACTGTCGGGGACACTCCCCTGAAAGAGAGTGTGCCCCATCTTTTTTTATGATAGCATTGGCCTGAAGACGACCCTGCCGGCACGGATGCCGGCAGCCAGCCTCTGAACAGGATGGCAGTTGGCCGGATAGGTCGTCGTAAGCCCAAACAAACCTAGAATTTTCTGAGCAGAACTCGGAGCGAGCCCAACCTTCGCCACCCCGGTTTTCAGCTTAAGATTCCTCACGCGGAACAAAAGTGGCGCAATCGGTCGTTTCCGTATCCAGGGCGTCTGGAGGCTGTATCTCAATGGACTCGGCCTTGCAGCGATCTCCGCTGTCCCAGTAAGCACAGCTGTCTACAACACATTTGACCCTGCTGATGGGTTCCTTGACACGATTTACTCTCCCCGGCATTTTTTCACCTCCTGACAAGAACATTATGAGCTTTCACTACACTATTAGTGTTACCAAATTGAAAACTTTTAGGCACTGAATTACGTCATTGTAATATGAATAAGTTTTTATTTAGCTCTTTATCGGTAATTTTCCAATAATAACAAATTATGGCCTTTTAATAGTTGAACTTTCAATGATATAATCTTAGGAGGCGGTTTACGAAGAGAGGGTGCTGTAGATGGGCAAAAAAAGCTGGCTTTTTGTCCTGCTCGCTTTTTTCTTGTATTCAATATTTTTCTATAAACCTTTTTTTTATCAGGGACAAGGGGAAAAAACAGAGATTTCAGAGGGCGTTTTTCCTGCACTGGAGAAACAGGAATTTATCCCTGTAATCGTTGTCCTTAAAGACAGGGCAAACCTGAGTGATGCTCTTTTTAGTAAAGAGAAAGAAAGCACGCCTGTCAAAGCAATCATAAACAAGCTCCAGGAAACAGCCCGTGCCTCACAAAAAGAAATTCAGCCGGTCTTGAAAGAAGAGATTGAGAAAGGCAATATTAAGGGCTACAACCCATTCTGGATCGTCAACGCTTTTGCGGCACAGATTAATACTGAGGCGCTGGCCAGGCTGTCAGCGCTCCCCCAGGTTGCACATATCAGGCAGGAGCAGCAGTACAGCCTTTCTACCACCTTAAAGCATATTCCCACCGAAAGCGGAGAGGAATATCCCCCCAATCAAGCAACATATCAGGGGGAGACAGGGGAGCGGCCCTGGAACCTTGATCTTATCAAAGCTCCTCTCGTCTGGCAGCAGGGCATCTATGGGAGAGAGGTTGTCGTAGCCATCATGGATACAGGTGTCGATCTGCACCATCCTGCCCTTAAAGAACGCTACCGGGGCAACCTGCCGGGGCACGGCCACGACACCAGCTGGTATGACGCTGCAGCGGACGGAAGCCCGGCAACCAGTGAACCCTACGATACAAACGGTCACGGTACTCATATTGCCGGAATTATCATGGGAGGTTCCCCGGGCGAGCCTTTGGGGGTCGCACCGGGAGCCCGCTGGATAGCTGTAAATATTTTCAAAAACGGTTATGCTTGGGATTCCCATATTATACAAGCGTTTCAATGGCTTATGGCTCCAGGAGGCGATCCCCGGAATTCGCCCCGGATTATTAACTGCTCCTGGGCATCCAGACCTGAATATGTGCGGGATTACTTGCAGTGGGAAATTTTACATAACCTTGAAAGCGCAGGAATTCTTGTTATTTTTGCCGCCGGCAACAACGGTGCCTCGGGACCCGGAAGCCCTGCAAGCTACCCGCATGCTTTTTCCGTCGGCGCTGTAAAAAAAGAGGGAGACACAGTCCAAATTGCTGATTTCAGCAGTAAAGGCCCGGTTAACTGGCAGGAAATAACATATACAAAACCGGAAATCTGCGCCCCGGGAGTAAATATAAGATCTTCATGGTTGAAAAACGGATTTACTGTACTTGACGGAACGTCGCTTGCCGCAGCCCACGTTTCCGGCGCGGCGGCATTGCTTTTAGAGGCCCGACCGGAGCTTTCTCCCCTGGAAGTAAAGTACATTCTGCAACAGGGAGCCTACTGGGAACCGGCGTGGAACGAACTTGGAAAACGTCCCAATAATGTTTATGGTTTCGGGGTTCTTGATGTACACGAAGCCTTTAAAAATATTGCTCTTTCTCCCCGAGAAACACTTCTGGAGGACGGAGCGGAGGAAGGGATTGTAAACTGGAGAACATCTCCTGAGAGCCCCTGGAAAATAACCCGGGAAAAGGTTAGCCAGGGACGCTTTTCCTTCGCAGACTCACCGTGGGAACAGTATAAAAACAACTCGCAATCCTGGTTGGCCCTTGCCAAACCGCTCTCCTTTAGCGGATATCACAGTCCCGTTATCTCCTTCGACCATTTCTATGACCTGGCAACCGGTAATGATAAAGAAGACGACTATGCTTATGTAGAGATTTCTACAGACGGTAAAAATTGGGCATACCTGTACCGTTTCTCAGGAACCAACGGGCAATTTAACCACTTTTCCATTCCCTTGCCTTTGCCTGCAGGAACAGATAAGGCTTATGTGCGTTTTCGCCTGGAAAGCAATAAAAACGGTCCGGGCGGGGGGTGGTACCTTGACAATATTTCTATCTCTGCTATTCCTCTTTCTCTTACGGAGTTGGATAGGCTAAAACTTAGTCCGGCCAGAACAATAATCGGCGTGGGGGATAGTACGGAAATCACCGCCTCTGCACTTTTTGGCCCCACTCTTTCCAGGGAAATCCCCCCTGAACTGCTGGAGTGGAGTTCCTCCGATCTCTCCATAGCCGCTGTAGAAAACGGAATTGTCAGAGGGATTTCCCCGGGTGAAGTCGTCATCAGCGGACAATTTGCAAGATATACCGCCGAACTTAAAATAAAGGTAATCAAAGTTAAGACTCCCGCGATACAACCTGCTCCCGGAACATATACCAACGCCGTCACCTTTACATTAATACCTGCAACACCGGGGGCAAAGGTTTTCTATACTCTTGACGGGAGCGAACCTGACGAGAACAGTTTACTGTATGAAAACCCGGTTACCATTACC